>Ga0315550_1001525_pt1 | contig 14197 bp, 8 predicted proteins | sample SalMarSW160190MG_2_FD_203100 | JGI IMG/M metagenome (GOLD analysis project Ga0315550, IMG submission 203100) | Salt marsh sediment microbial communities from the Plum Island Ecosystem LTER, Massachusetts, United States - Salt Marsh Sediment SW1601-90 ... | reverse complement strand
TCAGATAGAAATAATGTGGGGATAACCTGCTGACAGTATAGTAAGAAGAATAAAGTGAAGAGGAGGCAAATCTGGTACTTAAAAAACTAAAATTTGACAAAAAACTACTTGACTATTATAAACCAGCTGACCCTGATACCCCCTTAGAACTACTTCCCTTCAGGCGAAATCACAGTAGACTATGGAATAAATCCAGATAATCGGATAACAGTCTGGTTATAAGGAATTTTTCTTTTACTTCTTCTTTTCCCTCTTTACCCATTTTTTCGCGTAACTTTGGTTTCTTCAGCAATTCAACGACTCTATCAGCGAATCCTTTCATATCTGTTGGCTCTACCAAAAAACCATTCTCGCCATCTGTTATTTGAGTGGGTATTCCGCCGACATTCGTAGCAACCACCACTTTTTCTTTCCAGAGTGCCTCGGTAACCGAAAGACAGAAGCCCTCTTTTTTTGATTTCTGGACAATGATGGTTGCAAGTCTCTGTATGGCATTTACCAGCGTATCGTTATTGCCAATAATAAAGAGAATATCGCCTTTTTCCGCAAGTTTTCTTGACTTACGGTGCACTCTTGATTGAATTTTTACACCTTCCGGGTCATCTGGAGCCAGATTGTAGCAGAATAGCAGTCTGCAATCCACTTTCTCTCTTATTAAGTCGAATACATCCAATAGCCCTTCGGGGTCCTTCCAGATGTCCATTCTCGCAACTTGGGAGATGATGGGTTTATCCAGAGGAATATTTTGCTGTTGTGCTATTCTAAGGATATCTTTTTCTTTGATAGCTCTATTCTTTGGTGCCAGGGGGTCTATCGCTGGCGATACTATTCGCTGCTCTATTGGCAAATCTGCCTTTTTGTATTTTTCGCTCGAAAATATGACTTCGTCATATCTGAGCATAAAACCTTTGAGGAAATTCCATAAGTCCGAATGGGGTTCCGTCAAATCTATATGACATCGCCATATCCATGGTTGCCTTTTGTTATAATATTTTATTATTGGTAATGGCTGTGGGTCGTGAATAATTACAAAGTCATGGTCTATGTGGGTAAAAACCGAGAAGCTTTCGTTCGTTTCGATATAGAGTTTTTTTTTGGATTCGGATAGATTTAATTCCGCACCCTGAAGCGCATTATGAAATCCCTTCGTTACTGTAAAGAAATCCTGGTCCCCGTGCAATATTCTCCATCCTGCTTCCAATCCTATGTAATTCATAAGGGGGACAAGAGAAACGAGCATTTCCGAGACTCCACCACCCTCGTAGGTAGAATTGATGTGCAATATGTGCTTTCCATAAAGCTTTCTTGCCTTTCGGTAAATCTCACCTATTACCCTATCGTCGACTAAGCTACGATAATCCTCGATACTTGTCCGCATATTTTTGCCCCCTTAAATTTCATATAAATCCTTTTATGTGAGTAATTTTCGACCATATCCGCTGATGAAAATGAATAGAATAAAAAGGATAGTATTTTTAATCATAATGTCCCCATTTCCTTTAACAATATTCTTACATCTTTATATGATTCGATAGTGAACTTGGCTTCGGAATAGCCTAGACCAACCTTTATGGAGTATGCCGAGTCGGGAAGCGCCTGAAAAAGGTCTTCGTCCGTCCAATCATCTCCGATTCCCAGGATAAAATCCCATTTTTTTCTTGAAATCCATCGTAAAGCAGCCTTACCTTTGTTTATGTCGGCTTTCTTGATTTCGATTACCTTACTTCCTTCCAGAACCCCGAGCTTGAGATGGGTTATGAGTTGCAAGAGGTTATCCTTAAGCTCCCTTACCCTGACCATAGCTAATTCGGGAGCAGCCTTTCGGTAGTGCCAGACTAAGGCAAATTCCTTTTCTTCGATGAAGGTATTAGGGGTTCTATCCACATAGAATTCAAGAAGTGGTTTTATTTTTTTCTTCCAGCCGCTTTTCAATGGTTCTATAGTTTCCCACTCCTCTCCACTCTTTCTGAGCCAGGCACCATGCTCCGCAATTAGTCCAACATCGAGGTTATTAAACCACATCTCCAATGTTGGCCTTCTCCGACCACTGATAAGCACGACATTATTTTTGTCGTTATGCGCAAGTTTTTCGAACAACCCTAAAAGCCGAACATCGGGTTTTGCATTCTCGGGTCTTTCGGCAAATGGAACAAGTGTTCCATCGTAATCTAAGAAAATCAGTCGCTCTTTGCCCTTCGCATAATCACGAATTAATCTCTTCCTCTTCGCATTTACGAGTAATTTATCCTCGAGTTCCTTTTGCAGTTCTTTGATATTGCTTAGGCCCCCCATAAAATCATTTGCCCACCTGACTACATTGTATCGCTTTAGCCTTCGCTGCATTATTCTATTACGCTCATTCTGTTCTTCGTATGACGTCACCATTGCTTTTTTTATGGCTTTTGCAATCTCCTCCCTATCGTTCGGGTTAACTATTATTGCCTCTCCTAACTCGTTCGAAGCCCCTGCCATTTCGCTGAGAATCAAAATGCCTTTGCCATCGTTTTTAGTAGCTATGAATTCCTTGGCTATTAGATTCATTCCATCTCTTAGAGGGGTTATAAGCGCGATATTGGCTGCTTTGTATAGAGCTACGAGGTTCTGGAAGGGCAAAGAACGGTACAGATACCATACGGGTACCCAACCAATATTTCCATGTTTTCCATTGATATTGCCAATAAGTTCGTCCATTTCGTTTTTTAGTAACCTGTAGTGCTCGACCCTTGTGCGTGAGGGAACAGCCACAAGTATAAGAGTTACCTTGTTTCTGTATTCTGGATTTTTCTCGAGAAAAAGGTCGAAAGCCTTAAGCCTCTGAAGTATACCCTTTGTATAATCCAGGCGGTCTATGGATAAAATTATGCGGCGATCCCCAACCTTTTTATGGATTCTGTTTATTTCATCCTGAATTTTGGGATTTTCCCCGGCAACAGAAAATTTTTCATAGTCTATTCCCATAGGAAAGCTGTCCACTTTTACGATTCTGTTTTTAATATTCAACTGACCCAGAGTATTTTCGTATCCTTTAATACGACGAACGCTGGAAAGAAAGTGTCTGACATAGTCATAAGTGTGAAAACCTATTAGGTCTGCATACAAAATACCCTCTAAAATTTCTTTTCTCCATGGAAGCAATCTAAATATCTCGTAAGATGGAAAGGGGATATGAAGGAAAAAACCAATGGTTACATCCGGCATATTTTCCTTTATGAATTTAGGAAGGAGCATCAGATGGTAGTCGTGCACCCATATAATATCACCAGGTTTTGCAATTTCCTTGATTGCATTGTAAAAAAGCCTATTTACATAACCGTAGGATTTCCACAATCCTTTGTCGTAAACTACATATTGAGTGAAGCTATGAAAAAGTGGCCAGATAGTTTTATTGCAAAAACCGGAATAATACATCTCAATATCTCTTCTCGATAGAAATATAGGGAAACTGTTGAAGTCATTCAATAATTTTTTCTTAAGGTTTTCCTTTTCTTTTTTTCCCAATTTTTCCAGTGGTATTCCACACCAGCCTATCCAGAGACTGTCGTAAGATTTATAGAAAGAACTTAGACCGGTAGCCAGACCACCAACGCTTTTTCTGAACACCAAACCCTGTTTAGTCTTGTCAATTGAAACGGGTAACCTGTTCGAAACGATTAACAACCTGTGCATAGCAATTTCAAGCCTCCTTCGTTTCTGTTTCTTAGATGTTACACAACCATTTTAGTCACTTTTGTTATAATATTTTATCTTTGAATAATGGATTTGTCAAGTTTTTTCCGTAATATTTTGCAAAAAAATGGCGATACCAATCCGGTTTCGTTTTAGAAAAGCTCCATAACGAAGGCAATATTCCGGAAATTATAAAGGATATGTAGTTACGAAGTCAAAAGAACTACAGCGTAATATTGGTATTGGCAGTGCATTTTATTATACAAGGGATATACTTACTTTTTCTTGAATTCTATACCGAGTTCGTTGTAGAGTTTCTTTGCGACGGTTGAATATCTATCTGTTAACTGCTTCATATCTTCAGATTTTTTTGCTTTCTCAGTCAGTATTTTTGCATATTCGAAATAAGAATCGGCAAGTAGTTTCTTTTGACTTAACTCTTGAAGCATTCGGATTCCCTCGCTGAAATGCTTTTCGGCTTGCTTGAAGTTAGACATACTGGCATATATTTGTCCATAAATAACATAACACTGAGCCTTCGCAATTTTCGAATCCAATTTCTCTGTAATGTTCAATGCCCTAGAGATATATTCAAGAGCATCTTTTGTTAAACCTTTTACTTGCATATCCTCTGACAGTAGAGCAGATTTAAGGTTCAACTCTCCTAACATAATAAGGGTATTCAACACTTCCTGCTTGTCTTCCATTTTCTCCACTATTGCCTTTAAGATAATATTGGACTTAACAAAATAATCTCTGGCTTTCTTAAAGTCACCCGCAGCTCTATGGATGTTTCCAAGATTAAAGTATGCCACACCCAACATGTGCTGATCCTTTGACTGCTCTGAAATTTCGATGGATTGCTTGCAGTGTTTTCTCGCTTTTTCATATTCTCCCATGTCTTCGTAAATATGGGCAAGGCTAGTCGAAGCCTTTGCTATTCCCTGTCTAAAACCCAGCGCTTTTGCTGTCTTTAGCTGTTTCAAGAAAAATTCGTGAGCAAGTTTCAGATTACCCAAATTGTAGTATGAAATCCCGAGGTTACCGTTTGTTACTGTAATACCTCGTTTATCCCCTATTTCTTCTGAAATGGTCAAGTATTTATGAAAATGCTCGATTGCCCTTGCATAATCTCCGCTCAAATAACAAGCAACACCCAAATTGCTTGTGGTTCTCCCCAAAACCTGTTTGTCACCTACCTGTTCCGAAATCTTCAAGGATTTTTGATACATTGCTACAGCCCTGTCGAGTTTTCCAACGCTGAAGTACGCAGCACCCAGATTATTCAGTGCAGTGTTGCTTCTTCTCTTGTCGTTGAGCTCCAGAGAAACCTTGAGCAGGCTTTCCCAAAGCCTTATTGACTTTCCAAATTCTCCTTTTGTATAGTATACCGACGCCATAGAACCAATGCCAATATTCCTGAGTCTTTTGATTCTTATGGCGTCCACTTTATTTGAATCGTTCAGTGGTTCAGAATCCAAAATATCAAGTGACTTTTTGCAGGACTCAAGTGCTTTGTCCAATTCGCCCTTTACTTTGAAGATGCTGCTTCTCAGGTTGTAAATTTCGAATTTTCCCAGCATCTCTGCCACTGAATTTCCACTCAGCTTTTTTTCCGTCTCTTCGAGTATATATAATGCATCATCCCATTTCCCAATTATCTCATAGACTTCGGCAATTCTTCTTTTTGCCTCGGATACCATTATCTTGTTATCCCCTGCTTGCGTAAGCATTTCTTCGTAACATTCCAATGCATATTCGTTCTCACCTTTTAGAGTGTGAATAGTTCCCAAGTCGCCGTAAGCATCGCAGATAACACTTCTGTATTTTTCTATATCATGCCCTGCGATTTCAATAAGTTGAGAGAAAAGCTTTATTGCTTCATCGTTCGCAAAACGGTCTCTTGCTTTCTGGGCAGCTTTCTTCACCCATTCAATTGCTTTCTCTGTGCTATCGCTTTTTCCATATTGGTATGCCAGGAGTTCCGTAAGATCATCCAGTCTGCCTACATACATTTTTTCGATAACCATAGCAGTTTCCTTATGCATCTTCCGACGTGCTTTCTTAAGTATAGCATTATATATAACTTCGTGAAGCATTGGGTGTTTAAACGTATATTCCGGCTCTGGTTCATTTCTTATTTTCTCTATATATTCATACTCTTCGAGGACAACAAGGTTAAGAGAAACAATCAAGCGATCCTTACCAAAGGTTTGCTCAAGAATTGCAGACCTGAAGGTGCGTCCAATTATTGCAGCGTATTCCAGCATTGTTTTCATATCGGACTCAAGTTTGTCAAGCCTTGCCCTAATAACTCCCTGTATAGAATCCGGGATTTCAATATCAGGAAAATTTCTCACTTTCCCCGTGATGGACGATGTGTTAATTTGCCAGACTCCAGACGAGTATTTCAAGATACGGGAATCAATTAATGAGCGTATTATTTCTTCCACATAGAATGGATTCCCTTCTGCTCGACTGAGAATCCTCTCCTTAAGGTTTTGAGGAATATCGGAGATGTTCAACAAATTAACTATAAGCTGATTGCTTGCATCGGGATTCAAAGGCTTCAGGTGAACTTCCCGATAATTACTTCCAAGCATGCGTTTCAATTCCTCTTTTGTCTTGAAAGGTTCCTTTTCTTTTTCAATCCTTGAAAGTCCTATAAAGGATAAACCTATCGGTTGTGGCGAATCAAACAGGAACTTGAGTAGCTGCAGCGATTCATTATCAATCCAGTGATAATCTTCGCAAAATAAGCAGAGTGCTTTGTCCTTGCCAAGTGTCTCAAATACCTTCTTGATTGACATAAAAATTTGCTTCCGCAGGGTTTGCGCATCCAGATATTTTATTTTTTCTTCAAGTTCTCCGGAAACAGGTATTGAGAAAAGATAATAAAGATAAGGAAGAAACTCCTCAAAAATTAGGGGTAATATCCCCTTCATTCTCTTCTTGATCTTCTCTTTGGTAGTCTCCCTCGAGTCTAATTCGTTGACCTTGAAAATCTGACTCAAAATCTGTAAAAAAGGTAAATATGGTGTTGTTTCACCGCAAGACAGACAATGACTTTCTATTGCTTTTACCGACAATTTTAAACGGACAATTAGTTTCTTTACCTCGTTCTGCAGTCTGGTTTTGCCTATACCAGCAGGACCAAGTATAAATAGGATTGAGGTTTTTCCTTTACCTATACGCTCGAGCTGAGCTTTTATGACTTTAAGTTCTTCGTCTCGACCGACCAGAGGTGAGTAAAGACCCTCAACTCCTCTTTTGTTCTCCGGTTTTTCTTTAATATTTAATGGTCGAAAAATGCTTATGGCTTTGTCGATACCTTTAAGAAATACAGGAGCAAGCACTTTATAGTCGAATAGGTACCTCGTCATAAGAAAAACTTTCTCCGATACTATAACTTCGCCCATCTGTGCAACATCATTGAACCTTGAGGCAAGATTGACAGCATCACCCATAATGGTATACTCTTTTTTCTCTTTTGAACCTATTTCTCCAAGAACCACTGTTCCCATATTAACACCTACATGCAGTCCGATATTGGTTTCACTCTTCAGTTTTCTCAAAAGAGCTTTATTTATCTCAGGCATTAGGTCTAACATTTCAAGAGATACTCTTACTGCCCTTTCTGGATCATCTTCGTGCGCCTTTGGAAAACCGAAAAACGCAATAACCGAATCTCCCTGATATTTATGAATAGTTCCCCCCTGAGCTATTATCGGTTTGTTCAAGTACTCAAAACAGGTGCTGGCAACTTCTTGCACATCTTCCGGGTCAAGTTTCGAAGATAATCTGGTAAACCCCGAAATGTCGGCAAAAAGAATAATCAGGTTACGACGTTCATCTGAGTTCGAAGACATTTTTCTCCGTTCAACTACTGCTCAGCCCTGTGTTAATCCGAGAGAGCAATGTGCTCAATATTCGGCTTTTCTTCGGTTTTTAAGTTTTTCAAAATCTCTTTGTTGATATCGTCCCTAAAACCAATAAACTTGCACTCTGTTGCCGTTAATAACCTTATCTCCATATTATCGACGTAATCCACTGCAAGTAAATCGGATGCCCCAATTCCTTCCCTCAAATAATGAAATACTTGTAAAACCAGGTAAATTTTCCCATCTTTCTCAACTTCAAAAGGTTTCATTTCTTACCTCCTTTGAAGAAACTTTCTCTTTCCTTCCAGAGTTTCTCTGACATTTCTCATATCTTTTATGAACTCCGAAATCATACTAACCTCATTCTCGATAATTGTCCTCAGTCTCCTATCGCTCTTTTCTTCTGTCCTGCTGTTTTCCCATTCATTTATCATAGAATTAATATACCTCTGATGTTCTACATTCATTGAATTCAGTATTCTATCAAGTTTAACTATATCTATTGGATTCAATTTTTCATAAACGAATCCCTTCTCAAGGTATGCTTCTGTGAAGAATCGTCTGAAGTTAATAATATGGATCGCCTGAATTTTCCTATTATTTTTTGCTATGTTTCTAAAAGTCAAATATTCAAGGTGCTCCAATTCTCTCAGCAAATTCTTTAATAATAATTCATTAAGTTCAAATTCTGCAATAACATTTCTCTTAAGAGATTTCTTCTCCAGGTTTAATGATATATATTTGACCCCGTAGAAAAGAAATAACGCAAGAAAAAAAGCAAAAAACGAAGGAATAAAAATAGACCAAAAATTCACAATAAATACACCTATTCTACTTCACACAAAACCCATAAATTGACTCTCTACTCAGTTGAAGCAAAAGCGGATTGTAGTATACCAGAGCCTTTTAGTCTTGTCAATCTTTTTCAGTCGATTTTGCAATTCAGTCAATAGAGATACATTCTTAGCAATTTTGCTGTCTCTTATCATGATGAATCCTGTGTTAAGCTGAGGCATTATGTCACTCCGAATTCATTTCGCAATCCCGATGTTTTAGATTCTAAAACAATGCTGAAATGTGCCTGTCCCCAAAATAAATCCGGGGCAGGCACTGACGGAACTCAGGATTCAGCACATGGTTCAGATTGACACTTTATTATGATATTAGGATTATCGCAACTATTGGAGTTCTTCTATTTTAGGCATAAAATGTGACCCTCTGTTGTCTGAATCACAAATAACAGGTTTTCGCTTGACAAACACCAACTGACTTGATATTATTATTGATTATGGAACAACAGAGGAAGTTAACTATGGAAATAGTAGAAAAAAATGCACTTCACAACGATAAAAATAAAAAAAGTTTGGCTTCCATCTTCGGGAGAAAACAGGAATTCAAAAATAACCTTTTACGCCTGGGATATGAATGGAATATTGCCGGATTTCCAGAAGAAATTACAAAACTACTGGAAAAATTCTCTGATTCGGGAAGAATATATCTGTTAATCGATGAAAAATTGCGTGTGTCACTAACCACCTATGTAAATACGGTCGTTCATATTCTCAGCACAGAATCTAATCGAGATATGCTTCTCGACAGTATAAAAACGACAGCAAAGGAATTCGAATCTACCTTAATCCCTTATTTATCTGAATTCAGCAAAAACTATAAATGCGGTTCATCTCTATTTCATATTATCATAAAACATATGATATCTTTGCTTTTGAAGGATGAAATACAAGACCAGTCAAAACCAGTCATAGCAAAAACAGAAACTCACCTTACAAATTTAACCAATAGCCTTCTCCGCTTTGCGAGAAAGAGGGCGCACATTTCTCTCAACGAGAAAACAACCAATTTTATCGAAGATACTCTACTGAAGATTCCTGTCTCTCAAGCATTTCTTGAAAATACGGGTTCAAATAAACTCGAAGAACTACTGAGTTCAAAAGGGTTCTCCATAAATCTGTTCAATCAGGTTTACATCATGCTGTCAAAAGAGCTGAAACAGACTATGGAGAAAAACATGCTTCAATCTCTTCTTTCCTTAAAAATTAGAAGCAAAACAGAACTTTTCGAAAACATAACCATGCCACTCTCAAGGAGAGCATCGGAAGAGATTTTGGATACACTTAAACAACAGGTAAAAAATAGTATTTCAAAACTTGAAGAAAAAAGTCTCGGTCTTAAAAATGAAATCGACAAAGTATTTCAAGGTTTCGACAATTCTTCAAAAATTCTCTGGACCTCCATTAATTCGGAAATAGCTGCAATAAAGCAAGGTAAGGATGGCGGAACCATCGATGAGGTAAAGGAACGGTCCGCAATTCTCAACAGTTTGATATCTAAGAAAATGTGGGCATTAAGTGGGCTCTTGGGTAGAAAGGTAAAACTCGACACGACTATCAACAATCTTCGCGTTCTCGAAGAAGTATCGATAGAAGAACTAATGAAACATTCTTCAAAAATAGAAAATGCATCCGAAATCTCCAGTCTGTCGAACTTCTTTTTCGCCTTCCTGAAGCATTTTGGGAAAACCATAGACAGGATACCTCAAAAAATTCTTCAGGAAACAGAACAAATCCTGAAGTCTTCCGAAAAGACCGAGAAAAAAGAAGTCTTATCCGAATTTGTTGAAAGACATTTCATCACAAAAAAATATCACACTGATAGATTCTTATTGAGATTTCTAAAATGCTTTGAGGACATAATCTTGCCTATTTACCTTGAAAATTCTATTATGAAGTTCTTTGTAATCTGGCCACCAATTGTGATAGATGAAAAATCCGTGAAGATTGCCAAATTAGAGCGTGAAGCACTCTACGTCGGAGACTTTCTAATACCGGAAAACAGATTCTTAGAACTTGGCAAAATACAATCACTCTCGGAACAGACAGTCTTAGAACAGGATACATCCTTAACTACAAGAATTGTCGACAAATTTTCCAAGGTAGTTACCGTACTGGTTTATGATATCAGAGGTTCAACTTTTATGGGAATGAAGTTGGGAAACGCAAAAAGGGAAAGCGAGATTCGAAGAGAGTTTGGTAAAAGGATGTTAAAAATTGCAGAAAAATATGGCGCTTTTCCCGTTAAAGACACAGGCGACGGCGGAATTCTCTTCTTTTCGAACAACTCTCGTGAACTCTATGGAAGAATTTATTCGCCTGCAAGAATCGGTAACGAATGGATTCGAACCAAATACAAACAGGAAGAACTTGAACTTAAGCAAGGTATCGATTGTGCAAAGATGGCAATACTTGCTGCAAAAGAAATGCTGTTGGAAGCACAAAAATTCGTTAGCGAGAATATGAATGAATTTTCTGACTGGTTCAAAGAAGAAAAGGGAAGAACACTGTTTTTTAAGGGTATCACATACGCTCAACTTCCTCCTTCCTACAAAAAGATTTTCCAGATAGGCATAGGAATAGCAAGTGGACATCCGGGGAAGGATATTAACTTCTCTACGAATGCATATGGAGATCCGGATGTTACAGGTAATCTGATTAGAGATGCCAATCTCTACTCAAAAGCAAGAAATCCTGAGAGTTCTGTCATTCTCATAGATAGTTCGAGCATGCTTAATCTCCTGCTTAATGAGGAAAACATAGAGCCTGTTCGCGAACAAAAACATTTGCGGGGTTATTCCGGAAAACAAATATATACATTCTTATTTGACAAAACCTTGAAACAAGCAGGCTCACGCATGAAGAAGATATCCTATCAAATTAAGAAATACGGATTATTAATTGAGAGAATCGGACAAAGAATTTTGGAAAAAGAGAAGGAAGAAAGAATTATTCCAAGTGTTGCACTTGACAAGTTTGGATTGAATATTACCGACGCAGGGCAATTCAAGGACATAAAGGGTGGAATTATCAAATTCTTGTATGAAGTAACAGTTGAGGAATAGTTATGGAGAGATTTTATAATCCCAAAGGTATAGAAGAAAAATGGTACAGCTACTGGGAAAAAGAAGGTTTATTCAATGCCGACATTGACAAGAATAAAAAACCTTATACTATCCTCATCCCGCCACCTAATGTTACAGGAATTTTGACTGTTGGACACGTTCTTAATATGACGCTTCAGGATGTTGTCATAAGATGGAAAAGAATGCAAGGATATGCTGCTCTCTGGCTACCTGGAGCAGATCACGCAGGAATAGCCACTCAAAATGCGGTCGAAAGGCAACTGAAAAAACAGGGGAAAACGCGCTATGACCTCGGAAGAGCTAAATTCGTTGAAAAAGTCTGGGAATGGAAGGATATTTATGAAGAAAGAATCTTTACGCAACTTAAAAGAATTGGCTCATCCTGTGATTTCAGGAGAAAACGATTTACTCTTGACGAAGGGCTTTCGAATGCAGTTCAGAATGTATTTTGTAAACTTTACAAAAAGGGACTAATATATAAGGGAAACTATATAATAAACTACTGTCCGAGATGTAAAACAGCTTTATCAAACGAGGAAGTTGAACATGTCAAAAAACAGGGAAAAATATACTACATAAAATACCCGATAGAAGGTAGAAAAGGATTTCTTACGGTTGCAACAACAAGACCGGAAACAATGTTTGGTGATACTGCTCTTGCATACAACCCAAAAGACAAAAGATACAAAATTTACAAGAATAAGCACGTTATTGTTCCCATAATTGGTCGAAAAATTAAGATAATAGAGGACGATGTTGTTGATCCTTCTTTCGGTACCGGACTGGTAAAGATTACCCCTGCTCATGATCCAAACGACTTCGAAATATCAAAGAAGCATAAACTGGATAAGATATTTGTAATAGACGAAGATGCTAAAATGACTGCTGAAGCAGGCAAGTATAAAAGTATGGACAGATTCAAAGCTCGTGAGTCACTTATCAAAGATTTGAAACATATGGGTCTTTTGCAGAAAATCACGGAACATACATATTCAGTAGGTCATTGCTACAGATGCGATACCATTATTGAACCTTACCTTTCTTCACAATGGTTTATCAAAATGAAACCTCTTGCTATTAAGGCAATTGATGTTGTAAAAAGGGGAGAAATTGCCTTCCACCTTCCAAGATGGAGGAAGGTCTACTTCCACTGGCTCGAAAATGTGAGAGACTGGTGTATTTCAAGACAACTCTGGTGGGGTCATAGAATCCCTGTATGGTATTGTGAGGATTGTAAGGAATATGTAGTTAGTACAGAAAAACCGAAAAAATGCCCAAAGTGCGGGTCAAGCAATTTCAAACAAGACGAAGATGTTCTCGATACCTGGTTTTCATCCTGGCTCTGGCCATTTTCTACACTTGGTTGGCCGGATGATACAAAGGAACTCGCTTATTTCTATCCTACAGATACTCTTATCACCGGGTGGGATATAATCTTTCTATGGGTTGCAAGAATGATAATGGCTTCTCTGGAATTTACAAATAAGATCCCGTTCAAAGATGTGTATTTTAATGGGATGGTGAGAGACGAAAAAAGAAGGAAACTTTCGAAATCGCTCGGAAATTCACCCGACCCTCTCGATCTCATCGATAAGTACGGTGCAGATGCATTAAGAATTGGATTGCTATTCATAACACCTGAAGGACAAGATGTTCTTTTTAGCACTGAAAGAATTGAAGTAGGTAGAAATCTCACAAACAAATTATGGAATGCTGCAAGACTTATACTGTCATCCATATACCCGAAGAATATCGAAACAGAAGGTAAAACTCTTAAGCCCGAGACAAAAGAAGGTGAGTGGATACTTTCGAGAACAGAATGGCTAAAAAACGAAGTTACATCTATGTTAAACCATTTTAGATTCAACGATGTTGCGAAACTTTTGTATGAATTCTTCTGGCATGAATTCTGCGACTGGTATCTTGAAATGACAAAACCTATACTCAAAAAAAACAATAAAAAACTAAACCAGAATGTCTCCCTTGTTATGATAGAAACAATGAAAACTTTACTAAAATTACTTCATCCTTTTATGCCTTTCATAACCGAAGAAATCTACCAGAAATTGCCACACAAACACAAAAGTATTGTAATCAGCAAATGGCCCGAACCCAAGAAAACCTATGTTAATAAAAAAATAGAAAAGGAATTTGAGCTCCTGAAAGAAACCATTACGGCACTTCGTAACATACGGGGAGAAATGGATATTCCACCAAAAAAACTCTCACCCTGTATTATTACATCAACAAAACAATCCGCTTTGAACTGGATAGGAGATTGGGAAATATATATAAAGGAACTCGGGAAAATAAACAAACTAACCGTTAAGCCAAATTATAAGAAACCTGATTGTTCCGCTTCATGGGTTGTCCAGAACATGCAAATATATGTCCCACTTAAGGAACTTATTAATATCAAAGTTGAGAAACAGCGTTTGACCAAAGAGATTGATAAACTTGAGAAAAGACTCGTAGCATTGGATAAGAAATTAACAAATACGAAATTCCTGGAAAAAGCACCCAGGGAAATTGTGGAAAACACGGAGAACAAAAGGGAGGAATTCCATACAAAAATGACAAGACTACAGAATAATCTCTCGTCGCTCACAGAAGAACAATGAGTAAAAAGGCAAAACATAAGAGAGTTAAGGATAAACTTGCAAAAAAAAGGGGTGCAAAAAAAACAAAGAAAAAGACCCCACCACCTCAAACAAAA
>Ga0315550_1001523_pt1 | contig 14198 bp, 12 predicted proteins | sample SalMarSW160190MG_2_FD_203100 | JGI IMG/M metagenome (GOLD analysis project Ga0315550, IMG submission 203100) | Salt marsh sediment microbial communities from the Plum Island Ecosystem LTER, Massachusetts, United States - Salt Marsh Sediment SW1601-90 ... | reverse complement strand
CGTACCATGCCCCATTTTATGTATTAATGTATATTTAAAAAGCGCCAATTTAATCATTTCGTTTAAAACCTAAGTGACATTATATAAAAGCAAATATAGGATTGAATCTACACGTTTTGAAGAATACGATTACTCATCTCCTGGAATGAAAAGGACCTTGATAATACACGTGATTACATCATAAACAATCCGCTAAAATGACGGTTTGACGAAGAAAATCCTGATACGAAATAATAATAATAATAATGATGAAATATATTTTAATATACCGCTAAAGTTGGAGCTGGAACCGCAAGCAAGGAGTGATATGGCTGTAGGCGAGATTGCTTATTGGCCTTCCGGAAGTGCATTTTGTATTTTCTTTGGGCCGACACCGGCAAGCAGCGGGAATCAGCCCCGTGCGGCAAGTCCGGTTAATCCGATCGGCAATATTACAGGCGATTCCACACAGTTGCGAACGGTAAAAGACGGGGAAAAAATTCAAATCGAGATCCGGTAGGGGCGATTTATGAATCGCCCCTGCAAATGACATAACAACAACGGAAAATAAAAAAGCAGTTAAAATTGTGTCCCTACTTCTTCTCGAACACAGAATCGTCGATGCCCGTGTTTACTTGATAATCCGAATATAGAATTGTAACCGAACCATTTCGCGGCATCGTACGCTGCATGTGGCCGAACTTATCTGCTTGTTGTGAACTTAAATCATCGGGAGTTTTATCCCTCTCCGCTGCCGAGCCCAGAGAAAAAATAATCTTCACGGGCAGCCAGAATTTTTTCTGCACCAGCCCGTAGGTGAAAACCATAGAAAGTGTTCTGCCTTCGTACGGAATTGTCTCGATTTTGGCGATTGTCCAGTTCGCTGATTCTATCCAAACATACATTTGCCTGATTTTCGTCTTCGTTTCTTTCGCAGCAAGCTGAAGTTTATAGAGCATTTTACCGTCAAGCCCTTCCGTCTGCACCAGCGATGCATCGTACCGTTCGGATAACACAGCAGGATTGAGCGCAATACCATCGCGCGGCACAAATAAAAATCCCTGCGAATCAAAATGAATTTTATCAGGCCTTTTAAAATACATCGTTGCATGCATATTCGGAACCTGCACTTGTTCCATCCTGACTTCAGCATCGATTGTTACGATAAAATCCCGGACATCTGCGAATCCATCAGCAACTTTCGCAAGAAGAGTATCCGTATCCGACACCGCTGAAAGATTCTTTGCATGTGCAGGATCAATAACCAACACAAAGAGAAATATTATTACCGCAGCAGCTTTTCTCATATATTCATTTCCTCTTTTAAGTATTCCGATTTTACAAGTTTATTATAGAGCATCATCAGCAGTGTACCGAGTATGCCGATGCCTACAAGCACGTACCACACCATCTCAGGTTTACCGGTTGTTTTTGATGTCTGATAAAGCCATCCGCCGATTGGATCGCCTACAAATCTAGCTATCGCAATCGGTAAAAATGCATATCCCTGAAACAATCCCTGCTGACCCGGCGGCGCGATTTCTGAAATATACTCGTAATACCTCGGCGCCTGAATCATTTCGCCTATTGCAAATGCGACAATTCCCGCTGCTATCGTGGGAATGCTCGGGTAAATTCCGATGATAAGCCAGATCAAGCTGGAAACAGCAAATCCGAGCACGATTGCCGTACGGGTCGGAATATTTTTCGTCAGGCGATTAAGCGGAATTTGAAAAAGAATTATTGCGCCCGCGCCTGCCCATGATTGAAGAATTTCATACGGCGCATTTACATCGATATAATCGGTGACGTAATACGGGACGATTATGAACTCCTGCCAGAATATAATCCAGTAAAGAGAATAAATCAGCAGAAAAATCATAAATTTGAAATTTGTCAGTACGACAAACAGGTTGGCGATCTTTTTTCCAAGAGATTCTACGACCTCCGTGCGTGTACTTTTCACCTCTTTATAAAGTATCAGATTGACAATAAGCATCGCAAGACAGCTGATCGACGATACCAAATAAACAGATTCATTTCCAAAACTATCGCGCACAAAATAGGCGATCGTCGGTCCCAGCAATGCACCTACATTAACCAGCCAGTAGTATACGGCAAATCCCAGCGACCTTGTCTCCTCTTTCGAAGTCACTGCTACCGTCCCGAGCACAGAAGGTTTGATAAACGAGCCGCCGAATGCCGTCAGCACAAGGAAAACCAGGAGCAGCCAGTAGAGATTGAAATTATCATAGGCACCGGCAAATGCACTCATTCCCACAGAACCGATTAAGAAATAACCGAGGGCTAAAATTGAAAAGGCAATATTGAATGCACGGCGAAATCCCCACTTATCTGCGAGAGTACCTCCGAGGATAGGCAGCAGATAAATCAATCCTCCGAATATTCCGGAAAGCTGTCCCGCTTCCGTCTCAGAAAATCCAAGCTTGTTGCGCAAATAGATCATGAACACAATCTGCTGGCCGTAATATGCCAGGCGCTCGAACAATTCCATCCCGTTGGCAATCCAGAAAGTCGGATGAAAACTGCTGCGTATGCTTTCCAGTCTTGCTCGAATATTCACGCGTGCTTTTTTCTGAAAATTATTCTTTTGAGATAAACGTCAGGCCGAATTTAATCCTGCTTCTTTAACGATGACCGGTGTGATGCTTTCCCACATTACCGGCATGATATGAATACCGCGGACGCCTTTTATTTTCCGGATTGTTTGAATCATCTCTACCGCAATTTTGACTCCTTCTTCTTTGGGGTCAAGAGCTTTTTCCAGCCGGCTGATATATTCATCATTTATTTTTACGCCGGGGACTTCTTTTTTCATGTGATATAAGGCTTTTACAGATTTCACCGGCATTACACCCGCAAGAATTGCGCATTTTTCATGCAACCCTAATTCGACAACTTTTTCCATCCATTTGTTAAAAATATTCATGTCAAATACCGGCTGAGTCTGGATGAAACATGCCCCTGCCTGCACTTTTTTATACAGGCGGATGATCCGCATTTCGAGAGGTTCGGCGAACGGATTTGCAGCAGCACCGATGACAAAACCGGGTGTTTTTTTCATCTCCTGTTCGGAAAGCAAAAAACCGCAGTTCATCCTGGCGGCTGTCGCAACGAGCTGGATCGAATCCAAATCGAATACTCCTTTTGCTTCCGGCTGGTCGCCGAATTTCTGGTAATCCCCGGTAAGACAAAGTAAGTTATGAATACCAAGCGCAGCAGCACCTAATAAATCGCTTTGTATCGCCAGTCTGTTGCGGTCGCGACAGGTCATTTGTATAATCGGTTCGATGCCTTCATCCAGCAGGATCTTTGCCGAAGCTATGCTCGATAAACGGACAACTGCAGTCTGGTTATCCGTAATATTCACTGCATCCACGATGCCTTTGAAGTACTTTGATTTTTCCCTTAAAACATCTCCGTCGCAGCTTTTTGGAGGCCCTATCTCGCCGCAAACGATAAATTTACCTGCTTCAATCTTTTCTTTGAGCGTCATTAGAGAGAATTTCCTTTACCTTTTGCTTATCGCCGCGGACAAACCAAATCGGCGCTGTTATTCTTTTCATAAACACATTAAGCCAGGCTGATGTCCCTTCTAAATTCCAGTTATGGATATTATTGAGTTTATAAAGCAGGCTTAAGCGGCCGAATAATTTTGAGCGTTTATGAATTTTATACCACACACATTTTCGTTCCGGATATACTTCACACTGCCCTCCTTCACCGGTACCTCCGCACGGCCCGTTACGCAGACGTTTGGGACATCGCTGACTGCAGACAAAGCCTGTAGAAGAAAGAATGCATTCGCCGCATCTCTGACAGCCAAAAACGGGTACTTTAACAATATCTTCAAAAAGAAGTAAAACACGCGAGACTTTTCTTTCGCCCGGTGTTATCGGTTTTCCTGTTGTAACAAATTTAATTGGCATTTTATCTGACGCTCATTTCTTACGGATTGTCTTCTAAGAATAGAAACTCATCACTCTCATAATTGCATCGTAGCCTTCCAATTGAAGCACATCTTTTAAGCATTGCATAGCAGGATGGTCTTCCGGCAGGAGTGAATAATTACGTTTAACAGAACCGATGATTGTATTAAATCCCATCGGCATTGCCATCGTTAAAAAAGCGCTCTCTAACGGTCCCTTTACCGGCGAGCCGTCTGCCCGTTTAGAAGGAAGCATAACGGTAAAATTGCTTAATCCAACCGACATATTTACGTTTTTAAGATCTTGATCTTCGTGAATTAGTCTAATTGAGTTGATCAAACGTTTAAAATTTCCCTCTGAGTCGCTTCCGATCGGTACAATGCCGGGGTCAAGAATAATTTCATTGTTCGTCACACCTTTCATGCGTTCTCGGGCAATTTTCATCATTGCCTGTGCCGTTGCATGCGTTTCTTCTGCGGTCCTGTTCATTTTTAAATCGCCGCTCTGATCCGAACCCTCTGTTACCAGAAGAATCGGAATAAACGGCTGTTTTTTATAAATATCGAACATTTGAAGCCGCGCTTGAGAGATAGAATTCAGGATCGGTTTTTTATTCTCTGCGCGCCGGGGATTGTATGCTTCAAGTCCTGCGGCGGCAATTTCAAGATCAGGCGTGTCGATCGACAGCGGAAGAGTAATACGTTCTTGAATTTTTTTTACAATATCCGCCATGAATCCGGAAGAACGCAGCCCTACATTCACATCAATATAGGCGGCTCCGCTTTCTGCCTGCGATTTTGCCAATTCGACGATGCCGGCAATATCATCCTTTTCGAATAACGCATGAGTAGGAGGAACCGAATCGTTGATTGATTCGCCTATTATCGTCAGTCCTGCAATGCCCATAAAAGATCCTTTTCGATTAATTTGTTTTTATTGTATATATAAAAATAAGAAAATTTAATCGGATATGCATTGAAAATTCCGTTCGGTAAACGGATAATTTACCTGCTGTCATACATACTCGTATTAATTACTGAAACGGCCGGCAAAAGAAATCGAATGATCAGGACAAAATGTCTTTTTTCACAAACACCGCCCATGCGCTCAGCACGCATGCAAGCGACCATGTTCCCATAAAGAGAATACCTGTTCTAATATGATCCCACTGAATCGGATCCTGAAACATTTTCTGCCACATATCTATATATTTTGTAAAAAGGTATCTTTTAGGGATTTCGAACAGTTCCACAGGAATGACACTGATAATGGTAAATACAATCAGAACTCCCATAGTTGCAACAATAGGCCCAATAGCATTCTCTACAAACGATGAGAAGAAAAACGCCAGCGATGCAATCGTAATCATCGTCCAGGCGGCAAGAAGATATGCAATCAGGAAACGCCAGGCCACATCAGCTTCCGGCAGAATAAGAACACCACGCAGAATAATAATCAAATCTCCCCGCCCGAGAAGAATGACTGCCAATCCGATGCTTAATACTGCGAGAAAGAAAACGAAAAGTATCGTGTAAATAAGAGTTGTGATGTACTTGGCTATAAAAATGCGGGTACGCGAGACTGGCCGAATAAGAATCAGGCGATATGTACCCGCTGTAGCTTCCCCGGCAAGCTGATCACCTGCAACGAACGAGATAAGAAGCGGAATGTGGAACCAGAGACTGTTCATAATTTGATAGGCAACAAACCATCCGTTAAACAGATTCCCGAAGAAAAGGAAGTCCTTTGATAATCCGCGCATTGCTATTGTTAAGAATCGACCGCCTTCCAGCTTCATTGCTACTTCAATCAACGGCACGATCAGAAGAACAATTCCAAAACCTAAATAGGTTCGTTTCTTCAGAAAAAGTTTAACAAGTTCGCTGTACACTAACCGGTTCATATGCGTCTTATACTGCATTTTCAGTCATTGACAGAAAAAGATTTTCCAATGAACGCCGGGGAATCAACGCTTTCACCTGAACACCGGCTCCGACAAGTGATCTGTTTAATTCAGGGATAAATGCAAAATCCATAATTACTTCAAACTTGCCTTCTTTCTCCGTAATACCTTTTAGAATCTTCTTTCTACGTTTCAGGATAGAGAGCACTTTTTGCCGGGGCTCTGCTTGAAGAATCACGCACTTATCTCCTTCATTCAACAATGCATTTACATCTCCCTGAACAGCCAGTTCACCTTTATGAATAATAGCCATACGGTTTGCGACCATTTCAATTTCGTTCAGTAAATGAGAAGAAAGAATTATTGTTTTCTTCCGGTCGCGGGAAAGATGTATAATAAGATCGCGCACTTCTTTCATGCCCTGGGGATCGAGCCCGTTAGTCGGTTCATCAAGGATAACCAGTTCAGGATCGGAGACTAATGCCTGTGCAATGCCAAGCCGCTGCTTCATTCCGTGCGAATATGTCTTGACCCTATCGCCCGCCCTGTCACTTAAACCGACAAGATCAAGCACCTCGGATATCCTTTTATGATCCACACCATTTGAAAGCATACCGATAATTTCAAGATTTTTATATGCAGAGAGGTATTGATAGAAATCCGGTTTCTCGACAATTCCTCCGACACGGCGCAGTGCTTCCGATCGGTAAGTTTTGAGTCGATGGCCGAAAATTTCAGTTTCTCCTTCCGTCGGTTTGATGAGAGAGAGAATCATACGAATAGTTGTACTTTTTCCCGCACCGTTTGGTCCTAAAAAACCAAAGACATCACCGCGGCAGACTTCAAGATTCAGGTTTTTGACAGCCCAGCGCTTGCCGTATCTTTTCCCGAGTTGTCTTGTTTGAAGTATCGTTTCTGTCATAATAAATACTCTGTAAAAATACTTCTGCCAATATACCAATGCCTTCGTTCTCGTTCAACTGAAAACAAACAGCATCTTATGTAAAAATTTATTTGGAGAAAAGCGTCGGAATCTGTATCTTGTAAAAGTACTTATTAATACACTCTTAAAGTAAAAACAATGAAGAATTCATATAATGTTGCAGTTGCGGGTGCCACCGGCTTAGTCGGCCGAACCATGATTAAAGTTTTGGAAGAACTTGATTTTCCAGTGAAAGAACTTATCCCGCTTGCTTCTTCACGTTCAGCGGGGACAGAAATTCGGTTCAAGGGAAAATCCATAAAAGTAAAAACACTTACAGCTGATAGCTTTGCAGGTGTGGATTATGCACTTTTCTCGGCTGGCGGAAGTATAAGCAAAGAATACGGGCCGAAAGCAGTACTGCAGGGTGCTACTGTTATAGATAACAGCAGCGCTTTCCGGATGGATCCGGACGTGCCGCTCGTCGTGCCGGAAGTGAATCCAAAAGATGCTTTTAAGCATCATGGCATAATTGCCAATCCGAATTGCTCTACAATACAGATGGTAATGGTACTAAAACCCCTGCACGATGCATTCAGGATAAAACGCGTAGTAGTCTCTACGTACCAATCAGTCACGGGCGCAGGCAAAAAAGGTGCCAATCAGCTCGAAGATGAAATTGCCAGGCAGCCGCTGCGTGAAAAGAAATTTCCGCATCCAATTGCATACAACGTACTGCCGCATATCGATGTTTTTCTCCCGAACGGGTACACAAATGAAGAACGCAAAATGACGGATGAAACAAAAAAAATTATGGGCGCAGATATTCCGGTTACGGCTACAACAGTACGCGTACCGGTTATCGGCGGGCACAGTGAAGCAGCTAACATTGAGTTCGAACGCCCCTGCCCGGTTGAAGAAGCGCGTGCATTATTAAAAGCTGCGCCTGGAATCATTGTTCAGGACGATCCGGAATCGAATATTTATCCGCTGCCAATACACGCGTATGGAAAAAACGATGTGTTTGTAGGCCGGATCCGGAAAGACTTCACCATTCCCAGCGGAATCAACCTCTGGATAGTATCGGACAATGTACGCAAAGGTGCGGCTACAAATGCAGTGCAAATCGCACAGCTGCTTATATCACAAAAATAGCTGGGAACCGGAAAGATCTTAAATTATTATATTCAAAAATAAACAATATCAGTTGACTTCCAATAACAGAATCTCCGTTTTTAGACGTTGTAATTTATCCTGCTTTTCGGGATTTAATAATTGAATTTTGTGATTTTGGATTTAAGAAAGCAGGTTAATAGAGGATTCTAAAAATGATCGTTATGAAATTCGGCGGCACTTCCGTTGAAGATGCCAAATCGATGCAAAGAGTTATTCAAATTATTCGGAAGGAACAATCAAGACAGCCGATTGTGGTTCTATCCGCCATTGCCGGAGCAACCAACACGCTTCTAAAAACAGCACACACCGCCCAGGAAGGTAAGCTCGACGAAGCAAATTTGGCCCTGAACAACCTTTTAGACCGCCATGTTACATTAATGGAAAATCTGATTGACGACCGCTCTACAGTCCAGCAGCTTATCACTGCATTCAAACGGCGGCTTGAAGAACTGCGGAATCTATGTCATGGAATTGCAATACTGGGAGAGTTAACAAACCGCTCGCTTGATGCTATTGCTTCAGTCGGCGAACTTCTCTCATCGCAAATTCTCAGTGAAGCACTACGCTCGCGGAGTCTCCCCGCAAAATGGGTCGATGCCCGGGCATTCATGATTACCGACAACGAATTTGTCTCTGCATCACCGCAGTTCGGTATAATTGATGCAAAAGCGAAGGAAATTCTCGCACCATTGGTGTCGTCTAAGACTATTATTGTCACACAGGGATTTATCGGATCGAATACCAATGGAATTACGACAACACTTGGGCGTGGAGGCGGGGATTATTCCGCCTCAATAATCGGTGCAGCATTGGACGCTGAAGAAATTCAGATCTGGACGGACGTCGACGGAATACTTACGGCGGATCCGCGCATCGCGCCTTCGGCGCAAAAACTGCGAATTATTTCATTTCGGGAAGCTGCAGAGCTCGCATATTTCGGAGCGAAAGTACTGCATCCGAGCACAATCTTCCCTGCTGTTAGAAAGGACATTCCGGTCGTTGTATTAAATTCAAAACGCCCGGAAAATACAGGTACACGCATCGTTTCACGTCCGCCGAAAACAAATATTCCGGTAAAATCCATCGCCTGCAAACGCGGCATTACGGTCGTTAATGTTCAATCACTGCGGATGCTGATGGCGTACGGTTTCCTGGAATCGATCTTTTCCGTATTCAATAAATATGAAACATCCGTCGATCTTGTCAGTACTTCGGAAGTTGCCGTTTCGCTTACAATCGATAATACGTCGACACTCGATAAAATAAAAGAAGAACTCTCAACATTCGCGGAAGTTTCCATTCTTGAGAAACAGGGAATAATTTGCATTGTTGGCGATCAAATGCGGTCGACTGCCGGTGTTGCCGATCAGATCTTCCACGCTTTGCGGGAAATCAACTTAGTAATGATTACTCAGGGAGCATCGGAAATCAATATGAGCATAGTAATCGAAGAATCGCAGATCGACAAAGCTGTGCAAAGTCTTCATCAGCATTTCTTCGAAACTATTCCCGCTACGGATATGTTTGAACCAGTCGGAGGCAAGTAATTAAAATGCATATAGCTCTTATCGGTTATGGAAAAATGGGAAAAGAAATCGAACGCCTGGCGCTCGAACGGGCATGGAATATCGATCTACGTATCGATATCGATACACCGCCGGTTACATCCGCTCAGCGAAACAGTATTGATGCCGTTATTCATTTCGCTCAAGCCGGTAGCATTGTCGATGATCTCACTCCATGGATAGAAGCACGCAAACCGATTGTCGTCGGCACAACCGGCTGGCACGAACAGATGCCGAAAGTAGAAGCACTCGTTAAGAAAAACGACATCGGATTGATTTATGCATCCAATTTTTCTCTGGGTGTCAATATCTTCTTTCATCTCATACGTGCTGCGGCTCAGATGATGAACAGGTTTTCGGATTATGATGCGTTTATTCAGGAGATACACCATAAGAACAAACTCGATAGCCCGAGCGGAACGGCATTGACGATGGGACAAATCGTTTTAAAAAATCTGAACCGGAAAAAAGAACTGCTCAACGAAACATCCCATGATAAAATCCGCCCGGAGCAGCTTCATGTTTCATCGATCCGCAGCGGTTCTGTTGTCGGCACGCATGTTCTTTCGTTCGATTCTGAAGCGGATACGATTGAATTGAAGCACACGGCAAAGAACCGTTCCGGCTTAGCACTTGGGGCATTGCTTGCAGCGGAGTGGATTATAGGAAAGAAGGGGTTATTTACAATGAACGATCTATTTCAAGATCTTTTAAAACAAGGAGACCGTTAGGTCATGACAGCACAGACAAAATTTCAAGGGACAGCAACAGCTATTGTCACGCCGTTTAAAAAAGACGGCTCAATAGATGAAGAGGCATTAAGACGCTTTGTTGATTTTCAGATCAGCGGGAGTGTTGAAGCATTGGTACCTGTCGGGACGACAGGTGAAAATCCGACACTTAGCGCCGAAGAGCAAAAACGTGTTATTGAAATCGTAATAGAACAGACGAATAAAAGGGTCAAGATTTTTGCCGGAGCCGGAAGCAATAACACTACAGAAGTTATAGAAAAAGCAAAATTTGTCAAAAGCGCCGGTGCGGATGCAGCATTGGTGGTCGGCCCTTACTATAACAAACCGACGCAGAACGGATATTTCCAGCATTTCAGTGCAATTGCCGATGCCGTAGACATTCCGCTAATTATTTATAATGTACCGGGCAGGACCTGCGGAAATATAGAAGCTGCAACACTGCTCAGAATGGCAGAAGAAATACCGAATGTAACAATGGTTAAAGAAGCCTCTGGCAACATGGCGCAGATCATGGAAATAGCCCGCAACAAACCAAAAAATTTCTCACTGCTTTCGGGCGACGATTCGCTTGCATATTCGATAATAGCGCTTGGAGGCGACGGAAGTATTTCGGTCGTTTCAAATGAAGTGCCGAAGGAATTCTCGAATCTTCTAAGACTTTGCCTGGCCGGCAATTGGACGGAAGCCCTCCAGCTTCAATTTAAACTTCTTCCGCTCATGAATATCAATTTTATTGAATCAAGCCCGATTCCCGTAAAAACTGCACTGGCAATGATGGGAATGATTGACGAAACCGTACGCCTGCCTTTGGTACATATAACAGAGCCAAGCAGGGTAAAGCTTAAAAAAGTGCTGGATGACTTGAAATTATTGTAACCATTTAAAGCAATGTTTTATGGATATAGGAAAATACTGCTTGGTATTGTCGAATATCTTCTGTATCTTATTATTGTCAAATAACAGTACACCGTTATGGCTCCCTCGGGAGACCTTTTCTGTATAGTAAGTCCTGTTACAAGTCGTCTGCTGGTGGTTTGCTTCAATCTTTGAACGCCTCCATAAAGATGTTACCGACTTAGTTGGGCCGTATCAATTCAGTAAAAGTGTTTTTGAGTAGAGTACGGCGTACACCCTGCCGGCGGTCAGCCGGTTTTACAATCTTTATGAAAGGATTTGTTCCATGGAAAAAGGAACAGTCAAATGGTTCAATGGAGCCAAAGGTTTTGGTTTCATTTCACGTCAAAGCGGCGAAGATGTATTCGTCCACTTCAAAGCAATAACCAGCAATGGCTACAAGACGCTCAACGAGGGCGACAAAGTAGAATTTGAAGTTCAGCAGGGACCGAAAGGCCTCCAAGCTGCAAACGTTTCCGTGATTTCCTAAAAGAAATTACACAGCGTTTTTTAAAAAACCCCGTCCGATCGACGGGGTTTTTTGTTTTTACCATCCTGCCTTAAAATATTTTTTGAGCTTCTTTACTTAATACTCAATGACTCATCAGCTCATCTACTCAAAGACTCATCGACTCATCGGCTCAAAGGCTCACTTGCCCGCCATCTTGTTGGGCGGGCAGACTCATTGACTATACTTTCATTCCTTCCAATAAAGGAATTCCTTTACATCCGCAATTTGCGTCGGATCCGCGCCGCGCCGTCCACCGAATACAAATTTGTTCTGCTCATTCTTGTATTTCTCGCGAACCCGCTGTGCCTGCGTCATGGATTTCTGCCTGTCCGGTATTTTTTTGAGAGATTGACTCAATAGTTCAAATAAAGCACTCTTGGAAATTCTCCGGCCGGATTGCTGCGCGCCTTTCATACCGATTGTTTCTTTGAGTACCTCAAGTCCTAATAACTCATATGCCTGTTCAACCGAATCGAATTTTGTTACCGCAACCTGAAAAGCTTCAGCAGCATCTTCCGGTGAGCCGGCTAAATACCGTGCAAGTCCAAAATTCAAATACACGCCGCCTTCTTCTTTATTTATTGCCAGGCTCTTCTGATAATGCTCCTGCGCTTTATCAATCTCATTTTTCAGTAAATAAGCATTCCCCAGTGTATTCTCTGCCTGCCAGGTACTCACACCAGCCAGCGTAGCAATTGCAGCATCATAATTCTCTGCCTGCGCCTGAATAATCGCCGATTTATTTTTTGCTTCGGGAGTATCCTGGTCGGTAAGTTCTGCAAGCGCCGAACCGGTAATCTGACTCTGGTGATACAGATAATCGGTAAAATCCTGAGAAGCATACAACGCAATTTTTTCTGCAGGCGGTGTCTCTACTGCCTTTGACGGCAATGAAAGATTCGCTGCAGGAAATGCCGCCATTGCTTTACGCGTATCTATCACTTCAATCTTTTTTCCACTGCCTGTATACTCGTAATACTCTTCCGCTCCCTTTATCCATGCAGCCATAAAGGGCTGGTCGATCATAGTTGCTTCAAGCGGAATCCATACTTTTCCTTCATCAACTATATACTCCTTGCCATTCTTGCTTACCATATACCCGTTTTTCGGCAGCACATCGGTATCGAACATAAGATAAATATGATCTTCGGTTGCGAGGAACTTCGTCTTAACGCCGAGATTTTCAAGACACGATGCCATCACTACGGAAGTTGCGCTGCAGTTGCCTGTCCGCGATGCCAGTGTTTCTACGGGATACGCAACAAGGTCGAGTATATCCTGCTCCGATGGTTTCCATGGACTGGAAATATAACTGTATCCATTCGCCCTGACCGCATTCCATACAGCCAGTGCATACACTACATTTCGCGGAAGTTTTGCATTCAAGCTGTCGTTATTCTTGACACTGCCGACCACATACCTTGAGAAATTCACCACTGCTTCATCCGTGGGCGTAACAAATGCACCGACAGATTCGCCGCGCTTCCAGTTGATTGTATTGCGGCTGTAAAGTGTTACAGGCTTGGTAAGACTTCGTGTCTGAGGCTGGCCATTATATAAATAACTCAGCTCGACTTTTGCCTGTGCGGCAGCATTTGCACTGAGCGCAAAAAGCTGCTTAGCATCGAGAGTGGCCGAAAGACTGAACGTTTGTTTCTTCCCTGCATCGATTTGCGATACAATCTGCTCCGACGGCAGTTTCATGTAATCCGGGATAAAAATAGATACTTTAACATTACGGATTTCAGATTTAGCTGAGTTTTCAACCTCGATTTTCGCAAGCGGATTATATGCATAATAATTGACCTGCGACGGAAAAATATTTTCAATCATAAACTCCGTAATATCAAGCGGACTCGTTACAGCTACAGTTCCCTTTGCCCTTTCGGCAAAGTCCGGCGTGCTGATATCGAGCCGTGTTCCGGTAAATGCGACTACAACGACATCCGGGCGTTTTGTGAATTCTTCGCGCAGATTATCAATCGTACCGTTAATCGTTGCTTCAAAAACCGACGATTCTTTTTCATAATACCGTAATTTCATCTGTTCGATCATTGTAATTTCGTGCGGCAGGTTCCGTTCATATTGAGCGACCGTTTTCTGATCAAATCCAATGAATGCAAGCTGCACAATTCTCGATCCCGATGCTTCTTCAAGTATCTTCATGCGTGTCTTTACATAAACATCAGCCGCAAGCGCTTCGCCAAGTGCGGTCATTGTGAGATTCGCTGCTGAGTTCGTTCCGCCGGCGGATTTTTTTGTCGTCTTTGACGATACGGCAATGAGTTCGCCCGTATCTGTAATAATGACTTTACAACTGCCTTTTGCTGCATACTCGATATTTTTGACACCGTAAAACTCTTTTTCTGCGTTAAGATTTCCTTCTGCATTTCCGACAATAATTAATTCAGCGCCATAGCGCAAACCGATTTCCTTCGCACGGGCAGGATTGCCCTCGGCAATTGCGATATCACGCATCCGGACATTTTCAAACTGGCCTTTATCTACCAGCCGAAAACCTTTTTCAAGGAGTACTTCTTCGATTT
>Ga0315550_1001521_pt1 | contig 14205 bp, 12 predicted proteins | sample SalMarSW160190MG_2_FD_203100 | JGI IMG/M metagenome (GOLD analysis project Ga0315550, IMG submission 203100) | Salt marsh sediment microbial communities from the Plum Island Ecosystem LTER, Massachusetts, United States - Salt Marsh Sediment SW1601-90 ... | reverse complement strand
ATCATCATTCCCGGTTTCGTGAATTGCCATTGCCACCTCGAACTATCGGGAATGCATAAAAAGTTAAATGCCCATACGGGCCTGGGTGCCTTTATAAAAAATGTAAGGGAAACACGGCCACAGGAAAACACTGAAAACGCAAAATTAATTGCTGAGGCCGACACCATGATGTATAATACAGGTATCTCTGCCTGCGGTGATATATGCAACAGCAGCATCAGCTTCAGAATAAAAGAGGAAAGCCCCGTAAAATATATTAACTTCCTTGAAGTATTTGGCATAGACCCAGTGAAAGCCGGTAAAAGGATCAGCGAGGTGAAGGAGCTCAAAAAGGAAGCAGATAAATATTCTTCAGCCTCGTATATAGTCCCTCACTCTTTTTACTCAATGTCAGCAACACTGATGAAAAAGATCAAAGAGCTGACATCAGCCAATGAGATTACCACAGTGCATTTTAAGGAGTCGGAGCAGGAGATTAAACTGTTGAAAAATGCCGGGGGTGAGCTTATTGAATCATACAGGGCAATGGGTATAAGCCCGGGTATGCTGCATGACCGTATACCTGATCATATTACCGGTATCAGGGAATATATTACCGGTAATGGTAACCTTATACTTGTTCATAATACATTTGCAGGTGAAGAAGATATTGAAGCAGCCGCTGAAAGAGGTAATTGCTTCTTCTGCCTGTGCCCCCGGTCAAACATGTATATTGAAAATGCACTGCCATCCGTAAATAGACTTATTGACCGGCGATCAGCAATAGTGATTGGTACCGACAGCCTTGCATCAAATATAAGCCTGAACATGCTTGAGGAAATAAAGATCATCAGCAGTCACTTCCCTGCCGTACCACTGGAAGAACTTGTAGCCTGGTCTACCATCAACGGGGCCAGGGCACTTAAGATAGATGGTGATTACGGTAGTATAGAAACCGGGAAAACACCCGGGCTGGTACTGATTGAAAATGCTGACCTCGCAAATATGAGGCTTACAGCTGAGAGCAGGTCTATACGGTTGATATAAAGCTAATCCCTGGTGCCTGAAATATAATCTACGGCATTCCTGTCATCAACCATCATATGATCATCAAACCATCTCTCGAGGTAAAAATACATATCGTCACATACATCATCATCACCCCTCTCGTACCCTTCCCTGAAAGCCAGTATATGGTCAATAAACTCCTTATGCGATTTCCTGTGATTTTCCAGATTATTATAATTAAGCTCCTTCATATTTATTTCCTCCCTGATCATGTATTGCTCATAATAATAAGTGAGCTGGAAGAAAATATCTGATATATCGCGATCCTTAACACCCCCTGCGATAATTCTTTTCATCTGGTTGATGATTTCAAGGAATTTCTTAGCCTGTTCATCATACAGCTCATTATGCAACTCATACTCCTTCTTCCAGGTATATGGATCAGGACTAATTGATTTTTCCATGAGATATATTTTAATAATTCTTGCCTTGTCCTTCAGGATGTAAATATACAACACGGTAATGCTAATAAAATGACAATAATCATGGCTGCAATTGAATTCTGTACATCTTTCAAATTATACTATTTTTGTTAGTAATTATCACCTGTATATTTACCGTCCACAGTTCTGTCACCAGCTGTCTCATGAAAAACAATAAAAGAAAAAACATCCTTATCTGTCCACTTAACTGGGGAGCCGGTCATGCAACAAGGGTACAGGTGATAGCATGGGAATTAAGAAAAAGAGGCTATAAGATATACATTGCAGCACCCCGGAGTCTTCATGAAACATTTGATAAAGCCGTGTATGATGAGCTTATAACCTTAAGATCGCCATCAGTGTATTATCCGGGATTCACCCCCCTGTATATTGCAGTGATGTTCCAGATGCCTGTGCTCCTGGTGGCATTCTTTGCCGACCGGTTACGTCTGCCGGGTATAATACGCAAATATGGTATCGACCTTGTTATCAGCGATAACCGTTTTGGCTTGTGGAGCAGGGGAGCATACAGTATATATATCACTCATCAGTTGAGGGTGGCGCTTCCCCGCGGTCTTGGATTTGTCGAAACGCTCGTTTCTGCCGTCCACCGTTCTGTTGCCGGCAGGTATGATGAATGTTGGGTACCCGACTTCCCCGGTGAGAATAACCTCAGCGGCATGCTTTCGCATGATTGCAGGATGCCCTCCAATACAAAGTATATAGGCCCTCTCAGCCGCTTTTATAAGCTTGATGTTCCTATCAAGAATAGACCTTTGGGAGGTGGTGTGCATGACTTTGGGTTTCTACCATCTCAATTCACCCTTGCTCTCCTATCCGGCCCCGAACCACAGCGCACCATCTTTGAGAATATTATTACCCTGCAAAAGGATAAATTACCGGGTAAGCTGATTATTGTTGCCGGCACACCGGGAGATAATAAGCAAACTGCTGATGATGACATACTGAGATACTCCTGGCTTGATGGCGCAGCTCTGAAGCAGCTGATGGAACAGGCGGACCTTATTATTTGCCGCTCGGGCTACAGCACAATAATGGACCTTTTTTATACAGGGAAAACTTCACTCCTGGTACCCACACCCGGGCAACCGGAACAGGAATACCTGGCCTGTTACCTGGCTGAGAGATATAATTTCACCACTATTACACAAAGGCAGCTGGCCCGGCATGGTGATATACCTGCTGTCAATGATAACATACAATGGCCAGGAATAGATAAAAACCTCCTGGATAAAGCTCTGGATCAGCTCCTTAGAAAACTACCATAACAAGCCAGATGGTAAGGAAGCCAAGTGCAAAACCGGCGTATATTTGCGACGGGTTATGAGAATTAAGGTATAACCTTGAAGCCATTACAAGGCCCGAAATCAGTATCAGGGGTATCCATATTGCCGCCAGGTTGGCATACATCCTCACCGACAGGGCCATGACAGTGGCCAGCAGGCTTCCCAGGCCGGCAGAATGAATCGAGATTTTCCACCTGAAGGTTATTACCAGTATAAGTACAGACAATATGGTTGTGGCAAGTATAAACGACTTTATGATCCCGGGTATCTGGAATGAATAAAATATTATGGTCGTAACCAGGTACATCAGGCTGCCGATAGCCATTGGTACGATCCTGTCAGACCTTGTGTTCATGTTGTATGATGATATGATGTTCCTGTATTTCAGCAGGGGCATGAGGGCTACAGGAACAACGGTCATATTAACAAATGCCAGTAACAGGATAATACCTTTCAGGCTTCCGTACCTTGCTGCCAGCTCATAGGCAAATAAGGTTGGGGCATTGAATATTATCAGTAATCCGTATACCGGTAAAAATCCCGGGAAAAATATTACAGACAGTATCTGTGAACTCAGCTTTAGCGATGTATTATCCGAAAAATTTTTCATTATGCTTCCTTCCTTAATCTCGCGACAGGTATATTCAGCTGCTCACGGTACTTGGCCACCGTGCGCCTGGCAATCTGATATCCTTTCGATTGTAATATTTCTGTTAACTTCTCATCGGTCAATGGCCTTTTTTTCTCCTCGTTCTTAATACATTCCTGCAGTATACTTTTTATCTCGCGGGTCGATACCTCTTCACCGCTATCGGTTTGCAATCCCTCAGAGAAGAAATATTTCAGGGGGAGGATGCCAAAATGAGTCTGTATATACTTGCTGTTTGCCACCCTTGATACTGTCGAGATATCAAGTCCCGTCATGTCGGCAATATCTTTAAGGATCATTGGCTTGAGCTTTGTCTCATCACCCTCTATAAAATATTCGTTTTGAAAATCAAGTATTGCATTCATGGTAAGCAGCAGGGTATTATGTCTCTGCCTCATAGCGTCGATAAACCATTTGGCAGAATCCAGTTTCTGCTTGACAAATGATACTGCTTCTTTCTGTGTTTTGGTTTTTTCCTTACTTCTCGAATAGGCTTCGAGCATTTCTGCATATGTCCTGTTGATCCTCAGCTCAGGCACGTTGCGGCTGTTAAGGCTTATCTCCAGCCCGTCTTCGTTATATTCAAGCATAAAATCAGGTATTATATGATAGCTGTCTTTATGCAGCGGGTCGCTGAATGACCCTCCTGGTTTCGGGTTCAGTTTGAGTACTATATCCAGGGCATCCTTTAACTCCTCATCACTTAATCCAAGCCTTGTTTTTATCTTTTCATAATGCTTCCTTGTGAACTCATCAAAATACTTATCCAGTATAACAACAGCATTTTTTATTTCAGGGTCATCATGGTCTTTCCTTGCCATCTGCAGCATCAGGCATTCACGCAGGTCCCTGGCTCCCACACCGGCAGGTTCAAGGTCCTGTACAATCTCCAGTATCTCCAGAAGCTCTTCCTCTGTGGTTGTAATATTCTGTGAAAAAGCAAGGTCGTCAACAATATTCTCAATCTCCCTTCTCAGGTATCCGTCATCATCTATATTACCCAGGATATAATCAACCAGTATCTCCTGTTTCTCATCGAGCGAACGCAGGCCTACCTGGCTGGCAAGGAATTCATGGAACGATGTTCCTATCGAGAATGGTATCTCCTGTTTCTGCTCTTCTCCACTGCTGTAATTTCTTGATTCCAGCCTGTAATCAGGTATATCTTCGTCCTCAAGGTAATCATCCAGTGAAAATTCATCCTGTTCATTATCACTCAGATTATCATCATCATCCTGAGTTACTTCATTCTCATCTTCCTCATCACCTTCCTCCAGTGCCGGGTTTTCCTCTATCTCCTTCTTAATCCTCTGCTCCAGCTGCATGGTTGGTATCTCCAGCAGCTTGATCATTTGTATCTGCTGCGGCGACAGTTTCTGTAAAAGCTTTTGTGTTAATTTCTGTTTTAACATCTTCTCCTCATCTCGAAACTAAAATTCAGCATTCCTTGGCGTACGGGGGAAAGGGATCACGTCCCTTATATTCTTCATGCCCGTAACAAACAGCATCAGTCTTTCAAAACCCAGCCCGAAACCGCTATGCGGGGCAGTACCAAATTTGCGTGTCTCCAGGAACCACCACAGTTCCTTTTCGGGTATACCCAGTTCTTTTATCCTGCCCTCCAGCTTATCATATTCTTCCTCCCTCTGTGACCCGCCTATTATTTCCCCTATCAGCGGGAACAGAACATCCAATGCCCTCACTGTCTTGCCGTCATCATTCTGCTTCATATAAAAAGCCTTGATATCCATGGGATAATCAGTCACCATTACCGGCCGTTTGTAATGCTGCTCAACAAGGTATCTCTCATGCTCAGCCTGCAGGTCCTTGCCCCAGCCAACGGGAAATTCCCAGTCCTTACCGGCTTTGGAGAGAACATTAATGGCCTCGGTATAGGTTATCCGGGCATAATCATTTGCGAGCACAAAATTCAGCCTCTCTATCAACCCCTTATCTGTCATAGCATTGAGAAACTCAAGATCATCACCGCAATTATCCAGCACATACCTTATCAGGTATTTTGTTAATTCCTCTGCCAGGTCCATGTTATCATTAATATCATAAAAGGCCATCTCCGGTTCTATCATCCAGAATTCAGCAAGGTGCCTGGGAGTATTCGAGTTTTCTGCCCTGAAGGTCGGGCCAAAGGTGTATATCTCGCCCAGCGAGAGTGCCCCCAGCTCACCTTCAAGCTGGCCTGATACGGTCAGGTTTGTTTCCTTACCGAAAAAATCCCTGCTAAAGTCAACTTTACCATTCCCGTCCTTTGGTGCATCATTCAGGTCAAATGTTGTAACCCTGAACATCTCGCCTGCACCCTCTGCATCTGAACCTGTAATGATTGGTGTGTGCAGGTAATAGAATCCCTTATCATTGAAATATTTATGAACGGCATAGGCCAGGGCATGCCTTATCCTGAATACCGCGCCGAATGTGTTGGTCCTGAACCGCAGGTGTGCTATCTCGCGCAGGAACTCCATCGAGTGGCCCTTTTTCTGCAGGGGATATTTCTCCGGATCGGCAGGTCCGTATATTTCTATCTTCTTTGCCTGTATCTCAAGATGCTGACCCTTGCCTTCTGACCGGACAAGTTTTCCTTCAACGGCCAGGCAGGCTCCCGTTGTTATAAGCTTGAGCTTATCTTCATCAAAGGCCTGCATATCGACTACCACCTGGATATTATGTATAGTCGAACCGTCATTCATGGCAATAAAGGAAACCTGCCTGCTTCCCCTCCTTGTTCTTACCCATCCTTTAACCAGAACATCCCTGCCGGGCTCAGAACTTAATACCTGCTTTATTTTCTCTCTACGCATAAAAATCCTGCTTTTGTCATTTATAAGTTATGACAAAAATAAAAACTAATATTTAATTTAGCATGATTTTTGTAGGTAAACCCCACTCAATTAGCGATAATTTGCCCAACATCCCCCTTGGGGCTGTCTCAAAAGTAATTTTAACCACCCCGCTGATTTATAACACTATAACTTTCTCCTCCTCTTTAGAGGAGGAGTACCCCGAGTACTCGGGGGGAGGTGGTGTACTTTTGGGACAGCCCCATTCCCCGTTCAAAGGGGGAGCCGTTCGCGATAATCAGCATCAACCGTACATGAACTGAGCCTTTGAAGCAAAACTTGCTCTCGGATTCACACAGCATACGGGTATTTTTGAGCTGTTAGCAATGATCTGTTGTTCCTGTGCTCCGAGCATATAATCAGCAACGGTGATATTTTTTGTTGTCATTATCAATATCAGGTCTGCATTAATGCTCTCTGCAAAGGTGATGGTCTGCTGTGCCAGGTGGCCCTTTTTCATCTCATGTATCTCGTACTCGATATTATTCTGTATAAGATATTTAATTGCAAAATTCAGGTTTATATTGGTCTTTTTTAACAGGCTCTTATCAGAGATAACTGTCTTTATGATATGAACTTTAGAGTCAAAATATTTACCCATGAAGATGGTCATCTTGAGTTTTTCCTTATTCTCCGCCCTGAAATCAACAGGGAAAACAATATTCTGGTATTTCTCCATATCCTTTGGCATATCCTGGACCACGATAAAAGGCACCTTTGATCCTACCAGCACCTTCAGAGCCCAGCTTCCCGTTAACTTCTGCATACCTTTCATGCCATGTGTTCCCATAACAACTAGGCTGGCCCCTTCTTCATTCACAAACTCGGCGATAGCTGTAAAGATAGTCCCCGGGATAAGGGCTGTATTTATCTCTATATCATAAAGCTCCATCCCATTATTAGCCACCTTGCCCAGTTTGGCTTCTATCTTTTTATATTCCCCGGTTTTTATTTTTCTCTCGACAATATGAAGCATGTGAATACGGGCATTTATCATCTTGGATATCTTGGCTGCATGTGCAAGTGCACATTCAGCTTTTACTGTAAAATCCCATGGGACAACAATAATTTCCTTTTCCTTTTCCATGATTTATGTAGTATTATATCTAAGGTAAAGTTAAACTCTTTTCGTAAATAATCAAACCATTTCATTCGCTAATGCAGGTTAATTGAACGGTTGATGCTTATTGCCGTTTTTTGGGCACAAGGTATGTGCAGCTCACCGCCACGAATAACGCCACAAGGAATGTCAGCAGGCGTGCCGGGATGCCTTTTTCAACCTTGCGGCTTCCGGTCCTTCCGTTTTGAGAAGGTTTTCTGACAACTCGGTAGCTGACAGGATAAGCAATGAATCAGCCGTTGATATCATGGCTGCTATAGCCCCCGTGATCAGCACCGCTGCGAGAGCAGGCGGGCATCGATATTAAACATTGTATGTAATGTCTTGCCCCCTCCAAGGAATTGTGCCCCCACGTAGAAAAAGAAGAAGAACACTATTGTAAGACTTCCCACTATCTGTACCTGGTGTTCCATAGTCCACCGGTTTTTTAATCCACTAATTTAATCAGATAGGTGAAAAATCACAACGGCGTGTTTTTAAAGTTAAAGAAATTGGAAAATTTGTTTGAACCGTTTGAGCGCCTGCCTGACGGCAGACAGGTTTGAATGTTTGAGCTTTTGATCCGGTTCTGTATGCTTTCAAACCTTTCAAACTTTCAAACATTCAAACCATAATTATATCTCAAGTGAATTTTTAGGTATAACATCCCATCAGTGGTACATACTTTTCTGCTGCTTGTACAGCTTACTGTAAGTACCACCTGCCTTTAGCAGCTCAGTATGCGAGCCCGTTTCAATCACCCCTCCCCTGTCAATCACGATTATCCTGTCGGCAATACTCACGTTGGCCAGCCTGTGACTTATCAGTATGCAGGTGCGTCCTGCTGCCAGTTCACTGAAGCGGGTAAATATCTCATATTCTGCGTTTGCATCCAGTGCACTTGTCGGCTCATCCAGTATGAGTATCTCTGAATCCCTGTACAGGGCACGTGCAAGGGCTATCTTTTGCCACTCACCCCAGCTCAGCTCCCTGCTGTCGTCAAACAACCTTCCTATAACTGTGTCATATTTTCTGGGTAAGCCGTTCAGCAGGTCATGAATCCCAGCCTTTACAGCCGATTGATGCATCCTCTCCTTATCCTTCTCCGAGAATATATCCCCTGCCCTGATATTATCACCTGCGCTGAGATTGTAAAGCATAAAATCCTGGAATACCACTGAGAAGAACCTGCGGTACTTCTCCGGGTCAATATTCCTTATATCATTACCATCTATCAGTATTTTCCCTGCCTGCGGGTCATACAGCCTGCACAGGAGTCTCACCAGTGTTGTTTTGCCTGCACCGTTAGCTCCAACAAGTGCCATCGTTTCCCCTTTATTGATCTTTATATCAATCCCTCTTAATACATCATTACCGGAGGAAGGATACCTGAAATAAAGGTTTTCTATTCTTATATTGCTCCTGAACCTGTCAACATCTATTATTGGCGGCATCACAACTACCTTTTCCTTCAGGTCAAGAAACTCAAATACATCACTTATGAAAAGGCTGTCTTCGTATAATCCCGCCGTGGCGCCCAGTATTTGTTTTATATATGTCATGCCCATCCTGAAAGCCAGCAGGAACATAGCCAGGTCACCCAGGCCAATATCCGAGCTGATGGTATGCATAACAATATAATAAAGGGTTATCATTACGGCAGCAGCCTTGAAGATACCCGAAATCAGTTCAATGAGTGAGCGCTTTCTTACAATGTCCAGCTCCTCCTTCTTCTGTATATCAAAATTCTCACGGAAGAGAGTCGAGAAAAAATCACCCAGTCCGAATAACCGTAGTTCACGCGATGGCCTGTCCCCGGTCAGCAACCAGTTGAAATATGCAGCCTTTCGTGCAACAGGTGTAAGCTCCCTGCGAAAATTATACAGCACGTCTGAATAATATATCCTGAGCCATATTCCCGGTATATTGGCAACAATAAGTATCACTACAAGCCACCAGTTAAGCGTTGCCAGCAATCCGGCCATCAGTACTAAAGAGATACCTGACCTCAGAATCGATACCAGATTGTTTACTATCGATGCAGGCCTGAACGGAGCCTCACGGGAAGCCCTTGTAAGGTGATCATAATAATCAGGGTTCTCGAAATGCTGCAGGTCAAGGGATACAGATTTCTTATGTATCAGCCTGTACATATACGACTCCAGGTTGTAGGCCTGCTTTCTCCTTACCAGGTTACCGAGCGATTGTGCAGCCTCATCAATGAAATATATTATTGCTATGGCCAGTATCATTAACAGTACCATCTTTGTATTGGTGGCACTGACATCACCCGCAGCTACCGTCACAGCATCAATAAGCTTCTTTATATACCATATCAGTGCAAGCGGCATAAAGCTGCTTACCAGTGACAGGAATATATTGGCGGCCGTCCATCCCGGGGCCGAACGCCGCACCAGCTGAAGAGATTTCCTGAACAGACTGATCCTGGATTTCATAACCTGAAGATACAAATTATTTGGCATCCTGAACACAGCAAAGGATCTGCCCACTGGAAGAATGGATTAATGGAATGATGGAATATTGGAACCGAATAAGACGAGTATCCCGAGTACTCGGGATGCGAGTCCTGTGAGCTCGACGAATCTCCGCGTAAGCGGAGTGAGTCAATAATGGGATTTGATTCCTTTATTAATTAATTTGAATAATTTGATATTATCTGGTAACTTGTCATGTACTATTCTCGCTGTATTTGAATAAAACTCGTTTACTATGAATGAAAGAAAAAACCTTAATAGGGGTTATATGAAACTTATTGTATGGCAGGATGCCAGGGATTTGTACAAGCTAACATGGAAAATATTTAAGGACTTCCCATTCGTATTAAAAAAAGTGGCTGCAAATCAAATATCTTCTGTAGATTCTATTCACAGAAATATTGCTGAAGGTTATTGTAGAAAGAGTATTTCTGAGTATTTGAACTTTCTAAATTTTTCTCAGTCTTCACTTGGTGAATCGGTATCAGGAACTAATACATATTATTATTCCGATCTGGTTAAGAAAACCGATTATGAAGAATGGGATTCATTAGCATATAAACTGGAGAATGGACTGAAAAAGTTGATTGAAAGCCTCGAAGTAAAGAAATATACCGGTACTTGGAAAGATAGCCACGTAGTTAAAGAGTCAAATGAGATCTACCAATCTTCCTTCAACCCATAACTAATAATCCATCATTCCATCAATCCATCATTGTCTGCCGAAGCATGGCACGGGTCAAAGACTCGCGCCAGCGAAGGTGGATAATCCATTATTCCATTATTCCATTATTCCAATTAGTAATCATGTTCCTATCAATCATCAAATAAGTCTTATCTTTGCAAAAAAAATTTTATGGCTAAGAAGAAAAAGCCGGCAAAGATGATGAAGAAGCTTGCCGGACAGGTAAAAGAAGTATTCCAGGGTGAACCCGGTAAAATATTCAATTATAAACAGGTATCAGCACGCTTGAATATCACCGATACTGTACAGCGCAATCTGGTATCAAAAGTATTGTACGATCTTAAAAGCAAAGGATATATAGAAGAGGTAAATAAAGGACGCTACCGTTCAAGGCAGGCAGGTGCATATATAACAGGAACCGTGGATATGACCCGTATGGGTTACGGATTTATCACCAGTTCCGATATCGAAGAAGATGTATTCGTTTCTAACCGTAACCTTAACACAGCCCTCCATGGCGATAAGGTGAAGGTGAGGCTGATGGTACGCAGGAAAGGCAACAGGCCCGAAGGTGAGGTAATAGAAATTATTGAAAGGGTACGTGAGACATTCGTGGGGACAGTGGAAGTGATGCCCCAATTCTCCTTCCTTATACCCGATAATAAGGGAATGCCATTCGACCTCTTCATCCCCAACGAAAACCTTAACGGTGCAAAACAGGGTATGAAAGCTGTGGCACGTATCACTCACTGGGACAGCCGGCAGAAAAACCCCGTGGCCGAGATAGTGAAGGTGCTGGGCATGCCCGGGGAGCATGAAACAGAGATGCATGCCATACTGGCCGAATTTGAACTGCCCTACGAATTCTCTGCAAAGGTTAAATCAGCTGCTCAGAAAATACCTGTTGAAATAACAGGGGAAGAAATAAGCAGGCGGCGTGATTTCAGGAAAGTACCCACCTTTACCATTGACCCGGTGGATGCAAAAGATTTCGACGACGCCCTCTCATTACGTAAGCTGAAGAACGGTCTGTGGGAAGTGGGCATACATATCGCTGATGTTACCCATTATGTCAAAACGGAAACTATAATCGACAGTGAGGCAGAAAACCGAGGCACATCAGTATATCTGGTCGATCGCGTGGTGCCCATGCTGCCGGAACGATTGTCCAATAATGTGTGCTCCCTCAACCCCGGGAAGGATAAGCTTACCTATTCAACCGTCTTTATAATGGATGACAAAGCCAATGTTACGGAGCAGTGGTTCGGACGTACTATCATCAATTCCGATCAGCGCTTTTCGTACGGGGAGGCTCAGAAAATAATCGACGGGGACGGAGGACCAATGAAGGATATCCTGCTTAAGCTGCATGACATGGCGCAGAAGCTGAGATCACGACGGTTCGACTCGGGAGCTTTCTCTTTTGAACGTACTGAAGTGCAGTTTGCCCTCGATGAAACAGGCTACCCCCTGGGCATACACTTCAGGGAGAGCGGAACGGCCAACCAGCTGATAGAGGAATTTATGCTGCTGGCCAACAGGAGGGTGGCTGAATTTATTGGTGCCAGGAAGGCTGAAAAAACAAAGACCTTCGTCTACAGGGTACATGATAAACCCGATCCTGAAAAGATAGAAAACTTCAGCTCATTCATACACCGTTTTGGCTATAAGCTCGACAATAAGAGCCAGGGTTCGCTGGCACACTCCATAAACAAGCTTATCAAGCAGGTGAATGGCAGGAAAGAACAGAATATTATTGAGACCCTGGCACTGCGGTCGATGGCCAAGGCAGTTTATTCAACCGATAATATCGGACATTACGGGCTGTCCTTCAAACATTATACACACTTCACCTCCCCTATCAGGAGATACCCCGACATGATGGTGCACCGGCTGCTCACGGCATACCTTGATGGTGAATCCTCAAAGGACAGGATGAAATATGAAAAGCTCTGTGAGCATGCCTCCAAAATGGAGCGACTGGCTGTTGAGGCCGAAAGGGCATCAATAAAGTACAAGCAGGTTGAGTTTATGCAGGATAAGCTGGGTGAGGTGTTCGAAGGAGTTATATCAGGAGTAACAGATTGGGGCATTTACGTGGAGATTATCGAGAACCAGTGCGAGGGCATGATTCCCATCCGCGACCTCGATGATGATTTTTACGAGTATGACGAAAAGAACTATTGCATCCGCGGGCGCTACAAGGGAACTGAATATACCCTCGGCAACACCGTCAATGTAACCGTAGTAAAAGCCGACCTCCAGAAAAAACAGCTTGACTACGCCCTTGCGGATAATTAAACTACTCCCTCCGGGGGTGTGTAGCAGGGGGCAGGGAGCAGGGTGTAGAAATGTTTTTATCGTGTTCCCAGATATAACACCTCCCTGTTCCATGCCCCATGCCTCATGCCCCATGCCCCGTGCTATAACGGGGTGTGATCCGGGCTATTACTATTCACCCGTTTCGCGGATTTTTTATACCAATACCACCGGAGGTGGTGAATAATAATAGCCACAGTCACACCTGTGGGTAAGGTATCAACAACCACCCATTGCACCCCTGGAGGGGGTGAATAAATCCCCGGCGCGCGGAGGGGGTTTTTTGTACGGTTTTAATCCCCGGGTGATACCGGGGCTATTATTATTCACCCGCTCCGCGGGTGTTGTTGTGTTGTGGATCCATCCGTACCCCGGGGAGATACCCGGGCTATTACTATTCACCCGCTCAGCGGGTGTTTTCTAACAATACCACCGGAGGTGGTTAATAACAATAGCCACAGTCACACCTGTGGATCAGGAAGCCGACAATAAATACCATCACCGCCGGAGCTGGTGAATAGTGATCATACAAACAGGTATTTCTCATTATATTCCACACCAAACTCCCTGAGGAATCCAATTAATTCCTCCCTGAAACTAATTCTTCTGTGGTGTTCCGCCTGGTTTTCTACATATTTAATCAGTTGTTCTCGAGATTCATATGAATATGTGAATCCACCGTAACCTGCCTGCCATCCGGTGAATCTGATAAATTTACCTTTTGTTTTAAGCATCATATCCTCTGATGCTTTTTTTACATCCCGAACAAGATCGGAAAGTGTAACAGTGCGGTGAAGACTGAAAACAAGGTGGATGTGATTGGAATGACCACCTACAATGTAGGTGAAACATTTCCTGTTTTTCAGTATCCCGGCTATGTACCGGAATAATTCATCCTGGTTGGTCCGGGTAAGGAAAGGGGTACATTTTTTACTTCCAAACACAACCTGGTAAAGGATTTGCGTATAGGTTGACATAATAAATGGTTTAATTAATACAGCGATTAACTCAAAGTTAAGAAATTATTCATCTCCTGCCGGCGCGCGGAGGGGATTTTTTGTACGGTTTTTAATCCCGGGGTGTAACCCGGGCTATTACTATTCACCCGCTCCGCGGGAACAGTGGTGAAGACGAAAACCTTAGCCTTAACCTTAATTTTTCTATCTTTGTTTTAAACCTGACACCCCGATGATCAACTTACACACAGTCTACTTTCGTTCGCCGCGAATAGTGGCACGCGATACAGGCGATGAATATGTACTGGTACCGGTAACCGACAATATAGCAGACATGAAATCCGTTTATACTCTGAACAGCACCGGTGCTT
>Ga0315550_1001520_pt1 | contig 14210 bp, 9 predicted proteins | sample SalMarSW160190MG_2_FD_203100 | JGI IMG/M metagenome (GOLD analysis project Ga0315550, IMG submission 203100) | Salt marsh sediment microbial communities from the Plum Island Ecosystem LTER, Massachusetts, United States - Salt Marsh Sediment SW1601-90 ... | reverse complement strand
CGTGGTCACCCGCATCCGGGTTGAGGATGGGGACAAGGTTATCGAGGAGGAATCCTACCAGGACGAGGACGAACTGGCCGCGGAAGACCCGGAGGCGTACGACCTGTACAAGAGTGTGCGGGGCAAGGATACGCGGCTGCGATTCCGCTTCCTGTCTCCCGATATGGAGGACTTGACCAAGGAGCAGTTGACCAAGCAGAAGAAGGAATGGGCCCTGAAGATCGGTCGCTCCATCGAGGAGAACGAAGAAGTGTGGCGCGAGGTGGTGGAGGAGGCTATGGAAGCGGCCCGCGAGGCTCAGGAGGAAGCCATGGAGGCCGCCCGCGAGGCTCGGGAGGAGGCCATGGAAGAGTACGGCCAGGCCCTGAAGATCTACGAGGAGGCGTTCAAGCAGGCTCCGTGGTTCAAGGACTGGAAGGGGAAATGGGGCGGGCCCCACGGCCATCTGGACGCGCCGTCGACGTCCATCACGGTGCAGCCGGACGGGGAGATTCACGTGATCACCGGAGGAGGCGGCACGACGCTTAAGCGTATCTTCCGCAACGAGGACGAACTTCGCGAGCAAGACGAACGGCTGTATCACAAGTATCAGAAGGTTCTGGAGGCGGAGGCAGAGGAAGCGCCGCAAGACTGAATCCAGCAGGTCAGAGATTCGTGACGAGCGGGCCTGAAAGGGCCGGGACCGGCGGGTGTGGCAAAGCCTGCCGGTCCCTCTTAATATGGTGGGATCATGTTCCTGCTCCGCAAGGTCACCCGACGACTCGTCCTGTTGACTCTGGTGACTTTGTGGCCGGGCGGGACCTGCGTCGAGGCCGGGGCCGCGAATCTCGGGCCGGCGAGCGGCACGCCGCTCTTGTCCGCCTATGAGATGGACGCCTGCGCTAACGCGCTGGCCGACGCGCTGCGCTTGTCCAAGTTGGTGGGGGTGGCCGGTGGACCGGTGCGCTTGCTGTTGCCGAAGTGGCGTAATCGGGCCGGCCTGGAGGTCGGCGATACGGAAGCCCTGGTGCGGCGGCTCTGCCTGGAGGTCAATGAGCGCACGGGAGCGGCGGTTGCTTTCACCCTGGATGCGGCGCCCGGGCCGCGACTTTGGGATGACCGAAGCGTTAGCAGGCTGCCCACATATCTTACTTTGGCGCGAGGCAAACGGCACCGTACGGTTGAATTGGTCTTGGAGGTGGCCGACTCATCCGGGGCGACTCGCTTTGTGGAGGTGCGTCACCGCATTCGGCTCTCACCCAGGGAACCCGCAGCCGAGGACGCAAAGCAGCGGCAGGGGGCGGCTAAGAGCCAGGGCGGGTCCGAGACCCCCCGCCGGGTGGAGCGGCGCCCAAGCTCAGACCAGCCCGCCGGGCAGGGCCGGCGCTCGGAGCCGGTCCGGGAACAAACTGAAGGGGGCGAGGTCAAGCGATCTGACAAGATCAGGGAGTGTCGTCTGTCCCACTTTTGGGCCATGCCGGAAGATGATGAGGTGGAGCGGGAGGTTGAACTGGGCTGCGGCCGGCTGTTATTCCTGGACCGCAAGGCCGCGGAACGTCTGGTGCACATGTCCGCTACATGTCGACACCGGCCTGACGGGGTCCTGACCGTCCGGCTGGAGGTGGCCTGCCGGAAGAAGAAGCGCGAGATCCAGGTCTGGGCGGAGTTCTTTGACGCCGAGGGTCGCGGGGTAAACCGAATCCGGACCCGGGAACTTGATTTCCGCGAAGGTCAAATCCGGACCTTTACCTTGGACTCGGTGGTGCCAGCCGAGCAAGTCGTAGTATTTATCGAAAAGGATTAGCCACTGGGGCGCGGCCTTACGCCGTTGCGGCTTCGGCGCGGAACCGATAAGTCCCCGCCTGGGTGGGGCTGCGGCGGGCCCAAGATTGATTACCGGGCGCCGGGCTTGGTCGTGGGTCCGCAAGCGCATGTTCCGCCGACGGAAAAACATTGCCCTAGTCGTTTGCCTCGCCCAGAACTGTTTCTTACGTTTGCTATGGCTGGTTTTCAGTCACCCGGGGGGTGAACCAAGCAAGGGTAGGTGTTTTCCGGAGGTGGAACGTCGCCCTGGAGGCGGCGGACGCGAAGGGTGTCCGTCCCAGTGTCGGGAAAGCACTGGACAAAGAACATAGGGCAGCGTGTGGCTGTGCCTAATCGTTTCGCCAGTCTTCAAGGAGGGAGAACGGCGTAGGGGAGTTTTGGTCGGAAGGTCCTAGACGGGCCGTTAGGGTACTCTAAAAGGAGATCGGAAATGAAGGCTGTTATGAAGCGGGCGAAGGAATTCTTGGTCAGTGAGGCTGGCCCAACGGCAACCGAATACGCGGTCATGCTGGCCTTGATCATTATCGTGGCCATGATCGCCATTCAGTCTCTGGGTAACACGGTCAAGGACATGTTCCAGAGTCTGTCGGACGAGCTCGATACCGTAGACGTCGACGCCGGTCTGGGCGGCGAGTAGAGGCCGAAGCGACCGGCCGGTCCGTTTGCGGACGGGCCGACGGTCCGCTTGGTTTTCAGGAACGGTGGTGGGCCTCGCGGGGCAGAGGCGAGGCCCACCCTTCCTGAAGGCCGGGGGCCAGGGCCCCACGAGACAAGGGCACGGGGAAAAGAGGACCGCAGCCTGGGGGATGCCGGACTATGGCCACGTATTACTGGGCGGTGACCTGTCTGTTTCTGATACCGGCGACGGTATACGCCAGTTGGATTGACTGCACCGAGAAGCGGGTGCCCAACTGGCTCAACGCCCTGATTGCGCTAACCGGCTTCATCGTCCAGGGATTGTTCTTCGGCGCCGCCGGCCTGACCGACGGGGCCTTGGGCTTGTTAGTCGGGTTCGGGGTTCTTTTCGGGCCCTGGCTGATCTACGGCATGGGCGCCGGGGACGTCAAACTCATGGCCGCCATCGGCGTCTGGTTCGGCCCCTGGATGACCTTCCTGTCCTTCTGTTTGGGGGGGATCTTGGGGGGCATCATCGCCGCCATCATGATCTATTCGACGGGCCGGTTCTGGTTTGCCGTGGTCAACATGCAGACGGTCATGCGCAAGTTCTGCAGCCCCAGGATGCTCTTCAGTGACTTCGGATCGGCGCACAGTTTTGGAAAATCGTCGCAACTGCTGCCTTACGGCGTGCCGCTGACCATGGGCTCGATCACCCTGCTGTTGGGGCAGACCTTTTCCTGGTGGGTACTGTGAGATGAAGGTTTTGCGGAGCAATAGTACAGGGCCCCAGGGAAGTGGCCGGCGTGGTGCCGCCGCGGTGGAGCTGGCCCTGGTGGCGCCGCTTCTGCTGACCATGGTTTTCGGGATCATCGAGTTCGGCTGGACCATGATGATCCGTCAGAACCTGATCAACGCGGCCCGGGAGGGCTGTCGCACCGCCACCCTCAAGTACACCTCGACCTCGGCGTTGGAGGCCGCAGTCATCAACAAGATCGACGATGCCTTGTCGGTGCTCGGTTTTTCACATGGTGAGGGGGGTTACACCCTAGAAATGGCGCACGCCGCCGACCCACCGGTGGCGCCGAACGACACCGAAACGGTGAACTTATCATTACCGTATTCACAGGTGTCTTTGTTGGGAGGCTTCTTCAATCTGCCGGACCTGCAGATCCGGGCCATGAGCACGATGAGGAAGGAACTCTAACCGAGGTAGGCACTCCGCCAGCCGGCGCCGGGAGACGCGGCAACCGGCCGGCGGCGTCCCAGAAGAACGATAACCTGATCCGCGACTGCGTTTGGGCACGCAGGGGAGAACAATCATGTTCAAAGCCAGATCTATCGTACCGCTGCTGGTGGGCTTGGGGGTCGGCTTCTACGCTGTCAAGCTGGGAGTCGACATGGTCAAGAAGGCCCAGGGAGCGGTGGACGGCAACGTGGTGAAGATAGTTGTGGCCGCTCGCGAGGCCCCGGTGGGCATAGAGTACAGTGCGGAGATGCTCCAGTTGGTGGAGGTTCCACGCGCTCTGGTGCCGGCCGGAACGTTTACCGATCCCGCGGAGGTGGTCGGCCGAGTGGCCTCGCATTCGCTGCGGTCCGGGGGCTATATCAGCGAGGATGTGCTGGCCCCGCCGGGCTCGCCCCCGGGACTCAACGTGCGAATCCCCAAGGGGTATCGGGCCGTCGCGGTCAAGGTGGATGAGTTCTCCAGCGTAGCCGGTTTCCTGAACCCGGGCAGCCGTGTGGACCTGATCGCGGTCATGACTTGCCGCGGGGCCCAGAAGCGTGAGACCATCAGCCGGACCATACTGGAGGATATCATGGTGGCGGCGGTGGGACAGGAAATGGCCGACTCCAAGGACCCCGGGGCCACGGTGACCCGTTCGGTAACGCTGCTGGTCAAGCCCCAGGACGCGGCCTTGCTGCACCTGGCCGACACCAAGGGCAAGATTCGCTTGGCCTTGCGACAGCAGGAGGACAGCAGGAGCGGCCAGCGAGGCTTCGCCTCCACGGACGACTTGCTCGACCCCGGAGTGGAGGTAGGCCAGGGCGGCCAGGAGGCCAACTGGTGGCGGGGTCTGGCCGGCGGGCTGGCTTCCAGAGCCGCCGGGGAAGCCGTCGGAAACGTCGTGACCAAGGCCGCCAAGGGAGCGCCGGGGCTCAGGGTGGTGGCCGGCTCGGGGCACCCCCAACCCTGGATGGTGACCGTGATAAGCGGATCGAAGGCCCGCAGGCTGTTCTTCGAGTCGTCCTGCTCCCCCCGCCAAATTGGCTCGTCTGGCGTAAGGGGCGAGGGTTTATTGAACTCGGGGCAGGGAATGGGTCGATACTCGGACGTACTGGGACAGCATGAGGCCCCACCCGACGGGGAGCCCACGGAGTTGAGATGGGCGAACCTGCCCGATGACTAATAATGGGATATGATCATGGATGATGACAGCGGAAACGGATTTCCGTGGCTAGGGATAATCGCTGCGCTGGCCCTGTCGTTCTTTCCCAGCAGCTTGGCAGCGCAGGTGCCCCAGGCCGAGGCCGAAGACTTGGCCGCGAGCATACGGGACGTCGACTCCCCTGCTCAGCTCGCCGTGGTGCCCCTGGGCAAGAGCATCTTGATCGACCTGTCCGAGCCGATCGTGCGGGCTTCGATCGCCGCCGACGACATTGCCAGTGTCCTGGTTCTGTCTCCCAAGCAGATCATGGTGACCGGCAAGGGCTTCGGAAGCACCCAACTTGTCGTTTGGACCGAAGACGAGCGGCGCAAGATTTTCGACATTCTGGTTCAAATCGAGATTCCGCAACTCAAGGCCATCATCAAGCGGGCCGCCCCGGGAGCCAACGTTCAGGTGGAAGTGGTGCAGAGCACCGTGGTGCTGCTCGGTGACGTGCCCAGTGCGGAAGAGGCGGCGCGCATCGACCAGATCGCCGGCATCTTCAGCGGTAACGTGGTCAACCACATACAGGTTCGCGGGGAGCAACAAGTCCTGCTTCGTTGCACGGTGGCCGAGGTCAGCAAGCGGGCCATGCGGGCCCTGGGACTGAACGGGTTCATGGCCGGCAAGCAGTTTCCGGACGCGTTCCTGCTGAATAACGTGGGGGGCATCAATCCGAGTGTGATCGTGCCGGCTGACGACGTGCTGGCCAGCATTCCGATTCCGTTCGTCACCGCAGACAGTGGGATCGGCGCGGCGACCACTTTCTCGGTCGGGTTCCCGCGGATTCAGATGCAACTGTTCGTGCGGGCCCTGCGGGAGAACGGGTTATTGCGCGTGCTGGCCGAGCCCAATCTGGTGGCCATCAGCGGGCAGACGGCCACTTTTCTGGCGGGCGGCGAGTTTCCGGTCCCCGTACCTCAGGACCAGGATACCATCACCATTGAGTACAAAGAGTACGGGGTGCGGCTGAATTTCACGCCGGTCGTTTTGGGGAAGAACCTGATTCGTCTGCGAGTCGCTCCCGAGGTGAGTGAGCTGGACTTCGCCAGCGCGGTCCGCTTCGCCGGCTTTACCATACCCGGGCTGACCTCCCGAAGCGCCGAGACCACCGTAGAACTGGGCAACGGACAGACCCTGGCCATGGCCGGCCTGCTGAGCGAGCAGGTGCGGGCCAGTTCCAGCAAGGTTCCGGGGATCGGGGACGTGCCCGTCCTGGGGCAACTGTTCAGCTCCATAGAGTACCAATCCGACACCACCGAGCTGGTGATCTTGGTCACGCCCGAAGTGGTCGCGGGCCTCAATCCCGATCAGGTGCCCCCCATCCCGGGCGAGTTTTTCAGGCATCCCAACGACTGGGAGTTCTACTTCCTGGGCCAGCTTGAGGGCGAGCCCATGCCGGTGACCATTCCCAGCCCCACCCGGGCCTTGGAAACGGAGTACCCCGCCCGCGTATCCCCGGCCTCGGACGAGGCTGACTTGGCGTTCCGGGGCCCCTGGGGCCCGGGCGCGTTGCGGGAGCCACTATCCTCAGCACAACAACAGTAGTGACGTGCCGGGGCAATGCGAGGGAACCTGTTGCCCAGGTTCTCTGGCGATATGCGCCGCCGGCTGGGGGCAGGGTATTACCACGGTAGGGGTAGGGTCTAACGTCGCATTTCACGGCCGCGCCCGCCGTTCACCGCTCCTGTCCTGGGGTCGCGTCACGGCCGTTGCGGCGGCGGCATCCGCTTTGCGGGCGGCATGGGGGGCGGAGGATTCGAGCACCTGCAACTCGCCTCGCCATCGGAAGGCCTGCTCCGGCTTAGCCCAGGCGTCGTAGAGCTCGACCAGGCGCTGCAGCGCCTCGCGTTTGCGGTCCTGGAGCGCCTGCGGTCTGTCTTTCATGCCCTCATAGCCCTCGAGAAGTAATGGCTCGGCCTGCTCGAAGTTGTCCTGGCCGGCCAGTGCTGCACCCAGCAGGCTCGTGGCGCTGGCCAGAAGCCAGTGCTCCGGCGGCATAATCTCCCGCCGGATCTCAAGGCATTCACGCAGGAGCGGTTCTGCTGCGGCATACTCTCGTTGTTCGTTCAGGTTGGCCCCCAACATGGCCAGCGTGCTAGCCAGCGAGGAGCGACCGCGCGGCAGTGTCTGGCGCAGGATGGCCATAGTCTCGCGTAGCAGCGACTCGGCTTGGCCCAGTTGGCCCTGCTCGTGAAGCAGGTCCGCGAGTTGGTTCCTGACCCATAGCGTTCGGGGGTGATCCGCTCCCAGGACGCGCACATGACCCTCTACGGCCTGGCGATAGTAGGGCTCGGCGAGGTCCGGCTGCCCGCGGATCTGGTGGGCCCGGCCGACACTCATCAGCGACATCAGAGTGTCGGGGTGGTCTTGGCCCAGGAGGCCGCGGCGCAGTTCCAAGGCTCGCGCGAACATGGGCTGGGCTTCGTCAACGCGCCCCATTCTCATCAGCAGTTCGCCGAGGTTGTTCAGACAGAAGGCCACGTGGGGGTGCCGGTCACCGTGCAACTGGCGATTCATGGCCAGGGCGCTGCGCAAGAGCGGCTCGGCCTCGGCGTAATCGCCTTTGGCGCGCAGCACCTCCGCCAGGCTGCTCAGGCTCTCGGCCAGGTCAGGGTGCTCCTCGCCCAGCAGTTTCCGACGCATGGCCAGGGCCCGGCGGCACAAGGGCTCGGCCCCGGCGTAGTCCCCCTGAGCGTGCCGCACTCTGGCCAGATTGTTCAAGTTGGCGGCCACGTCGGGATGCTCATCACCGTGCACCTGGAGGTAGATGTCCAGGGCCTCGGAATACAGCGGCTCGGCCCCGGCGTAATCGCCTCTGGCCAGCAGCAGCCCGGCCAGGTTGTTTAGGCTGGCGGCCACGCTGGGGTGGGCCTGGGCATGCACCTGGCGGTAGATATCCAACGCTTCGCGGAACAGCAGTTCGGCCTCGGCGTAGTCGCCTTTGTTCTGCAGCAAGAGGGCCAGGTTGTTCAGGCTTAAGGCCAGGTTGGGATGCTGGCTGCCCAGCAGCCGGCGCTTCATGGCCAGGGCCTCGCGGTACAGCGACTCGGCCTGGTCATAGCGCCCCTGGTCGCTGTATAGCGAGGCCAAGTTGCCCATGGTGGTCAGCGTGTCCGTATGTTCCTCACCCAGGACGCGGCGATTGAGTTCCAGCGTGCGCACGAGCAGCGGCTCGGCCAGGTCGTAGCGCCCCTGACTTTGGTAAACCAGGGCCAGGTTGTTCATGGTTCCCAGGGTATCCGCGTGCTCCGGGCCCAGAACACGGCGGCTTAGTTCCAGCGTGGGCACGAACAGGGACTGGGCCTGGTTATACCGGCCTTGTTCCCAGTAGAGCGTGGCCAGGAGTCTCATGGAGAGCAGCGTTTCGGCGTGCTCCTCGCCGAACAGTTGCCGGCGGATCTCCAGGGCGGCCTCCAAGTGCGGCTTGGCGGCCTCGTACAGACCAAGGGCCTGGTAGGTCAGGCCGATGGTCGTACGCAAGGCGGCATCGACCTCCGGCTGCTGGTCCAGCGAGTCCTCCTCGATCTTCTTCGCGGATTCGTCCACCACCTCGCGTACGGTCATTTCCCGGCCCAGGGCCTTACTGGGACGTACCGAAGCGAGCATGTCTTGCAGGAAACGGCTGACCGCTTCGGCCTTGGCCGCTTCCTGGTGGGCCCGTTGGGCACTGGCGTCGGCGAGTTCGCGCTGGTGGATCTCTCGTTGCCAGAAAGTCAACGAGGCGACCAGCCCCACGGTCACCACCAGGACAAATGCGGCCGCAATGGCCGTGGGGACTTTGTACCGCCGAAGCTGCTTGCGCAGCACGTAGCCCACCGAGTCACGCTTGGCCTCGATGGGCTCGCCATCCAGATAGTGCTGGATGTCCCGGGCCAGCTCGCCGGCGGTCTGATAGCGGCGTTCGCGCTCCTTGGAGAGGCACTTGAGCACCAGGGTCTCGACTTCGTCGTTGATCTGGCGACGGATAGCGCTCGGGCGCAAGGGCTGGGCCAGCATGATGCGGTCCAGGATCTGGTGCATGTTCCCGGTCACGTCGTAGGGGAACTTGCTGGTGAGCATCTGATACAGAATCACGCCCAGGGAGTAGACGTCGGTACGCAGGTCGATCTTGCCGGGGCTGCCCTCCGCCTGTTCTGGCGAGGCCCAAGGCAGTGAGCCGACGAACTGCCCCGTCATGGTCATGGCCGATGCTGCGGGGTCACCGCTGGCCACCTTGGCCAGGCCGAAATCCAGAATGTGCGGCTGGCCGGCGGCGTCTACGCGGATATTGCTGGGTTTGAGGTCGCGATGAATCACCCCGTGCAGGTGGGCGGCGTTAACCGCCTCGCAAATCCTGACGAATAGCCGCAACGTTTCCTCGACGGACCACTCGCTACTGGCTATGTATACGTCCAGCGGTTGGCCGCTGATGTAGTCCATGACGAAGTAGTGGCAGCCGGCGGCGACACCCGTATCGTGGATGGCCACGATACTGGGGTGGTTAAGCTGGCCGAGGACCTGGACTTCGCGGTCGAAGCGGGCTTTGTCCGACGGGCCGGCGAAGGGCCCCTCCTTCATTACCTTGAGGGCTACCTTGCGCTTGGTGGATTGCTGGACGGCTTGGTAGACCACGCCCTGCCCGCCGCGGTGAATCTCACGCACGAGCTGGTAGCCGACGAAGGAATCCGGCGGCGGCTCGGAGAAGGAACCGGCCGCCTGGGACAGCTCACTCAGCGTGCTCTTCAAGTCGTCACGATACTGTCGGCAGGCCGAGCAGCCCCGCAGGTGTTCCTCCACGGCGGCGCTGCCCGCGCTGTCCAGCTCCTGCTCCAGATAGTCCAGCAGCAGATCTTCGACTTGCCGGCAATCCATGACCCGCTATCCTTCCCCACCCGGCTGGATCACCCGGCGGAGTCTGGCCACCGCCTTAACCAGACGGGCCTTGACCACCGAGTGGGAGATGCCCAGTTGCTCGGCGATCTCATCACGGGAGCGATGCTCGAAGTAGCGTAGGATCAACACCTGGCGCAGTTCCGGCGGGAAGGTGTCGATCAGTTGCAGCAGAGCCGCCGACTGCTCCAACTTGACCACCTTGCTGCCCGGCGAAGTCCGCGGGTCCACGGGCACCTCGCCCACCTGCGAGGGCCGGGCCTCCTCGATGCGGCGGGCCTTGCGCAGGCGGCGCTTGCGCAGCTCGTCGGTGCAACGGTTGCGCAAGGAGCGGTACAGCCAGGCCCGCAGTTGTCCCTCGGGCAGCTTGGCCTCCTCGCCGCGACAACACTGCAACATGATCTCCTGGGCCATGTCCTCGGCCAACGCCCGGTCATCCAGCAGTTGGGCGGCCCGTCGCCGCAAGGCCGCCCCATAACGCCTCTCCAACTCGCTGACCGCGGCCCGCACACCCTTTTGCAGATAGGGAATCAGCGAATCGTCTCGTCTGCGGTCGAGTCGCGAGACTTCGTCTGAAGATGGACTCGAGTTCTCGGGGCAACTCATGCCGGAGGTCCCCAAGGGAGAGGCCCAACTGAAACGGACTTGCTGCCGACACCCCGGCCACGGGACCAGGGGCGGCTGGCCAAGGGCCAGTGTACCCGCTCGGAGTCCACTTTCAACGTTCCCGGGGAGATTCTCTTTCTCGGCCCCGGGGGGCCCACCGGGGCGGCCGGTTTTTTTTAATATTCTCCATAGCCGCCCGGGCGGCTCATCCGTCTGGAAGTTGGACGGCGAGAGAACAGCGGCGGCCAAAGGATCGACGGTCGGTCCTTTTTTAAATAACCGTCGGCAAGACGCAAGAAAGAAATGAGAGGTGTGTGATGGCTCAGGCAATCATTCAGGCGCTGTTGGGTTTCTGCGACTTTCTCGGCAATCTGGCTGGTGGCAGCTATCCGGTGTAAGCGAGGGGACAACCATGCCAGTCAAAGCAAGATGACCCACCGGCGGCCAAGCGGCCACCGGCGGGTTTTCTTTTGCGCCCACCGAAACCGCGCCCCGTCGCTTCAGCCCCGTTCCGTGCCTCACCGCCAAGCGGCCGTTGGGCCCCGGTGACAAAGCGCACCGTCCCGGTCGCACTCCACTTCCACCTGCCCCAGCAGCCTTCAGTTTTTTTCGGCATTCCCCGTGGCCGCGGCCACGGCCGGGCGGCGCCGCACCCACATGAATGGCCGCTTCGAGCTCGGCCCACGTGTCCGGGTCGGCCGTCCTCCGACCCATAGCAGCATCAATCCTGGCTTCAACCACATGATGATCTGCACCCGCACTCGACGAGGAGCTTGCTCAGCCGACCGAGATTCGCTCATGCTCGGTGAGGGGGTTCGCAGCCGAGCCCGCGGGGCGGGTTGACGATTCGCGAGCTGGGGGGTGACAATGCGTGTTTCTGGAGCCGGGAGCAAGCCTTTATCGAGGGACTGACATGAAACTGGATACCATCATCCAAGGTGGTCGCCTGGTCACCGCCGGCGAAACCACCGAGGCCGAGCTGGGCATCTGCGGGGAGAAGATCGTCGCCATCGGGAAGGACCTGGCCGAGACCCAGGCCAACGGAGCCAGGGTGATCGACGCGAAAGGGCGCTATGTCATCCCCGGTGGGGTGGACGTCCACGTGCACCTGGACCTGCCCTTCTGTGGCACGGTGTCCTCGGATGACTATGACTCGGGCACCAAGGCGGCGGCCTGCGGCGGGGTGACCACACTCATCGACTTCGCCATTCCCTACGGAGAGGAAACGCTCCAGCAGGCCGTGGACAACTGGCATGCCCGGGCACAAGGTCGGGCCTGCGTGGACTACTCCTTCCACCTGGCCATCACCAACTGGGCTCGGCAGGCCCAAGACGTGCCCCAGATGATCGAGCAGGGCATCCCCACCTTCAAACAATTCATGATCTACGAGAAGGAAGGCTGGCAGTCCGATGACGCGGCCATATTCGGCGCCTTGGAGATGCTGCGGGATGTGGGCGGCATGTTGATGGTCCACGCCGAATCCAGCCGCGTGCTGGATATGCTCATCGACCGGCACCACAACGCACGGGAGATGAAGGCGCATGGGGCCCACCTGCAAACGGTCACCCGCCCGAACTTCATCGAGGCCGAGGCCATCGAGCGGGCCATCCGCTGGACGCGGGAAGCCCGGGGACGCTTGTACATCGTGCACATGAGTACGGGCGAGGGGGCGGATCTGGTCAAGCGGGCCCAGGGCGACGGCGTGCAGGTGCTGGCCGAAACCTGCGCCCAGTACCTGGTGCTCGACGACAGCCTGCTCGCCGGCAAGGACGGACACCTATACGCCACCTGCCCGCAAGTGAAAAAGCCACAGGACCAAGAGCGCCTTTGGCAGGGTTTGAAAAACGGCGAGGTCTGCGCGGTCTCCACCGATACCTGCACCTTCACCCGCAAACAGAAGGCCATGTGGGAGGGGGACTGGACCAAGATTCCCATGGGCATGCCGGGACTCGAAACGCTGCTGCCCATTGTCTACACGCATGGCGTGCTCCGGGACCGGCTCACCGTCAACCAGTTCGTGGCCAAGTGCTGCACCAACCCGGCCAAGGTGATGGGCCTGTTCCCGGGCAAGGGAACGCTGGCCGTGGGCAGTGATGCCGATCTGACCATCATTCACCCGACCCAGAAGCGCGAGGTTGATTTCAAGAAGATGGAGACCAACTGCGATTGGAGCCCTTTCCAAGGGTGGCCTCTGGCCGGCTTTGCCGAGCACACCTTCTGCCGCGGGCGGCAGATCGTCGAAAACTACAAGTTCGTCGGCCAGAATGGATACGGGCAGTTCGTGCCGCGGGCCAACGTCGGCCGCCTGTAGTACCACCTGGGGCGGTTTGGCCTGACCAACGCTCACAGAGCACGGAGTGAGATGACCATGAAGGACACTAACAGGATGCTGAGCCTACAGGGCGCCATGCAGGAAGCCGAACGATGTCTGCTCTGCTACGAGGCTCCTTGCAACGCCGGTTGTGGGGCCGACACGAATCCGGCCGGCTTTATCCTCAAGCTCCGCCTGGGCGACATCAGAGGAGCCGTTCGCACCATGCGCAAGCGGAACATTCTTGCGGGCACTTGCGCCCAGGTGTGCCCGACATGCCGTCTGTGCGTGGAGGCCTGCTCGCGGTCAGGCATTGATGAACCCATCCGGATTGCCGAGCTACAGGCCTTCCTGGCCGATTACGAGCGGCGTGAAGGCATGCAGGTCCTGCGAGCGCCCACCTCGGGCGACCGCAAGGTGGCCGTGATCGGTTCCGGCCCGGCAGGCCTTTCCGCCGCCGCCGGCCTAGCCATGAAGGGCTACTCGGTGGTCGTCTACGAGAAAATGCCCCAAGCCGGTGGGCTGCTGCGCTACGGCATCCCCGACCACCGCCTTTCGCCGGATATCCTCGATCACGAGATCGACCTCATCAAAGGGCTGGGCGTCCGCTTCGAGTGTGGTCAGCCCATCAAGACGCGCGAGCAAATGGAGAGTCTGCTGGCCGACGGCTTCGACGCCATATTCCTGGCCGCCGGCTGCGACGAAATCTATCGCGTGGGGCTGCCCGGCGAGGACCTGCCAGGCGTTTATCTCTGGGATGCATTTCTGAGCGGGAGCAAAGACCCGGCGGCATGCGCTGTCCTCGAAGCCGCGGTGAAAGGCAAACCCGTGGTGATCGTCGGCGGCGGCTCGGTGGCCATGGATTGCGCCGTGGCCGCCAAGCACCTGGGGGCCGACCGCGTCTATACCGTCTCCTTAGAGTCCATGGAGGAACTGCCCGCCGACGTGGAAGAGAAAACCGCGGCCTTCACCGAGGGCATTCGCTTCAAGCCCAACTGCCGCCTGACCGAGATCGTCGGCGCGAACGGCGCTATCCGAGGTGTTCGCGGCGTGGAGATTCGCTGGAAGGAGCCCGGCCGCTTCGTGCCCGAAAACGCCGAGGACATTCCGGGCTCGGAGTTCTCCCTGCCGACCGACGTACTGGTGGAAGCCATCGGAGCGGGGCTCTCGGCCGACCTGAAAGCCCTGGTCGCCAACCTGGAAACGATCCCGGGCAGCCGCCCCAAGACCGACGCCCAGACCATGCGCACTTCGCACCCACGAATCTTCGCCGGCGGGGACCTGGCCGGGGCGGGCCAGACCGTGGCCTCTTCGGTACTGGACGGCAAGAAGGCCGCCGAGGCCATCGCCGACGCGTTCCCGCTTCGCGGTCCGGTGAACATCCCGGTGCGCTCACGCCCCAGCCTGGAGATCGAGTTCTGCGGGCTGCGCTTTCGCAACCCGTTCTGTCTGTCCTCCTCCCCGGTGGCCAACACCGCGGAGATGGTGGCCCGGGCCTATGACGCCGGTTGGGGTGGGGCCATCTTCAAAACCGTGGGCCTGGAAGAAGACTACGCCATTGTCGATCCCACGCC
>Ga0315550_1001517_pt1 | contig 14221 bp, 17 predicted proteins | sample SalMarSW160190MG_2_FD_203100 | JGI IMG/M metagenome (GOLD analysis project Ga0315550, IMG submission 203100) | Salt marsh sediment microbial communities from the Plum Island Ecosystem LTER, Massachusetts, United States - Salt Marsh Sediment SW1601-90 ... | reverse complement strand
GGCATTGGCCGCGGCCGATTGCACCGCTTTAGCGACGACCCTGGCTTTGGGCGTCGGTGTAAAGCGGAGCAGCGTCAGCGCTTCGTCTACCTTTTTACCCCGCACCATATCCACCAGCGGACGCACTTTGGCGGCTGGTATTCCCGTGTCTTTAGCTACGGCTTTAACTTCCACTTTTTCTTACACCTGTTTCAGGCAGTTCCCCGCCTTTTATCTCTTTCTTACCTGGGTAACTTTCTCCGATCTTGCCACGTGCCCCCTGAAGGTGCGCGTATTGGCGAACTCACCCAGTTTATGACCGACCATATTTTCGTTAATATAAATGGGTACGTGCCTCCGGCCATCATGGACGCCGATGGTAAGGCCTACCATCTGCGGTAGAATAGTCGATGACCGCGCCCAGGTTTTTATGACCGTTTTCTGGCCCGAGCGTATCGTGGCATCTACTTTCTTTCCCAGCTTTTCGTCAACTGCCGGGCCCTTTTTCGTTGACCTTGACATAGTACCTCTCTATCCGCCTATTTTCCTCTGCGTTTTACAATCATCCGGTCGGAAGCCTTCGGCTTGCGTGTTTTATAACCCAGGGCCGGTTTGCCCCAGGGTGTTTTCGGCCCGGGCATGCCGATCGGTGAACGGCCTTCGCCGCCGCCGTGAGGATGGTCACGCGGGCTCATAGCGGAGCCCCTCACCGTGGGCCGCCACCCCATATGTCTTTTACGGCCTGCCTTGCCCAGGGTGATATTCTGATGTTCCGCATTCCCTATCTGGCCGATGGTCGCCATACATTCGCTGGGGACTCGGCGCAGTTCGCCGGACGGGAGGCGGAGTAAAACGTATTTGCCTTCCTTGGCCATCAGCTGTGCCGATGCCCCGGCGCTGCGTACCATCTGCCCGCCTTTGCCGGGCACCATTTCTATATTGTGTATCTCCGTGCCCGATGGCATATTTTTCATGGGCAGGGTATTTCCCGGTTTAATTTCGGCTTTGTTGCCGGACATAATCATGTCGTCTACGTTCAGCCCCACGGGGGCCAGAATGTAGCGTTTTTCTCCGTCGACGTAGAAGATAAGGGCGATACGCGCCGAGCGATTGGGGTCGTATTCGATGGCGGCTACGCGACCCGGAATATCAATCTTATCCCGTTTAAAATCTATTATGCGCAGTCGGCGTTTTTCCCCGCCGCCCCGGTGGCGCACGGTTATTTTACCGCGGAAATTACGACCCGCCTGGTTCTTCTTGGGCAGAAGCAGCGATTTCTCCGGCTTGCTCTTGGTTATCTCGTCGAAGGTATAGCCGCTCATGCCCCGTCGGCCCGGGGAGGTAGGACGATATATCTTTAGTGCCACTAAGCTTCCCCCTTCATTCTATACACCTTCAAAAAATTCTATCTTGTCCCCCGGCTGGAGGGTGACGATTGCTTTTTTCCAGGGACTTGTATGCACCTGCCGCCGTCCCACCAGGCGTGTCTTGCCCCTCATGGTGATGACGTTAACTCCGGTGACCTTTACGTTAAAAGCCTTTTCCACAGCCTCTTTTATCATGGGCTTATTAGACCCGGCGGCTATCTCGAAGGCGTATTTATTTAACGCTTGGAGTTCGGTGCTTTTTTCGGTTATCAGCGGACGGCGCAGCACCTCGTACAGATGCATTATCTCCCCCTTTGATTAATCCGTTACCCCATAATTTTTCCGCTACCCGTACCGCAGCCTCGGTCATCAGCAGCGTATTATGGGAAAGAATATCTAATATATTAAGTATACTGGCCGGCATGGTTTTAATTTCCGGTATATTGCGAGCCGATTTTATAACGTTATCTTCAGGTTCCTGTGTAACGATGAGAGCGGAAGAGTTTATCCCGAGAGCCGCCAGAATTTCGGCCATTTTTTTAGTCCTGGGCTCGGTTATATCAAATCCCTCGAGTACTTTCAACTCGCCGTCGCCGGCCTTGGCGGAAAGGACGCATTTAAGGGCCAGGCGGCGCATTTTCCGTGGTATGTCCTGGCGGTAGTCCCGCGGGTGCGGCCCGAAGGTAATACCCCCGCCGCGGTGTAACGGGTTTTTCTTGCTGCCGGTGCGGGCGTAGCCGGTGCCCTTCTGGCGATGCAGCTTGCGGGAGCTGCCGTGAACATCGGCCCGGGTCTTGGTTGAAGATGTTCCCTGCCGGGCGTTGGCCTGCAGTCCCACCATCACCTGGTGTACTACGGCTTCGTTAAACGGCACGGCGAAGACCGTATCACTCACTTCAATCTGCCGGACTTCCTCTCCGGAAGTGTTATAAACCGGGACCTTCACGTTATTTCTTCCCTCTCCTGGACTTTTTTATCAGTAACAGGCTGTTGGTGCCTCCGGGCACGGCTCCCTTGACCAGCAGCAGGTTGCGGGCCGGGTCTGCCTGAATTACCTCCAGATTGATGGCGGTTACCCGCCGGTTTCCCATGTGCCCCGACATGCGCATTCCCTTATAGACGCGACCGGGCGAGGTCGTGGAGCCGATGGAGCCGGGCGCGCGGTGGCGGTCCGACTGGCCGTGCGTTTTAGGGCCGCCCTTGAAGTGGTGGCGCTTTACCGTGCCGGCGAACCCCTTGCCCCTGGATGTACCGGTAATATCAACCGCATCTCCGGCTTTAAACAGGCTGACATCGACCTTCTGGCCGGCCTCGAGTGCCTGGCTTTCGTCAAGATTGAACTCACGCAGATATCTGAATTTCGTCTTTTCTTTCTCCCTGGTTTTACCGCGCTTGCCGGACTTTGACTTTTTCCCTTCCCCGAAGCCGAGTTGAGCGGCTTTGTAGCCTTCTTTTTCCATGGTTTTAATATGCATGACGGTACAGGGGCCGGCCTCGATGGCGGTTACCGCCTCGGCCCTGCCGCCCTCAACGAAAACCTGGGTCATGCCCAGCTTCTTGCCAATAATTCCTTCTGTCATAATTTCACCGGTTCAAGGGTTCTTACAGTTTAATATCTATTTCCACTCCGGAAGGCAGGTTCAGCTTGGTCAGGGCATCAATCGTCTTGGAGGTCGTCTCGATGATGTCGATAAGACGCTTGTGCGTGCGAATCTCAAACTGCTCCTGCGAGTCTTTGTCGATAAAAGGAGAGCGGATAACGCTGAATTTCTGGATGCGCGTGGGCAAAGGTACCGGCCCGACGGCTACCGCCCCGGTGCTTTCTACCGCTTCCAGAATCTGACGGGCTGACTGGTCCACTACTTTGTGGTCGAACCCCTTGAGTTTAATGCGTATTTTCTGCTTAGCCATATTTCCTGCCTAAAGCTTTTTCAATAATGCCGTCTTTAATTTCTGCAGGTACCTGCTCGTAGCTGTGAAATTCCAGGGAGTGAGTCGCCCTGCCCTGGGTCAGCGACCGCAGCCTGGTGGCATACCCGAACGATTCGGCCATGGGTATGAGGCAATGGATGACGTACATCTCGCCCTGGGTATCTACCTTGCTGATGTGGCCTCTCTTGGCGTTCAGGTCGCCGATGATATCACCGAGGAATTGCTCCGGCGCCACGACTTCAAGGCCCATAATCGGCTCAAGGAGGATGGGACCGGCTTTCCTGACCCCGTCTCTTAGCGCTATCGAGCCTGCCATTTTAAAAGCCAGCTCGGAGGAATCGACCTCGTGGTAGCTGCCATCGTAGAGAGTGGCCTTAATATCGACCACCGGGTAGCTGGCGAGAACGCCGGTTTCCATGGCTTCTTTTATGCCTACCTGAACCGGCGGGATATATTGCCTGGGTATGGTGCCGCCTTTAATGGCATCGACGAATTCAAAGCCCTTGCCCCGTTCCAGCGGCTCGAGCTCGATGTTAATCTGTCCGTACTGGCCGCGACCGCCGCTCTGACGGATAAACTTGCCTTCCACTTTTACCGGTGCGGTAATCGTCTCCTTATAGGCGACACGCGGTCTGCCTACTTTAACGCCCACTCTGAATTCACTGATGAGCCGGCTGACGATTACTTCTATGTGGAGCTCGCCCATGCCCGAGATTATTGTCTGACCGGTTTCCTCATTGTAGGTTACTTTAAAAGTGGGGTCTTCTTCGGTCAGTTTCTGCAGGGCTTCGCCCAGTTTTTCCTGGTCGGCTTTGGTCTTTGGTTCGATGGCGATGGATATTACCGGCTCGGGGAAGCTTATCGATTCCAGCAGTATCGATTTGGAGGAGTCGCAGAGGGTATCGCCGGTGAACGTGTTTTTCAGTCCCAGCGTGGCGACAATCGCCCCCGCACCAGCTATGTCGACATCCTCCCGGTGGTTGGCATGCATCAATAAAAGACGGCCGATACGTTCCGACCGTCCCCTGGTGGGGTTGTATACCTGCGTTCCCACCTTGACCTTGCCTGAATAGACCCTGAAGTAAACCAGCCTGCCTACGAACGGGTCGGTGACGACCTTAAAAGCCAGCGCGGAGAAAGGGGCGTCATCGCTGGCTTCACGGCTGGTCCTCTCACCCGTCCTGGTGTTCGTACCTTCTACCGGCGGTACTTCCAGGGGTGAAGGGAGATAATCAACGATGGCGTCCATGAGGGGCTGAATGCCCATGTTTTTCAGGGCGCTGCCGCACATAACGGGCACCCCTTTATTATTAAGGGTAATCCGTCTTAGTGATTGCTTTATTTCATCGGGCTCAACTTCATGGCCCTCGATGTAGGATATCATCATAATATCGTCATGTTCGGCGAGTTTGGCTATCAAATTCTGTCTTAGTTCAGCAACCCTGTCCTTCTCGGAGTCCGGCATGGGTATCTCTTCCGGTCCTCTCTCGGGGTCGTTGATAAAGCGCCAGGCCTTATTTTCAACCAGGTCAATAACGTCCTGGAAAGTGTCCTCGGCGTTGAGGGGGAGCTGTATCGGCAGGGGCGTGGCTCCCAGCCGCGTTTCAATCATGGAGAACGTCCGGCTGAAATCGGCGCCGATGCGGTCCATTTTATTAATAAAGCAGATTCTGGGCACTTTGTATCTGTCAGCCTGCCGCCAGACTGTCTCCGACTGCGCTTCGACACCGGCCACGGCGTCGAACACGACAACCCCTCCGTCGAGCACCCGGAGGCTGCGTTCTACCTCGGCGGTGAAGTCCACGTGCCCCGGCGTGTCGATAATGTTGATGCGGCGCTCCTTCCAGTAACAGGTCGTTGCCGCCGCCGTAATGGTGATGCCGCGTTCCCTTTCCTGCTCCATCCAGTCCATAACGGCGGTGCCTTCATGCACCTCGCCGATTTTATACGTACGGCCGGTGTAATAGAGTATCCTCTCGGTGACGGTTGTCTTACCGGCATCGATATGGGCGATAATGCCAATATTCCGGATATCCTCTAGAGGGAAGCTCCTGGGCACTCTTTTCTCTCCCGCCGTTACTGGCTTGTTTAATTTAACACTGCTATTAATCAAAAATCCCCTTACCATCTATAGTGAGCAAAGGCCCGGTTGGCCTCGGCCATTCTATGTGTGTCTTCACGCTTTTTAATTGTCACTCCCTGTCCCTGGAATGCTTCCGAGAGTTCCTCGGCCAGTTTCTCCATCATCGCCTTGCCTTTTCGGGCGCGGGCGGAGCTTACCAGCCATGTCAGGGCGAGGAAAAGCCCGCGGTCCGGCAGGACTTCTACCGGCACCTGGTAGGTGGCGCCGCCGACGCGCCTCGGCTTGACCTGAAGGAGAGGCGTGGCGTTCCTTACCGCCTGTTCCAGCGCCGCTACCGGGTCTTTCGAGACCGTCTGTCCCAGCTTTTCGAGGGCGCCGTAGACGATTTTCTCGGCGGTCCTCTTTTTACCGCACTGCATGACTTTTACAATCAATCGAGATACGGTCGTGCTGCGGTATTTCGCATCGGGACTGACTTCTCTTTTTTGCGCTCTAGCTCTTCTCGGCATCGGTATCCCCTCGGACTAAGTAATCTCGGTCTTTTTGCCTCTCTTGGCTCCGTACTTGCTGCGGCCCTGCTTGCGGTCGCTGACGCCGGTGGTATCCAGCGCCCCGCGCACGATGTGATAACGCACACCGGGCAGGTCTTTGACACGGCCGCCGCGAATCAGTACTACCGAGTGTTCCTGTAATTCATGCCCTTCACCGGGTATATAGGCGGTAACTTCCATGTGGTTGGTCAGCCGGACCCTGGCTATTTTACGCAGAGCGGAATTGGGCTTCTTGGGCGTAGTTGTCTTGACCTGCACGCAGACGCCGCGTTTCTGCGGGCAGCTTTTACCCAATTTTACCCTATTTTTCAGGGCGTTATAGGTAAAACCCAGCGCCGGCGTCTTGTCCTTCTTGGAGGCCTTCTTTCGCCCCTTGCGAACCAGCTGATTTATTGTTGGCATTATCTTCTTCCTATCCCCCTACAATTGCAATGGATGAGCCGTAGCCCATCCATTCTAGAATTCTAGCGGCAGCACGAGGAATTACTGCTCGGACCACCCACTATTACTGAATTCTGAGCACTAAGTAATAAATTTAGCATAAAACGGTACTATATGTCAACATTTATACAAAGGAATCCATGAATAAATCAGCTTTATCCCGGGGAAATGAAAAAAGTTTACTGTAAATACATGCCATTCTTACAACGATGTTATTGCATGCCGGGGTAAGTAGAGGTAAAATGGCATAAATGAAAAAAGTAAAACTTGAGCTTGGCGGCGATAGCTACGAAGTGCGTGTCGGGAGCGGATTGCTGCCGCGGGTAGGGCTGTGGTTGAAAGAGCGGGGTTTTTCCGGTAAGGCGGTAATTATCACCGATACTAACGTTGAAGGCCTTTACGCCGATACCCTGGAGCGCGGACTGGCTAATGCAGGATTCGATACGACCATAATCGAGGTGCCGCCCGGGGAGGAGCATAAATCTCTGGAGACCGCCGGCAGGCTCTACGGAGACCTTACCGAAGCTTATACCGAAAGGAATACACCCGTACTGGCCCTGGGGGGTGGGGTAATCGGCGACCTGGCGGGTTTCGTGGCGGCGACCTACATGCGGGGATTGCCCCTGATACAGGTGCCGACCACCCTGCTGGCGCAGGTGGACAGCAGTATCGGCGGCAAGACGGCAGTTGATTACAGCCGGTTGAAGAACATCATCGGCGTGTTCTATCAGCCGAGGATGGTGGTGGCCGATATTGATACGCTGGCGACCCTCCCGCGGGAAGAACTGGTCAACGGGCTGGCCGAGGTCATCAAGAGCGCCGTTATCAGAAACAGTAACCTTTTTAACTTCCTTGATATAAATGTGAATAAAGTCCTGGAGTATCATCCGGCGGTGCTGGAGACAATTGTCCTGGAGACTGCCAGGATTAAGGCCGAAATAGTAGAGAAAGACGAAAAAGAGGAAGACTTGAGGGGTATCCTGAACTACGGTCATACCATCGGTCACGCCATAGAGTCCGCCTCTAATTATGAGCTTAAACACGGTCAGGCCGTGGCTATCGGAATGGTGGCGGCGGCCAGGATATCAAGTCGGATGGAAATACTCGACGAAGTGGATGTCGTCAAGCTGGAGCGAATTATCGAGAAAGCCGGGCTGCCCCGGGAAATGCCGGATATCGATAAAGACGCGGTATTGCAGGCCATGCAGCATGATAAGAAGGTATCGCAGAACAGGGTAAGGTTTGTCCTGCTTAAAACAATCGGCAACGCATTTATCAGCGACGAGGTAGACCCTTCGCTAGTGGAGGAGGTGCTGATTGGCTGGGGATAAACCTTTAATATGCGCTTCCATTGTTAATGACGATATTGAAGCTATAAGAAAAGTCGAGTCGATGGTCGACCTTTTCGAACTGCGCATCGACCTTGTCGGCGGCGGCTGGCGGGAGGTAGCCGAACATTTAGATAAGCCCTGGCTGGCCTGCAACCGGAGGACTGAAGAGGGCGGTTCCTGGAAGGGCGGAGAGTCGGAAAGGATAGAGGCACTTCTCAAAGCCGTGGAGCTGGGAGCCGGCATAGTTGATATTGAACTCGGCACGCCGGGAGTGGCGTCGGTAATTAGAAAGATAAAGGGAAAGGCAGGATGTTTAATTTCCTATCATAATTTAAAAGAAACGCCCTCTTTAGAGAGGATGAGTGAAATTATAAAAAAGCAGCTGGCCGCCGGCGCCGATATCTGTAAAGTGATCACTACCGCCCGTAAACCGGCGGATAATATCACGGTTTTACAGCTTATCAAGGACTTCCCGGAGATGAAAATAGTTTCCTTTGCCATGGGCGCGGCGGGGCAAATATCCCGCGTACTTTGTATGCTGGCGGGGGGTTACTTTACCTACGCCTCGATTGAACCGGGGCGTGAGTCCGCCGACGGGCAGATGACGGTGGAGGACTTGAGAAAAATTTATAAGGTACTCGGAAATGTCTGATAAAGAAATATCCGGTAAAACTAAAATCTGCGGGCTAATCGGCGACCCTGTCGAGCATACCATGTCGCCGGTGATGCACAACGCCGCTTACAAAAAGCTGGGCCTGGACTATATCTACATACCCTTCCGGGTGGAGCCGGAGCAGCTGGCCCCCGCCGTCGACGGCCTGCGCGCCCTGAACGTAAGCGGATTTAATGTCACCATACCGCACAAAGTATCGATTATTCCAATGCTGGACGGACTCAACCCCCTGGCCGAGAAAATCGGCGCGGTCAATACCGTGGTGAATAAAGATGGCGAATTGAGGGGTTACAACACCGACGCCGAGGGCTTTCTGCGGGCGCTGCTGGAGAAGGGGGTGGAGCCGGATGGTAAAAATATCGTTGTCCTGGGGGCCGGCGGAGCCGCGAGAGCCGTTACCTATATATTAGCGGAAAGGAAAAGCAGCCTGACTATCCTTAATCGCCGGCAGGAACTCGACTGGGCGGAGGCTATCGCCGAGCTTATCAAAGAGGACTTCGGCAAAGCAGTAAAGGTGTTGGAACTCCGTGAGGATAACCTGGCCGAAGCGCTGGAAAAGGCGGATATACTGGTCAATGCTACCAGTGTGGGCATGAGCCCCGCCGGCAGCGAGAGCCCGGTCCCCGCCGGACTGCTGAAAGCCGGCCTGGTTGTGTTCGATGTCGTCTATAATCCCGTCGTCACCAGGCTGCTCGGCGAGGCTAAAGCGGCCGGCGCTCAAACGATTGGCGGAGTGGATATGCTCGCCTGGCAGGGCGCCCTGGCCTTCGAGAAGTGGACGGGGCGGGAAGCGCCGCTCGATTTGATGCGGAAAGAGGCCTTGAAAATGCTGGAGAGCCATGAAGACTAGCATCGCCCTGATAGGTTTTATGGGAACGGGGAAAACAGTAGCGGGTAAACTCCTGGCCGTAAAACTGGGTAAAAAATTTATCGAGACGGATAGTATCATCGAGAAGAAAGCCGGCAAGTCCATCCCCGAGATATTCCGGGAGGACGGTGAAATCAGCTTCCGGGAGCTTGAAATAGAGGCGATAAAAGAAGCCGCGAATGAAAAGAACGCGGTAATCGCTTGCGGTGGCGGCATGGTTCTTAATAAAATAAACATTGACCGTCTTAATAAAGAAAGTATCATCGTTTGCCTGACGGCGTCGCCGCAGGTAATTATAAAACGTACGTCCGGCAATGAGGGTGAAAGGCCGCTGCTCGCCGTCCCCGACCGGGCGCAGCAGATAAAAGAGCTGATGAAATTCCGCAAGCCGTATTACGAACGGTTGGCTGATATTACGATAAATACTTCCGGAATGAGCGTCGATTCGGTAGTCGAGAGAATCATAAGGAAAGTAAAAGACAATGATAGTTAATATTAAGAAAAGCGAAGTAAAAGGGAAAGTAAGAGTTCCTTCTTCCAAGAGCATGACAATCCGGGCGCTGATGTGCGCCGCCTTGAGCCGGGGAAACAGCGAGATAGTCAATCCCCTGGTGAGCGAGGATACCGCCGCCGCCGCCGATGTCCTGGGTGAAATCGGCGTAAGTATCGATAAGGATAAAGACGTGTGGAGGGTGACCGGGGGGAGTATCCGGGTGCCGACCAAGGAATTATATTGCGGCGAATCGGCGACGACGCTAAGGTTTATGACCGCCATATGTTCGCTTATACCCGGCGAACACACGCTTCTCGGCGGCCCCTCGCTTTCTAAAAGGCCGGTTAAATCCCTTATCGAGGCATTGAAGAAACTGGGGGTAAAAGGTTCCCTGGAAGGCAAGACTACGCCGCCGGTGACGATTAAGGGCGGAACCATGAACGGAGGCCTGACGGAACTGCCCGGCAATATAAGCTCGCAGTTCGTCTCTGCCCTGCTCCTTATCGCCCCCTTTGCCAAAAAGGAAACGAAAATCGGTCTTACCACGCCGCTGACATCGAAACCTTATGTCCTTATGACGCTCTGGTGTCTTAAAAAGTTCGGGATAAACGTGCGTACCGAGTTCGATAAATTCACCGTGCGCCGGCAGGCGTATAAGCCGACGCGACTGGAAATAGAGGGCGACTGGTCATCGGCTTCTTATTTACTGGCGCTGGGGGCTGTTTCCGGGAAGATAACGGTAGATAATGTGAGCACGTCCAGTCTTCAAGGCGACCGTATGATACTGGACTACCTGCGCGGCATGGGGGCTAAGGTGGGGGTAACCGGTAAATCCGTTACCGTGACCGGAGGCGACCTGAAGGCGATAAATGCCGACCTTTCCGATTGTATCGACCTTTTACCTACGATGGCAGTTCTGGCCGCTCTGGCCGAAGGTACCAGCGTGTTTATCGGTATCGAACGGGCCCGCATTAAGGAGTCGAACCGGGTGGCTGCCGTGAAAGAGGGCCTGGAAAGGATAGGCGTTACCGTGATCGAAGGCCAGGACAGCCTTACCATCGTCGGCTTAAAGACCAAGCAGCCGAAAGAAGAAGACGAGGATGAGGAAGAAAAGGATAAAGAGGGCGAAGCCGGTGACAAGGCCGAAGAAGAGAAAGAGCCCGTTATCATTGATAGTCGCAGCGACCACCGCATAGCCATGGCTTTCAGCGTGGCCGGAGCCGCCATCGGCGGCATTATCATCGAAGGGGCGGAGTGTGTCGCTAAAACGTTCCCGGATTTCTGGGATGTGCTGAAAAGCGCAGGAGTGGAGGTGGAGATAGATGCAAAATAGTATCGGTAAATTATTTACCGTAACCAGTTTCGGGGAAAGCCACGGTAAGTGCGTGGGGATTATCATCGATGGATGCCCCGCCGGTCTGCCGCTCGCCGGAGAGGATATCCAGCCAGAACTGGACAGGCGCCGTGCCGGCGGGAGCACGGCATCAACCCCGCGGCGGGAGAAGGATAAGGTCGAAATTCTGGCCGGTGTCGGCGACGGTTATACTACCGGCGCGCCCGTGTGCCTGATGATAAGGAATGAGGATATTGACGATACCGTTTACGAGGACATCAGGTTCAAGCTGCGACCGGGACATGCCGACTACACCACCCATATGAAATACGGCGGTTTCAACGACTGGCGCGGCGGGGGCAGGTTTTCCGGCAGGATTACCGCTACTTTCGTCATGGCCGGCGCCGTGGCCGGGAAGTTACTGGATACACTCGGTATTGAAATCGTCGCGCACACGGTGGAAATCGGCGGCGTTGCCGCCGGCCCCGTGAAATATGATGAGATAAAGAAGAAGGCCGGGGCCGACCCGCTTTATTGCGCCGACCCCGCCACCTCGAAGAAAATGACCGGCCTTATCGAGAGTACGAAACAGGCCGGCGACAGTCTCGGGGGTATTATCGAGGGCATCGCCCTCAACGTGCCGGTCGGACTGGGCGAGCCGGTCTTCGATAGACTCGACGGAGAACTGGCTAAAGCGCTGCTCGCCATACCGGCGGTCAAGGGAGTGGAATTCGGCGCCGGTTTTGCGTCGGCCCGTAAAAAAGGTTTGGAGAATAATGACGCGTTTGTCATTCAGGATGGAAAAGTCGCTACAGCAACCAATAACGCCGGCGGGATTCTCGGCGGCATCAGCAACGGCATGCCGGTAGTGGTCAGGGTAGCCGTCAAGCCCACCTCCTCAATCGCCCGGGTGCAGAAAACCGTCGATATACAGAAGATGGAAAGTACCGATATAAAAATAGAGGGCAGGCATGATGTCTGCATCGTCCCCAGGGCGGTGCCGGTGGTTAAAGCCATGATGGCGGTAACGCTCTGCGATTTCGCCGTGAGGGCGGGCCTGATTCCGAGGGTATTAAAATGAACCTTGACGACTTAAGAAAGAAGATTGATGAACTGGACTCCAAACTGGTAGAGCTTATCGGCGAGAGGATAAAAATAGCCGAAGAAATAGGCCGGGGCAAGAAAGAGGAGAGTCGGCTCATCGAGGACCGGGAAAGGGAGTTAAAGGTCCTGCGTAACGTCCGCAAGATGGCGCGGGATGAGGATATAAGCCCCAGCGACATGGAAAATATCTACCGCAATATCATAGACGCCTGCCGTAAAATCCAGGGGGTGGCCGTGGCTTACCAGGGCGAGCCGGGCGCTTATACGGAGGAGGCCGCCTTTCGCTTTTTTGGGAAATCCACCAAGGGCGTGCCTCGCGAAAGCCTCGACGAGGTTTTCGAAGCGGTGGAAGTCGGCGAGGTGCCCTTCGCCATGGTACCGGTAGAGAACTCCCTGGAGGGGAGCATCACCAGAGTGTACGACCTCCTGCCGGACTCGCCCCTGATGGTCTGCGGCGAGACGGAGATGCGCATCAGCCACTGTCTGATAGCCATCGAGGGTGCCACCCTGGACACCGTTAAAACGGTCTATTCCCACCCGCAGGCGCTAGGCCAGTGCCGTAATTTCCTGAACCACCTGGACTGCGAGCTTATACCCGCCTCGGATACGGCGGGCAGCGTCAGGGTGATAAAAGAACAGGGACTGCCGGATAGTGCTGCCGTTGCCAGCGCCAGAGCCGCCGAAATCTATGGCATGAAAATAATCGCCCGGGAAATAGAGGACAACCCGCATAACTATACCCGGTTCTTTATACTGTCTAAAGAGGACTCGCCGCCCACGGGCAACGATAAGACATCCATCGTCTTTTCACTCAAGCATAAGCCGGGGGCGCTGTACGACTGCCTCCGGGAGTTCGCCTCCCGTGAGGTAAACCTTACCAAGCTGGAATCACGGCCCACTCGCAACCAGCCCTGGGAATACAACTTCTACATGGACTTCTCCGGCCACCGCGAGGAAAAGGGAATCGGCGAGGCTTTAAAATCGCTGGAAGAGCACGTGGTATACGTAAAAATCCTGGGGTCTTACCCCAGGGCAAGATAGCAGCAGGATTACAGGTTATTCCTCCGGTTCGTAGGACTTGAAGATAAAATCTATATCTTCCTGCAAGGCGGCCAGCTTCTCCTTCGGGAAAAGCTTCTCGTCGACATCAATCATCAGCTTCGTCTCGCCCCTGGCCGCGCCGACCACGTGCACGCGCAGGCACTCTTTTTCCGCTTTATCTTTGACGTTGAAAATCAAGGTGCCGCGTGAGACAAATGAAGCCGATTCGTCCGGCAGGGTATAGGTCTCCATCTTATTCTCGCCCAGGCTGGCCCCCTGCTTAAGAGTGAAATCCCTTATCTCCGCATAAAGCAACTCGGGATTGACCTCTTGGTATGTTTTTCTGATTTTTATCATGGTATTTTTCTCCCTGTCCTGATATTATGATAAGTCTTTGCCCGTCTTTCTTCAAGTGGCGAGTCTGTCAACCGGGCTAAGGTAATACCTTTTATATATATACAAGGTGTCATCGGCATGACGCGGGTCTTGAATTGTGTGCCGTTTAATGCTAAAGTTTATACGGTGCGAAACGCAGCGATTCATGAAATCAGAACCGGGAGGTAGCTATCCTTACAATTTGAAGGGTAGCTTTTTTCACGCTTATGGCCGAGAAGATTAAACTGACGATTGATGGTAATGACGTAGAAGTAGAGAAGGGTATTACCGTATTACAGGCGGCGCAGAGCGCCGGTATCTATATACCCACCCTCTGCTACCACCCCGACCTGCAGCCCTACGGCGGCTGCCGGCTCTGTATCGTGGAAATTGAGAATATGCGCGGCCTGCCTACTTCCTGTACTACGCCGGCGACCGAAGGAATGGTGGTAACGACCCATACGGAGAAACTGCAGGAATTAAGACGGTCGTTCCTCCAGCTGATTTTAACGGAACACCCCAACGCCTGTTTGACCTGCCATCGGCGGGAACGCTGCGGTCCTTATGATATCTGCCTGCGCAACGTGGCTGTTACCGAGCGCTGCGTGAGCTGCCCCAACAACGGGCAATGCGAACTTCAGTATCTCGTG
>Ga0315550_1001515_pt1 | contig 14244 bp, 16 predicted proteins | sample SalMarSW160190MG_2_FD_203100 | JGI IMG/M metagenome (GOLD analysis project Ga0315550, IMG submission 203100) | Salt marsh sediment microbial communities from the Plum Island Ecosystem LTER, Massachusetts, United States - Salt Marsh Sediment SW1601-90 ... | reverse complement strand
TAAATTAAACATTTCTTTATAATCAGCAATTGGTGGTTTACGCGTAGGAGTAAGGGATGGGGTTTGGTCTCTGGACTGTTTTGTTGATGGTTGTTATGATTGTGGGTCATAACTTTGGAAAGTTACGCAATAAAAGTTATATGAAAGCATGCGATATGCGATGTGGTTAGGTATGAAACACAAAGTTGTTTTACTGAATTTTGTTTTAGCGTTTTTGTTGTCTACAATGGTTGTAACCGCAGCAGCTCAAGAGAGAACAGTTGGCGTTGCTGAAGGCGACTGGTTTAACTATGGAGTCGATGGTAGCTGGAACTCCACCGATCCGAATGTATTTTCTCCTCCGTCGGCTTACGGAGATTGGGAAACAATTAATGAGACAGAATGGGTGAAGATGACGATTACAGGCGTTTCCGGCACAAACGTATCGGTTCACTATCTGACCCATTACAAAAATGGAACTGAGGAAATTGGGGATGGCTATATAGACGTAGATACGGGAGATGAAGCGAACGCAACTCTTACGATTATCGCAGCTAATCTGGGCGTAAATGATAACCTTTACACTTCCGGCGATTATTCTACGTGGGCGATAAACGAGACAATAACCAGAACATATCCAGACGGTGTGAGAAACACAAATCACATAAACATGACCTATGAACTTTCGTGGACAGTAAATGAAACTGAATGCTATTTCTCTCAGTCCGTGAATCTCTACTGGGACAAGGAAACTGGAGTCCTTGTTGAAGACTCCTTTGAATTATATAACCAAACAGGAGAGTACCTAACAACCTGGTCAGTTGGGTCAAGAATTACAGACTCAAGTGTTTGGACAATACCCGAGTTTCCAGCATACTCATCAATACTAATCATATCCATTATACTCACCGTTAGCGTAATCGCCATCGAACAACGAGTAACCAAAAAACAACCCACCAACAACAGTTAAGACCGCGTTCCTCTTTATTCATCAACTCTTTTTCCAAAAATAGCGGGTAAACAGTACACCTACCAAAAAATTGTACATACCGCCACACCAAAGAATTCCTAAAATCAACAGAAATACGATGCCGCCCAGAAAGAGGATTCACAAAACAGCAGTGAACTAGAAAACCTTAATTTAACCGTTCTTCAACAAAATAGCCGAAACAGAATCAAGCCTCGGTGGCCTAGCCTGGTTGGGCATTGCCTTGGTAAGGCAGAGGTCGCGGGTTCAAATCCCGCCCGAGGCTCCATCATTATGTGTGAATTATGCTGTTTTTGTTTTGTTTGTATATTGTTACGGTTACGGAGGAGTCCGAAATCTGGGTTGTAACTTTTTTGCCTAGTACGGAGTTGAACGTTTCAGATGCTACAGCCTCAACGTAGATGCTCCAATTGATTCCCAGATCATGGCGAAAATGAAGAATCTCTTTGTCTCGTTTGACGTGATGGTCACATTCGAACCATCCTGCAAACTCGGCAAGAATCTTCTTAACCAAAAGAATCACAAAGTTGTAGTCAGGTGCGGCTCCCATTGTCAGCAGCATGTCTCGGGTAATCGTTGAACCTGCGTTTCTCCCTTTTTCTCTTACTTTATCCTCTGGGCAGCATTTCAGCAGGGCAGCGAAACCTTTACGGGTTAAGGTTATTGCGCCGTAACGCAGCATGTACCTGATATAAGCGTATTGCTGAAGTAGCCGGTTCAGAAGGGAGTTGACGCTAACTCCTTGTCTCTCAGCTTCTTCATTCAATACTTTAAGCCATTCTTCATCTATTCTAAATGAACGACCGATTGTCTTTCTTTTTCTGTTTAGCAGCAACAGATTCTCCTCAACCAAAATGGTTGCAATGTATTATCATATAATACTTTCTGGTACAATAGGTGTTTATTGTGTACGTCAATGTTTTATTGTTCAAAAACATTTACCTTAATTTATTATGCAGGGATCGAATAAAAAAGAACAGATTGAAGTTCTATTTGTGGATGATGATGTAGATTTCTTGAAAAGCGCAAAAAAATGCCTAAAACTGCAGGGCAAATTTGACATAGAATCGGCTTTTTCGGCTGATGAAGCCATGGAAAAGATGAAAAAGAAGAAACCTGATGCGATCATATGCGACATTCGGATGCCCTTTACAGACGGCTTCGAGTTTCTGAAAGCGCTTCGAGAAAGCAACAATAATGTTCCATTCATTGTGTTTACTGTAACAGAAGATAAGGAAACAGCCCTCAAAGCCTTTAACTTAGGCGCCAACGGATTCGTTGGAAAGTCCGGTGACCCTAAAGTTGTTTTTTCTACCCTACAAAGATGCATAGAAAAAGCTTTAAGCAGTTAATAAAACCGGAACCTGCAAGTTGACAGGTTGGCTGAGGCTCCATTCTGTTTTTTATTTTTTGCTCCAATGGAAACTGGACCTAAGGCGAAGAGTTACAGAACAGGTTTGTTAGTAAACGCTATAGGCTTAGAAGCTTTAAATCTTAAATTAAGAAAAGGATAAACTAACGCGCGGCTGGGGAGAGTATGGAAAAACAAGACTGGCATCTGCTGTTATTCCTGTTATTGTCGCATCATCCACCCGAAAAACTGCACAGAACCATCCACTTACCCCTCCGGGGGAGAAACATCTACTTATGTGCCAGATGCACAGGAGAATTTTCAGGCATATTAAGCCTCCTTATCGCATGGTTTCTGGGCTTCGAGTTCCCCGCATGGTTATATCTTCCCTTAATCTCCATTCTGCCACTGCCTTCCGCAGCTGATTGGGTCACGCAGAGCTGTAAACTGAGAGAAAGCAGAAACACCATACGAGTATTCACAGGTTTTCTCCTCGGAATCACTAAATGTCTGTTTCTTTTGATGCTGGTTAAAGGCTTGTTCTACATGCTTCTTCCCGCCATTGTCATAGTGGGAGTTTATGTGTCATCCATTTGTCTAATTGCCTGGAAAACCAAGTTTCTTGATTCATATTTTGATTGACAAAAGTTCAACTCAGATAAACCTATAGAGCCTCGGTAGTTGAAAAACAAAGCATGTTGAGAAACGATAATCGCAAGCAAACAGCTTTCAGTGATCTAGAAAATCCTTGTTACTCTTAAACAGAAAAGGTTGAAAATTATCCTCATGAAAAGGCTTAATTATCTACCCGTCACATAGTGTGAAATTAGGTGGTTTAACAAAATGAGTGAAGAAAGACAATATAGCTTGGCGATACTGATTATCCTGTTGATCTTATGCTGGCCAGCAGCACTTATCTACTATTTCACCAGACCAAAGAAAGTAACGGTACCCCAAAGAACGTGTCTCGGATGCGGAATGTTAATTGCTCAGACTTACAACGTGTGTCCCCATTGCGGCAAAAAAGTAGAAAAAGTTCCCACAGCCTAATCTGCCTCTTAGTCTGGTTTAACATAAAAAGCGTATCGCAATTCAAGCGTTTATTCAGTGGTGTGCGACTATGACAGCGAGAAGACTGATTATCGCAGTATCGCTGATAACTATAGCGTGGATTGCAGCATCTGCCACTCTTTTTTTATATGCAACAGCTTTGAGAGAACCCACCGAAGAAATCCTTTTTATTCGAATCAGTGGAGAGTTGACGGATACAACTAAAAACTTTGTTCAAAACACATTGAACGTAGCAGAGTATCGGGGGTCGCGTCTGATTATCATCTCCTTGGACACCCCTGGGGGTTACGTAGATAGCACTGAAAGGATGATGAAGTTGCTTGATGAGTCAGAGATACCGGTGGCAATTTTTGTAGAACCTCGAGCGATTAGCGGAGGAACCTACCTGCTTATGGCTGGGCATGTTGCGGTGATGAAGTCTGGTTCTCAGATAGGGTCTTGTCAACCAGTCACTGGTACCGGTGAACCTGTAACGGAAACAAAATATGTTAACTACTTAACTGGACTCATGAAAAGCCATGCATGGAGCCATTCCAGAAACGAAACCGCTGCAGAACTTTTTGTCACCGAGAATCTTAACCTACACGCTGAAGAGGCACTCCACTCCAAAGTAATTGATTTAATAGCTGAGAGCCCTCAGGATTTGGTGTCAAAATTAACCCGTTACGTGCTGATCAAATACAAAGAGGAAGAAGCATCACGTTTCATTCTGGCAAAGAGAGAGGAAACCAGCAAATATGATGTGGATCAAAGCTGGGATTTCGAGAACATCGACAAAGCAACGCTTCGCGAGTTCAGGAGCACAATAGAGTTTATCTCACTGCCTTCGTATCTTTTTGAGTTTCCAATCGCGCTAAGCATGCCAATTGCCTTCCTGTTTCCTTCCATTTACAATGTTTTCGTTGTTCCTCTACTCAGCTTGACTGTCACTCCCTCACTTGAGGTCATCTTGGGTCTGTTTTCCATTGTTAATGGAGCTGTAGGAGTCGCATGCATTATTCTGTTGCTCAGCAAAAAACAGGACCAAACTAAAAGCAGCTAATTGTGGTCGTTAATGAAGGTGCACACGAGCCTGTTGTTCTTTCTATCCGTTGAGTTTTGGTGAATCTTGTGATGTAGCAATCTGTGGCTCACGGCAGTGCAGTGACTTAATGTTTATATTCTTCAGTGAAAGCTGAATTTTTGGGGGAATGGGGGAAGGAAGCGTAATGGATACGGAAAAGGCTGAGGAAAAAGCTATCCGGAAAAGGGTTAAGAGCAGACGTTACGGTGGAAAATATAAGGGAAGGGGAAAATACAAGCCGAAAGACCCCGCATAAATTCACCGTTTCTATCCTGCTGCTGGAGAATGATCCCACTGAAAGGAAACCTGAAAACGGTTCTCGCCGACAAACTTGAACCCCAACAACTAAAACAGATATACAAAACCTTTGACATAGTCGGCGACATCGCCATAATCCGAGTTCCAGACGCCCACAGGCACCTAGGCAAACTCATCGCCGAAGCCATCATGGACACCCACAGGGAAGTGAAGTCTGTTTGGCGGCAATCTGGTTCAGTTTCAGGCGATTATCGGCTACGCGGTTTAGAGTTTCTTTTAGGCGAAAAAACAACCGTGACACTCTACAAGGAGCATGGCTGCGTCTACAAAACTGACTTGAGGAAAGCCTATTTTTCGCCCCGACTTTCCTATGAGCGGCTGCGGATAGCAAAACTGATTCAAAAGGGGGAAGTTGTTGTGAACATGTTCGCCGGCGTAGGCTGCTACTCCATATCCATCGCCAAGCATTCACAGCCCCTGAAGGTCTATTCAGTAGACGTCAATCCAGTTGCGGTTCAGTATCTTCGCGAGAACATCCGACGGAACAGGGTTGCAGACGTGGTTGTTCCCATTCAGGGAGACGCAAAAAAGGTGACAGAACAGGAGCTGCAGAACGTTGCTGACAGGGTTCTTATGCCGCTGCCAGAAAGAGCCTACGAGTACCTTGACTATGCCATGTTGGGGTTAAAGCCTGCGGGAGGTTGGATTCACTATTACGGTTTTGAGTACGCAAACAAGAATGAAGATCCCGTGGAAAAGGCTGAGGTGAAAGTGTCTGAGAAGATGCGTAGGCTATGCAAGGAGTTTCAGGTCGAGTTTGGGCGAATCGTGAGACCGATTGGTCCTCGATGGTACCAAGTGGTTCTTGATATACACGTGAAGAGCTAGAGTAGAAACCAAGCCGTTCCAAAAACGGTTTAACGGCATTTATGTCTTCTACAGTTCATGGAAAAAATCGGTTAGCTGTTCTGCTCTTTTTTCCACAGAATGATCTCTTAGTACAGTTTCTCTTCCGCACTCAACTATTCTTTGTCGTTCATCCTCATGTTTAAGGTACCACTTGATTTTGTCAACAAAATTGTCTCCGTTAATCTCCACAAAATTCTCGTTCGGAATAAACCCTAACTCTTTTCCATCTTTAGGAAATGGCGCCAAAACCAATGTTTCGGAGCCCATGCCCTCAAAATATTTTGCCACCGGATAATTACTAGCACCACCCCCAAAAGCAAACATTTTACTCTGATTAAGAAATTTGGCGTAACGTTCTCGAATCAGAAACTTGGATATGTCAGGATGAAATTTTGGGCGCTCCATTCTAAGCTGTGGATGAGTGGGCATACTAAACTTTAACCCAGAAACGTTGGGCAACGTCTCCTGTATAAGATAACGCAAGGGATAATATTGTACGAAAGAGTGCCCAGAAGAAACCACATCATACAACGTTGGCATTTGGTAATCGCGAAAAACGTTTGTGTTAACCGAGTGGGGAAGCCATCCTGTCTTAGTTCCAACATGTTTTCCCACCTTGTTTTCCCACCATTTATAAACAAACAGCACCAAATCAAAACCGCTTCTTTTGATGCACTGGATATGTTGACGATGAGCCAAGTGCATATCAGCGATTAGATACACTTTGGGGCAAGTAATGAAACTGCAGTCGCCAAAGTTTAGTTGATTGAAGAAATCGTTTATCATCACCAAAACTGCGTCAGGGTCAAACTCTTGGATAGCCTGTTTTATTTTTTTAACCCGTTTTTTTGCGCTGAATTTTGGTGATAGCCTGTACAATCTTGAACCTAATCTGAAGTTAGCCTGACGCAAGAAATCTGCACGGAATTCTATTGGCAACAGTTTTCTCTGCGTAGCAAAATCGCTGTAGCACCCTATTTTTTCTGTTTTTGCAACTTCTTGAATCAAGTAATAGTATCCTGAATGAAAATTTTGAAGATGGTTACTAAGCAAAAGGATTCTCATTTTTGTTTATCAACCACCAAAAATATGGTGTGGCTTAACCAAGGAAAAAATCTCCAAAAACTAGGAACTAACTTGTAAAAACGGCGTAACCCGCAACTATCTCCATAAACGTGCCCAAAACTCTTCAGTTCATCTATGGTGTATGGTCGAATGTGATCTGGGCACTTGCTGGAGAACCATCCACCCAAACCCAAAAGTTCAGTCAAAATGTTCAAGGGGGAGTGTGGATTTGGAGTTAAAAAAACGGTTTTTCCTTTTCCAGCAACACTGATTTCTTGAATGCAATCTTCTTCTACATGCTCAATCAGCGCACACACCCAAACAAAGTCAAAGCATCTTTCTTTGAAAGGCAAATGCGTTGCAGAGCAGAGAACACAATTTTTGTATCCTGACCTCATCAAGTTCTGTCTGTTAACATCAACTCCAACAACCTCGCCTTTAACTTCCAATATTTTTCTAAACAGACCTTTTCCGCATCCACAATCAAGAATCAATCCATAAGCCAACTTAGCAAAATGAGTTCGATTAGGAAGTAAACCACTAACACCACTGCTCAAGTTTTTATCCTCTCAGTCTTTTTAAGCAGTTTTTCTGATTGCAAGGCAAACGAATTGCAAACTCCAAAAGCAGAGTCAGCAAAATTGTGCATATAAAAAAGTGTGTGTAACATTTTCATGAGACAGGCTGAGGCACATAGAACAGGTCAACGACAAAACACATATGTTGATAAGCGATTATAGAGCATTAGACAATGCTGACAATCTGGAGGGATTGATTATCAAAAAGAAGTTAATGGATATCCTTGCCTGTCCAATCGACAAACATTATCCCTTGAAACTCCACGTTTTTGAGGAAAAGGAAGAGATTGTGGAAGGCGTAATAATCTGCCCTAAATGCTCGCGGTGGTATCCCATCCGAGACGAAATCCCAGAAATGCTGCCCGACGAACTGAGAAACGAAAAAGATGAACTGCCCTTCATGAGAAAATGGAAACAAAAATTCCCCAAAAAAATACTGACCGAGGGCAAACCCTTCAACATCGGAAAAGAAACATAAACAAAGAAGGGTTAACGCAACCACTAGGGCATGAAGCTAGTGCATAACATAGTTGACCCAGTTTTATGTGTAATCATTTGCGCTCGGGAAGCTGCGTGTAAGACCCATCCGAAGCCCTGTAAACTGCCAGTCGCCCAACGGTCTCCCAGTTTTCTCCCTCGTTTCGTCTAATCTGCGCTACAATAACCTCCGCTGATGGGTCGGTTTTTCCAGGCCAGACAGTTAGATTCAGATAGTCCTGTTCATTTATGCGCATGTGGAATCTTGCCTTTGGCTGAGATGAACTCATTTCTTTCACCACAAACCATTGGGTGCCCCATACTTTTTATTTTTTAGGATGCGAGTGAACAAAAATAGCCTAAATTCAACGGAAGCTTCTGTTTCGCCAGCGATGCTTCTCTTATACACGATTACAGCAGCAGTATTACTCCGGAGACGGCAAACAAAGCTTGAACTGCTATAAGGAAGAGCACAACATCTCTTTCGTACACTTTCGCTTTCACTCTTTTCAGTACCCAGATGGCTATGTGTGTTGTGTCGTAGATGTGCTTGTAGGGCATTTCTAACGAGCCGTCCTTGTTGGGTTTCGCGAAGGCTTGAACATCCCCCATCCTATCGACAACTCTGGCTCTCAAATACAGCAGGATTTCCAGGAAGTAGGGGATGAAGAGCCATAATGCGATTCTCTCCATGTTCCCCAGAATAGCTAGGGTGGCTATTAGGGCGCCAATGGCGTAGGTGAAGGAGTTGCCGGGAAACACCTTTGCAGGGTACCAATTGAAAGCCAGAAACGCCAGCAGGCACGCATAAACGATGAATGCTATAAACGCAATCCACAGTTTCCCAACATACAATCCTGTGAAGCCGAAGACAGCGAAAATTACTAGACCCATACCTGCCTCCAGTCCATTATAGCCGGCGAGAAGGTTGAATCCGTTTGTGGAGCCGATTACCCCCAATGGAACAATCAACAGGGGATAGAGCAGCCCTAGGTCCACGTTACCTAGAAATGGAAGTAATATAACGGTTTGGTTTACATACAAAACAGTTAAGGGAAGAGCTATGGGGACTGTGAGCAGAACCTTCTGAAGTTGAGTCAGTCCTTCTTTCCACCCTAAAACGTCGTCAATGAACCCTATGAACCCCGCCAGCAAGACTGTGGCTGTAATGGCGAATGCCTCAACCACATGCGGTGAAGAGCTTTCAACCAGCGAGAACGTTTTCAGGAAGATGTAGATCAGCAGAGAGAAGCAGATGACTATGGCAACAACCAATCCTCCTGATCTTGGAATGGAGGGATAATCAGGCTTGTTCATGTCCTTTCCTACGAGTTGTGCTGCGTTGGCTGATTTGATCCATTTTTTTGTGAGAAACACGGTTAAAACGAAACTGAACAGCAGGACCAGCCCGGCAAGAACCAATTCATCGAAATCAATGAACATAAAATCAAGGAAACCAGCGAGAGTGGCGTTGAGAAAGGTTGTAACAAGAGGCAGCAAAGTGAAGAACGTTAACACCACCAATTTTCTTCCCTCAGTTCCTGAATCCTCTGGTTAAAGATTTTCTTAGCTTGTTTAAACTGCATCTGTAACCTTAAAGACTTAAGCGTTGCCCATGAAAATGTGTTAACGAAAACAGTTTTTTATTTTGTCCAGACGCCTCTTCCGAATCCGCGGTACACAAAACCCGCCTTTTCCGCCTTGGCGGGATTGATAACTTGCCCCATATCCACCACGGCTGCAGGCTGTTTCATCAGCATCTGGGTTCTCTGCAGATTCAATCGTCTGAATCGGTCATGCGCCACTGCCACAACCAAGCAGTCTGCTCCTTCAACAGTTTTGGATAAAGTTGCCTCAGCATCATAGCTCATCCTCAAGAGTTCCTTGTGAGAAAAGAAGGGGTCATAAACTTTGACGGATGCGCCTCTCTTTTTCAGTTGGTTCACCAGTTTCTTTGTTGCAGAGTTGGCTGCCCTCTTTCTGTTGGGGACTGAAGAGATGCCGAAGACTGCAATTTTGGATCTCCTTAAACTCTTTTGGCATGTTCGCAGAGCATCCCTTAGCAGACGTATTGCATGATCCATTGTTTCATCGTTTATTTTTGTAGCCAACGACAACATGCGAAGATTAACATCTACTGCTTCTGCCTCTTCAACCAGAAAATATGAATCTCTTGATTTATGAAGCCCAGCCATCCTCGAAAACTTTAGGGGATTAATTATGTTCCGCACCTTAACAAAGTCTATTCCCGCCTCCTCGCAGAAGTGGGCGAACTCGTTTGCGAAGGCAATGTTAACGTCTTTGTATGATTCTTCCAGCAGCTTCACAGCTTCTGCTGTTTTTATGTCTTTTACGCGGACGATTTCTCCCTTCGTGATTGTGTCTAGGATGAGGCATGCAACTTTCAGGCTTCGTTTGGTGATGCCGCCAACAACTTTTGTGCCGTTGGCTGCGTCCTTTGAGAGATGTGTTGAGTTATTCAGCGTCGAAGAGTATGCTAGACCGAAGTCTTTTCCAGCCTCTAATCCGGAGGCGGTTTCCAGTGTTTCTTTTGCCAAGGTTTCGGTCATTCCTGGACCCATGGTGTTCTGGAAGATTATCAGAGAGCCTTTGGTTAGGCTCAAGCCGATGTTTTTACATGTTTTTTCGAGCCGTGAATAGTCTGGTTTCTTTCTTTTATCCAGAACCGATTGGACGCCGATTATTATGATGTTGCTTTCTGAGACTACTTTTCTGAGGTTGGTTGTTGCCCTGAATCTGTCATTCTTTATGTGTGGGTCTATAAACTTGCGGAAATCGGTTTCAGTGAAAGGAGACTTGCCTTTCTGTAACTGGTGAACCGTGTGGCTGCTAGAGTCAACGCCAATAACGTTGAAGCCTGCTTCGATGAAAAGGCAAGCCGTAACTAAGCCTGTTCTTCCGCAGCCCACAACGCAGACAGTGATTTCTCGCCGCTTCTCCTGTGACTCCAAGTCTTTGCCTGCAAGCTTCATGACTCTAGACATTTTTTCTCCTCCACCTCATTATTTGCCTGTGTTATTAATACGTGGCGAACATTTTTGTTGCAAGCAGATTAAATAGGCAGAAAAATCTATCGGTTGAATTTGACAAGAAACTGTAAAATCTTCAGGTTACTTTTAAGCTGTCCGGTTTATATTATGCGCGTGGATTCTGGGACGTTCTCTTTAACTTCTTTGGAGTGGCAGACGGTGACGTTTCTGGATAAGGTGAGGTTGTCTCTGATGGTTACGTAATCGCCGATTACGCATCCTTCCATAATTGTTGCGCCTTTGCCTATTGCGGCTCCTTCCCCTATAACTGCGCCCCTTACTGAAGCATTATCCGAGATTGTTGCCTCTGGGAAAACCACAGAATTCTCTAGGGTAACGTTTCTGCCCAAAACCGCGTCTCTTCCGATGATTGCGTAGGGTCCCAGTTTCGTGTTCTGTCCGACGGTGACTCCCTCGTCAACCATAACCGGGTCGCTGAATTCTGTTCCCTCACCTATGTTAGCGCCCTTTCCGAGCAGCCGCTTTTCTGGTTCAGCGTCAAGCAGAACCCTGTTTGCCTTCAGGTAATCCACGGGTTTTCCGATGTCAATCCAGATTTCCTTGAATTCGTGACCGAAAAGTTTGCCCTGTTCTGCCAGTTTCGGAAACACTTCACGTTCAATGGAGACGGGGCGCCCCGCAGGAATGTGGTTGAAGATTTCTGGGTCCAGCACGTAGACTCCGGCGTTGATGAGGTTGCTGGGGGCTTTTCCGGGAGGAGCCTTTTCTATGAATTGGGTTATCCTGTTTTGGTCTGCTAGTTTCACGGTTCCATATCTGCTGGGGTCTGCGACCCTGTAGAGCGCTATTGTCGCCACTGCATTGTTTTGTTTGTGTTTGTTTATGAGCGCCGCGTAGTCGATGGTGGTGAATATGTCGCCGTTCAGGACCAGAAAAGGCTCTTCGTAGCCGATAGATTCTTCGGCGTATTTGATGGCTCCGCCTGTGCGCATGGGCTTCTTTTCTATGGAATAGGAGATTTTGATTCCATGCTTTGATTCGCCGTAGCGCTGCATGAAAGCTTCAGCCATGTACTTCACCGCCAAAGTGACTCCATCTACTCCGGTTTCGGCTAGGCGTTCCAGTGTCCAGTCCAGCAGAGGCTTGTTCAAAACGGGAAACAGAAGCTTAGGTCGGGTACAGCTTAATGGTCGCAGTCGGGTTCCTACGCCTCCAGCCAGAATTATCGCCTTCAATCCGTTTCAGCTCTGAAACAGTAGATGTGAGTTACGTAAGTAAAAGTTTTGTGAATGTTTTGCGGGTTAATCTTTGACTGGATAAGATTTGATCTATGGCTTACTTTTAAAGTTAAGAAAAAAGGGGGGAGGTTGTCTAGTTTTTAGTTGAGTTTCGCTATTTTTTTCGTTTGCGTAGAAGCACTGCTCCAGCCGCGGCGACAGAAGATACCGCTAACATAACAACGAAGCCTGTGCTTTCAGGAATGGTTGGATCGGGATTCGCAGCCATTTCGTATACGATGTATCCCCAACTGTCTGGCACATCTGCGCTAGCGGGTGTAGGTGGCCATTGTTGAAGTCCGTCTCCTCCGTCATGTGCATCATAGTAGGAAACGAACTGGCCCCAATTATAGCCCATAACTGTAGTTCCCATTGTGGTGTCTGTCTTTTCAATGCATAGTTCAAGTACATAGTGGTCTGCCTCTATTCTTGGCGTTGTGGTCAATGATTGACCATATTCGAAGACTGCTGAGTCTGGCGTAGTTGTTAGAGCCCAATCTGTTCCGGTTCCTTTATACCATTCAACTGTTGCGCTAGTGCCGTGTCCTGTAATGACCAGTTTGTAGTCGTTAGTTTGAGGTGCTGTGCCTCCGTCAGGGTCGGTTTCGCCGCCTTCGTCGGTTGAGTCATAGCAGATTACCCATTGGTCTTCTGCGTCGTCTGTGCCGTCTTCGGTTTCAATGAGAAGACATGCCCAAACACCTGATGGCATACACCATTCGTCGTTGAACATACCGTTTGTTCCAAAAGTTTGTGTTCCACTGGACATCCATTCCTCATCTACGATGTATGTTCCATCAGCTGTTGGTTTGTCGTTACTCATATAGTTGGTGTGTGTATACTCAGCGTTGTAAGCTCTGACAGTTCCTGCTAACACGAATAGCATTAGACAACATACAGCTATACTTGTTTTTTTCATCGGATTTTTCTCCCTTTAGGTATACTCCTGTTCTATTCGGTCAGTGCTTAAAAGATTTTGCAGTATCCGCCAAAAGCAAATGCACAACACTGGATTCTTGCGGCAGAGCCACGAAGTAAAGCCTTTTAATATGTTGCTGATTCTATTATCTGCCACGCAACCACTCCAGTAGACAAGCCACAGCAAGCGTGAAACTGCCAAGCGCGGGGGTTGCCAAGCCAGGTCAAAGGCGCAGCCCTGAGGCGGCTGTCCCGTAGGGGTTCGTGGGTTCGAATCCCACCCCCCGCACCATTTTGATGTGCTCCCTCACTTTTGTATCAGCTGTTTGTGTTTCTTGAAGGTTCTGATATTAGCCATTTCGTAGGCGTATTCAAAGTAGAATTATTTGTTGATAAACCGTTTTTCTTGGACCTATGGCTATTGTGTATACGGTTTTGTTTTTCTCTGAAATCGAATAGATGATCCTTATTTTTCCGATTCTGATGCTGTAGTTTCCTTTCAAGTCTCCATGCAGAGCTTTTCCAAGGTGCGGTTCGCTCTGTAATTTGATTAAGGCTTATTTCACTCTGTCTTTGAGGGTTTTGTTCAGTTTTTTGTAGATTCGTTCTGCTTGATGTGACAGGAGAACAGTGTAGGTCATGCCTCTTCATTCAGAAGGCTGTGTAATTCTTTAACTCTGCCAGCTTTAATGTCTTCCATGCCCTCATGGATGTTCTTCATCATCTCTGGATCGCCTAAAATCTCGACAGTTTCCAGAAGTTCTTCCATCAGCTTGGTAACCTCATCTAGCTTCTGCCTAGTTTCCAAGATGAGTTTCCGGTCCTTGTCATCGAGGTACGCAGATTTGGTCATAAGCATCACTGAGTTATTGATTTGAGGCTCCACTTAATATGCTTGAGGAATTAGGTTCATGAAAGCTTGTTGCCCCGTACCAATGTAGGGAATTGTTGACCACAAAATTCTTTTGCTTGAAAGCTTGAAATTTAGTATGTGGGGGCTGTTGTTGCGTAGAAAGCTGCTTCTCTTAAGCATGGCTGTTCTTGTTTTGTTAAGTTCGGGTTTAGTTGGCTCGGTTGAAGCAGATACGACAATTTGGACTCAAGTGTACGGAGGAACACAGTGGGATTGCGCTAGCTCGGTAGTTGAGACTTCTGATGGTGGATATGCAATTGCAGGCTACACACGTTCCTTTGGTGCTGGAAGCGCCGATTTTTGGTTAATCAAAACTGACGAATATGGAAACATGGAATGGAACAAAACATATGGAGGAACAAATTGGGATCGTGCCTACTCGCTGG
>Ga0315550_1001512_pt1 | contig 14250 bp, 14 predicted proteins | sample SalMarSW160190MG_2_FD_203100 | JGI IMG/M metagenome (GOLD analysis project Ga0315550, IMG submission 203100) | Salt marsh sediment microbial communities from the Plum Island Ecosystem LTER, Massachusetts, United States - Salt Marsh Sediment SW1601-90 ... | reverse complement strand
AGACAATAACTTTGCGGGACCTAGCCGATTTCGCTCCTTCGTTATCTAGTGTTTAAAGCGCTCTTTTACCCATTTTAACGTGTTTTACACGACTCTGCTCGTTGGCTAATTTGTTGATTGGGCATTTTCTGCAGTCGTCTTCACAGTTTTCACAAAATATTTCGGCGAGTTCGCTGATGTGAGGATCTTTTCCTCTTGTGCCAAAAGAAATGATGCTACCGCAATTATTGCAGCGGAACGCCGTGAACTGCATGCCCTTGGATTTCGGTCTGAAAGAGTTTAAACGACCACAGTTCGTGCATTTGGCGAACTTGAGTTTCTCGCGTTTCTTTCCATGTACAACGTCAACTACGGCTTCGAACATGTCGTAAATATAGCCCTCACCAGACTCGAGATCCAAATTAGGCTTCCCTCTCCCTTGAACAAGGGAAAAAAGGGATGCAAGTGATTTAAGAAAAATTGCGAGATCAGATATGTTTACGAATCCAGAATATTTGTGCCACGGATACAGTGCCGATGTTTTGGGCTAATCAATTGTCGTTTATGTTGTTTGTTTTCGAGTTTTCTTGAAGACTTGATAAACTTGCCCCAAACAGAAAGAAAGTGTTCTGAAGAGGTCAATAAAGGGGTATATGACAACTCTAGTTAGTTTTTTGTTTTGTAATGCCCTGTACGCGTAGACTGTCGCCAATATAAGTAAAGGCAATCCAGTGAACCCGAATAGCAGCCAGAAGAAAATGCTGGAGCTTGAAGTAAAAGTTAGAAACGTCAGCGATCCAACTATCAACAGCCAACTTATGAACCCCATTAAGCCCAAAAATGACCATTTAGACACTGCGTCCTTCAGCTTGTTATTTTTGAGAACTAATCCGCTTCCTTTGCCGTACTGAAAGTTTTGTTTCAAAAATTCTCTAAAGGTTGATCTGTGTTTGTGCCAGACCAAAACGTCGGGGTCAAGAACCATCTTGTAACCCGCCCTGCATATTCTGTCGGCAAACTCAACTTCATCGAAGCCGTACTGAATGTGTTCGTCAAAGTATCCAACTTCTTCAGCTACTTTTCGTCTGAAAGCCATGTTGCATCCTGCTGGATGGCGGAAGAACGGTTTCACCTTTTTGAGTTCTTCCCGTTTTGTGAAGAAGGGCATCAACCGTACGATGCTGTTGTCGGCATATTGGGAAATGAAGTCGTTGTCAAGAGCTTTTGCGCTTCCGCCTACGCAGCTGATTTGGGGGTCTTTGAAGTTCTCGACAATTTCTGTTATCCAGTTGGGAGGCACTACGCAGTCAGAGTCGGTGAAGGCTACGATTTCGCCTTTGGCGCACTTTATTCCCGTGTTCCTTGCGAGGTTTAGTCCTTTCCTCTTTTCAACAACTAACTTCACGGGATATTTTTTGACTATTTCCTGAGTTTTGTCTGTTGAGTTTCCGTCAACTACAATCACCTCTACTTTGTTTGTGTCGTAGTCCAGCTTTTGAAGAGAGTCTAGTAACGGCTGGATGGTTAGTTCTCGATTTCGCACAGGAACTACCACAGTGACTGAACGGGGTGATTTGTAGTCTTCCATCAAAATCGCTTCTCTTACACGTCTGTAAAATCTACTCGAAACAATTTATTTCTTGCGCCAAAAAAGGCTTTAAGTTAGCCTAATCATCTTTATGAAACGAGAAAAAGTGCGGAAACCTAAGTTAAATCTTGGTTCCGTAATGGTGGTATATGTGTCTGAAAAGAGTGAGAGCTGTCCTTCTGTTTCGGTTGTAGTCGTAAACTTTAACGGGAGAGAACTGTTGAAGCAGTGCTTACTCACTCTTTCGAAAACAGATTACTCTAACTATGAAATTGTTGTTGTTGATAACGCCTCGACAGACGGGAGTCTCACGGAAATAAAGAAGTCTTTCGGTTCGGATCCTCACATAAAACTTGTTGAAAACAGTGAGAATGTGGGGCATTCTGAAGGCTGCAACATCGGCGCAAGAATGACTAAAGGACGTTACCTTGTTTTTTTGGATAGCGACACAGAATTCAAGGCTGAGAATTGGCTCTGGGAACTGGTTAAAGTCATGGAAAACGATGGTTCCGTTGGGTTAGCGCAGGCTAAACTGGTGTTGGCAGAGGACAAAAGGTGTTTAGACTGTGTTTGTGTGGCTGTTGACGCTTTAGGAACGTGGGCTGCAACCTACGGGTCAAAAGAAGAAGGGCTTAAAGAGAATTTGGAGATTTTGGCAGCGTCTTCAGGTTGTTGCATTGTTCGACGGGAGGTTTTCAATCAAGCTGGAGGCTTTGACGCCGATTACTTCATATATGATGATGATACCGACCTTTCCCTCCGAGCAAGGTTGCTGGGATACCGGATACTCTTTGTTCCATCCGCCTTGGTGATTCATCGTGGTGGTGTCCTAAGAGGCGTAAGCGGAATGACACTTTATCATTCTTCCAAAAATCGGGTGCGTACAGTGCTCAAAAATTATGAGCTCAGGAACGTGTGGTGGAGATTTTCGGTTTTGACTTTTTTCACGTTTATGGTTTCTGTTGGTTTTCTTGCTTTGAAGAAAAATGATGAGGCTAAGGCAACCATGAAGGGACTAGTAAGTCCGATTAAAGATTTACCTGAAATATGGCGGAAGAGACTTCTGTTTCAGTCCAAGAGGCGGGTAAGAGATTTCGAACTTGTTAACAAAGGCTTCATAAGAAACGACTTTCGGTCAACACTGCAGGATTTCAGGATAAAACTGAAATACATGCGGTAGAACACAACCAATTTGACAGAGTGGACGGGACTAGCTTCAGCCGCTCGTTCAAGCCCTCGTTTCAGTTTTAAGGCACAGACAATGATTGATTATTCAATAAAAGAATGAAAAGTTATAAGTATCTCACAACTTTTTAGTGATTGCCTTAGAGGCTGATGGAATAGCGATGTCCGAGCAGGTGGCAAATGAGCGAAAATTTGTTGGTGCGGACTTTGATAAGTGCACTGGTTGCGGTATCTGTGAGCTTGTTTGTGCGTTGGAAAGAGAAAACGTTTTTGACCCCAAATTTTCCAGAATTAAAGTTCTACGCTTATATCAACTCGTTAATATGCCCGTAGTTTGTAGATTCTGTGAAGATGCTCCGTGTGTTCGTTCATGCAGTCGAGATGCTCTGAAGCAGTCTGAAGAAACAGGTTTGATTATGGTAGACGACGTGAAGTGTGACGGTTGTGGATGGTGTATTGAAAGCTGCAAATATGGTGCTATATTTTTGAATGCGGACAGGAAGACCGTGATGATGTGTGACCTGTGCGATGGGCAACCTCAATGTGTAGAATGGTGTCCAGAAGGCGCCCTGAATTTGATGACGCAAAAAATGTTGGATGAAAAAGCAAGAGAGACTACAGTAAACAAATTAATTCCAGAAACTTGGAGATGACTAAGATATGGCTCTTGAAAAACTTGAAGCGTTAGGTTACAAACCCCATAAAAAGTATGGTGCTGAGAAAGAGAGAAATGGAAATGAACTTGTTATTTTAAAAAATATTGAGAAGAGTGAAACAAAAAAGCAAATCTTAGATCTTCTACTTGAAGCCCTCTCTGAACCTGATCCCAGAGAAATCCTCATTTATGCTATGTACATTAAAAAGAATCTCAGTCCTGTTGTTCCTTCTATGCAGAAAGGAAAAATTGAGAAAACCCTGCGATTGTTAACCGTAGCGGTTGATCACGTTATAAAAACTGGCTACAAGTAATCAATATTGACGTAGGTCGGTGCACACGCATACAATTAGCGATTATTCTCTGATAAGTAAACCAGCCGTTACCTTTTATTGGCTGAATTAGGTTTACAAATGCGTGCTCTCTTGCACGCCCATTCCACAAGTTATAAAATTTTAGCCCCAAACCCAAATGTGTTGTTCCAGAATTAGGTGTGAAAAATAATGAATAGGGTTTCACTCTTCTAGGAATTTATATTATCGTTGTTAGTCCAATTAACAAGAAGTTCTTTCTTATACTTTTCAAGTGATTTTTCTTCATCTCTTTGGGAGTTTATTAAAATCTCTAATGCTTTTTCAAAAGGTAAAGCAGAATAGAGTGATTGATGTCGGGTGAGTAACCCAAGTTTCAGTAATTTATTTAATGAAGGATAGATTTTTTGTTTGGGGTAGTTCAAATTCCTAGCTAGAGTGCTTGTTTTTCTTAATCCTTTTTTTGCTAAGTATACGTATATTTCAGCATCTAAACGTGTAAGACCTAGATCTGTAAGAGCAGTTATCACTCGATCTAAACTCAAATGTTCACATCCTCTTGTTATTGAAACTAAAGAAAAAGGGAATTGATTGCTTCACAAGTTTTGTGTAGCAAGTTATTAGGGTACAAGTAGGTACCCTTCTATTGGATCATCTCCAGTAGTGAATTCAAGAACAAAAGTCCATCCTTTATAATCTCCATCACCACGCCAAACACCCTTCTGAACTACATCTTGTGGAAATGGCATACCCGCCATTGGTCCAGCAGGAACAATACCGAAAAGACCCCTTGTTACTACAATTCCTTTGAAATTTCCGCCTTCAAAGTTAAGAGTTGACATCGAAATTGCAAATCCTTCATTATTTTTTAAGAAATATCGAGAAATGCCTAAAGTATCGCTTGGTTGTTTCTCTAAGTAGATACCATCTCCAGTGAGTATATAGGTGCCAAAAGCAAGTTCAGCCTTAACAAAATACCAGTCACCTTTTTCAGAGATTTCAATATCTCCATAAATTGGATTTCCTCGTTCTACTGTAACTGGAATCTTTGTTTTCCTTCTAAATCTGCATGCTTGTGTTGTCCCGAGTAATGAAGTAGAGACTATCACTACCAATACTAGAGTAAATGCAACAGACATTATTTTTCGATTCATTTTTTCACCTCCCCTTGATGGATTCTCCCTCTGAGGGGTGATCGAAAGCTAGTTCCAATCATCGAAAATTAGTTAAACCCAGATTCCATATATAAGAAAAGGGTGGGTGTACTTATATGCACCCTTCTTTGTAGAGTTGGTAATATGGGCAGGGAAGCTTTAGAGAAAGCACTTCAGAAGTTAGGTGTTTCAAAAAATGAAGTAGAAGTGTATCTTTTTCTTGTTAAGCGAGGAGCCCAAAAGATAAGTCAAATGAATAAGGTGTTAAAAAAGAACAAAGGTCAACTGTATCGTATTCTAAAAAGTCTTCAGAGCAAGGGTTTAGTTGAAACTACAATGGAGTATCCAACACGGTATGTTTCAGTTCCCCTTGAGAAGGTTATTGATTCATTTATCCAATCTAAAAAGGAAGAATTTGTTAGGATTGAAGAAACAAAAGATGATTTAATCTCTGATTGGAAAAAGATTAGTCAATCTGAGGTTGATTCTTCAATAGAAAAGTTTTCGATAATTGAGGGAAATAAGAAAATCTTTCAAAAAATTTCCCAGATGATTAAGGATACAAACAATGAGTTTTCTGCAGGATTAACAGTTTCTAGTTTGTTAAAAGCTGAGGTTTTTGAAATATTTGAGTTGTTAAATGAAATTCAATCGAAAAGGAATGTGCATTTACGAGTTCTCACTCAACCTTCTGTAAATGATTTAAAAGCATTGAAACTTCTCAAAGCAAAATCATCAAATGAGATTGATTTTAGATGTATTAATCCCATTTATCATGCAACTAGCTTTTCGAGAATGGTAATTAAAGATAAAAGTGAAATAGTTTTGTTCATTTCAGATAAGAACAATAATTTTCTAAAATCAGGAAAAGAGGTTTGTCTCTGTACTAATTGTAAATCAATCGTTGAATCCTTTTCAAGAGTGTTTAATGATTACTGGAGAGATTCGATAGATATTCAAGTTCGAATTACTGAAATTGAAACGGGAAAAACTCCATCTGAAACAAAAGTTATCACCGATCCTGAAACAGCTAAAAAAACATATTATGATATTCTGAATTCTGCTAAAGAGGAAGTTCTGTTTGTTACCTCTTCAGAAGGTTTGATTGGATTAGAAAAAAAATTAAGAACGGACAATTGGGTTGAAAATGGTGTCCATATTAAGATCATGACCCCTATTGTAACTGAAAACCTCCAAATAGCCCAGAAATTAATGGATTATAGTGAAATTCGACATATCCCAGTGGGCTATCTAGAGACCACAATTATTGATAACACTCACATTTTTCAGTTCAGATATACAACTGTGGATTTGCAACCAGAAGCTACAGCATATTTTAAGAACACTTTTTATTCAAATGATGTTTCCTTCGTAACAAAAAATAAAGACATGCTATTCGACATATGGAAAAAAACCCGTACTCCTTCTGCAGACAGCATTCGATTAATAACAAGAAATATACCCTCTTCCTCAAAGATAGGACATCATTCCCTTTTTAAGAAGACAACTGTCAGTCAAAACATGAAGTATCAGCAATTTGAGACAATAAATGAAAAAAATGTTCTAGAAATTTTGGAGAAAGAAAAGAAGGAAACAAAAAAAGGTGATGTAAACTGGGATGATCCTTGGAAGTATTTTGGTAGCAGAGCTTTTGCAGTAATCCATCCTCCAAAAGACTTTCGATTGCCAGACATGGTCATTGGTGTTTTTCATCATGACAGAGACTCTTCTTTTGGAGAAGAAAACCGAATGGTAATTGATTTATTACAAAAAAATGGGGATAGATTCTATTATGTTCCCGTTACCTACGTTCAGGATAATCCAAATTGGTTAGATGCTAGGAAACAGGTCTGGGGAGGATTTTCGGTCAACATTATTACTTTGAGAAAAGATGAATTTGAAATAAGAGTGAAAGGGAATACACTTTTTGCAGGATGGACTAAACCAATAACTCTTGGCTTTTCAAGAAAAAAATTACCCCCATCATGTTTACTTTTTGAAGGATATGGAGATGTCAAATCAGGTATGCTAACCAATAAACTTCCTTCAGGTCGAGCTCAACAATTCTGGTTTAATTCTTTTGATGCCTTTGTCTCTTACTTTCATCCACAATCAAAATATGTGGGAACAGGAACTGAAGGATTTATTGAAAGAGATTCAGTTTTCATCTCAAATCCAAATTAACAACTAATAGACTTCAGCAAAGTTTTGGATTCAGACATTCTTCACTCTTTTGAAGATTTGATATCCGATCAATCCACCAATTATTGTTTCAATTAATGTTACAGGAAAAAGCAAAACATAGACTGAAATGTATGAATTCAAAGCTTGTGGAGGATAGAACAAGAACATATTTAATGATACAAATACTGGAAGCATTAGCATGTATCCAATTACAACTAAAAGTGCTAACCAATTGAGTTTATTTTGATTCTCAAATTGACTGTAAAAACTGTTGAAAATTAAATCACCAAACAATGAAGTGAGAATCATTGGAATTTTTGACACAATATCAAAGGGCACTCCAGAGAGAAAAGTTGTTAATGTAAGTAATGCAGCCAAAATTCCCTGTAATAATAACCGCCACCTCTTTCCTCCATAAATGAGAAATCCAAAACTGACGAATATCATATGACCGATAATAAAGAAGTAATTAAATCCCTGAATTCCAGTGATTAAATTTCCTAACTGTCCGATCAATTGAGTGTAGATAAAACTGACAACTGCCAGAAGGATTACTAGAGTAAGGTCTCGAGTTTCCCACAACTAGATTTCTCCCCAATTAAATTCACTATATTATTGTTAATCTGATATAATATTTTGCAACATAAACTTGATTCATCAGGTTGTGCACATCCCCTTTCTGTTCTGTCTTGTAGGCATTTTTCGGAAACGCTTTCCCAATCTAGCCACAGCTAATTTTTCGTAATTATTCTTACGGCGAGAATAATTAACTATAGAACTATTAGATATATAGAACAGCGTAGGAACTTAATGACCAAAGTCAGACAGTCAGACTGATTTCTGCCCTATGCTCCAAGTCAAATTCAATCTTTTTCTTGCCTACTTTGAAATTGGATTCGCATTAATGCCGTGCTCCAAACCGAATCCAATTTCCATAATGAAGAATGCCCTTGGCTTTCATTTCATAATCAGATGACAAGGGCATTCACAATCATTGAAAGCCAACATTGGCGTTGTTTTTTTTTGGTTAAAATTTAACCCAACCAACCAACGACGGACGGGCCATACGACGGACGACGGGTAGTATACCACTCTTTACCCCCCCATTTATGGATGGTACCATAGAAAATTAAGAGTGTGAGGGGTAAAAAGGGCGGAGTATTTCATGGGATAAAACAGTTTTTGAAGGTTTAACTACCGTAAAAAACTATCTTTGGCATTAAATTACGTTTTAGTCGGAATTCTATTTTTCTACGTAGTTAATCGCAGAAAAAAATTTTTAACCGCTTAACTATGGGAAAAAATTACTTTAATGCATTTAAGTATGGTTCAATCACTTTTCCATGCGCGCGCAGGTGTTTTTACATGCAAAATTAAGAGATGTAGAGTCTTAGAACGAGAATGTATACAAATAGTATGATTAGGATAACGGGAGTGTACTTCATTGAAAAGTTGAATAGAGCATCTATTTTTTCTTTTGTGGGGTTTTTGTTTAGGCTCACAAATCGGCTTAAAATGGGGGCCATTATAATCACAACTAAGATGTACCATAACACAAACTCGTTTGTATAGGATAGATTGAAAAAACCAAATATTATTGGGAGTGAAATGGCTAAAAATACCATGATTGTAGCTACTCTGATTGATTTTTTTATTCCGTATCTTACTACAAAGGTTTGTATTTTATCGTTCATGTCAGCTTCGAAATCTCTTAGTTCTTGAAAAATTTGAGAGGCGACTTGAAAAAGAAATAGTGGAAGGATACAAAGGAAGGCGTCTTGGTAGCTTCTTGCCACCGAAGGCAGATAGATATCTAAGGATAACTGATTTGCTGCTAAAAGCCCAATTAGGAAAGGAAAAACTCCTGAGCCAATACCTGCGACTATTATGTCTAAAATGGGTTTTCCTTTTAGATGAAAGATTGGAGTAGAATATGCACTAAAAAGAGCAAAATATGCCAAAAAGATTGGAATCAAATAGGGATTAAAAAACGTAAGTATGATAAATCCAAGACCACACAAAATCACCATGATAAGTAAGGATGTTTTGGGGGAAACGTCGTCTGCGGCTAAGGGTAGCATGTTTTTTTGGGGATTCTTTTTGTCTGTTTCTTTGTCAAAATATTGGTTTTGGACAAAAACTGCTGAAGTAATGCAAGAAAAAACAAAAGCAACAACCAACACGTCAGAGATTTGGGGTAACCCGAATATGAAACTTCCAACTCCAAAAATGGCTAGCCATCCAACCCAACTTCGAAACCTAAGCAATCGCACAAAACCCTCGAAATTAGCGAGCATTCAATCATTCCATTTATGGCATGTTTAGGATTTCTTATCATGCTTGATTTATTTGAAGTTTTACTCGTGTGCATTGTTGTTTTTGTTTGCGCGTGCGCGCGCGTTTCACACGTGAGGGTAGATAGGAGAGAAAGAATAGGAAAGCAAGAGAAAACAAGGGAGAGTTTACGTAAACAGGAATAGGAGTAAGTTTGGGTTTGGGGTTAAATTTTAACCCCCCCTCAACTGCCTGTCTTTTCCCACAAACTCCACCTCCGTGCCCGCTTGCAACCTCTATTTTTCATAATGTTGATCGCACCGATCATTGGGGGATCTTTCGATCTAACGGTTAATATTCAGGTGGCATTCCACCATATCCTCCAGGTGGCATCCCACCTGGACCACCAGGAGCAGAGGGCATCTTCGTCTTTCCAGACGCAATTACATCATCAATCTTTAGTATCATTGTAGCAGCCTCGGTTGCGGATTTGATTAACTGTTTCTTGACCACCAATGGTTCGTAGACTTCATCGTTCTCCATGTCTTTAACTTTGCCCTCGAAAACATCTACGCCTGCCCATTTCTCGCCTTTCTCATGACGAGCTCTAAGCTCTGTAAGTATGTCTATGGGGTCTAGACCGGCATTTTCTCCTAGTGTTAACGGAACAGCTTCTATCGCTTCGGCGTATCTTTGAACTGCGAGCTGCTCCCTGCCTGGCAGAGATTTAGCGTAGTCTCTCAATGTTCTCGCGATTTCTATCTCGGGAGCTCCTCCTCCCGCCAGAATCTTAGGCTCTTGCACCACGTCTCGGACTACACATAAAGCGTCGTGAATTGAACGTTCCGCTTCGTCTAAAAATCGTTCGGTTCCTCCGCGGATCAATATAGCTACTGAAAGTGGGTCCTTGCAGCCTTCGACGAATGTCATTTTATCGTCACCAATCTTTCGTTCCTCCACGAGCGCTGCTTTGCCAAGGTCCTTCTTGGTCATGTCGTTCAGGTTTGTGATAACTTTGCCACCTGTGGCTTTGGCAAGTTTTTCCATGTCAGATTTCTTTGCGCGTCTTATGGCTAGGATGCCTTTTCTTGCTAGGAAGTGTTGAACCATATCATCAATACCTTTTTGACAGACAAGGACATTAGCGCCTGACTTGGCGATCTTGTCAACCATTTCTTGGAGCATGTTCTCTTCTTCTTTGAGGAAAGATTCTATCTGCTCCGGCGTCTCTATGGTGATCTTTGCGTCGAACTCGGTCTTCTCAACTTCTAATGCAGTGTCCAATAAGGCGATCTTCGCATTTTCTACACGTTTAGGCATGCCTGGATGAACACCCTCTTTGTCAAGGATTATGCCTTTGATGAGCTTCGTGTCTGTGACAGATTCTCCCGTTTTCTTTTCCACCATAATGTCGTCCAGGTCTACTCTAAATTCGTCTCCGACTTTCTCGGCTACGTCTAGTACTGCTTCCACAACTATCTCGGCTAGTTTTTCACGGTTTTCAGCGACTAGTTTGCTTGCCATAGATGTCATGGCGATTTTTTTCAGATATCCTTTGTCTTTGGGTTCTATAGTGATCGCGATCGTTTCGAGCATCTCAAGTGCTTTGTCCGCTGCCTTTCTATACCCATCAATTATTACGGTCGGATGGACATTTTTGTTGATCAGGTCTTCAGCTTTTCCTAATAGCTCGCCAGCTAAGATTACTGAAGTTGTTGTTCCATCACCAACTTCATCATCCTGAGTTTTAGCAACTTCAATCATCATCTTAGCCGCTGGGTGCTGCACATCCATCTGGTCAAGAATTGTGCGTCCGTCACTGGTTATTGTGACATCGCCCATGCTATCTACAAGCATCTTGTCCATACCTTTCGGTCCAAGAGCGCTCCTAACAGCTTCAGCTATTACCTGCGCTGCCATAATGTTGCTGTGTTGTACGTCTCTTCCTCTAGATCTGCTAGATCCTTCCCTTAAGATTTTTACAGGTACTCCACCTTGTTGTGCAGTCATTATTTATTTTCCTCCATTTTTCTTGTTCTTTTATTTTGTTCAATTCTACTCAAATTCTGATTCGCTCCCTTCTCCTGGCCCTTTTGGTGTCTTCGGTTTTGAAGAAGATATGACATCATCGATTCTCAAGATCATTGATGCTGCTTCGCTGGCAGACTTTATCGCTTGTTCCTTAACGCTTAGGGGTTCGATAACCCCCATCTTCTGCATGTTAGCAACCTTTCCTGTAAAAACGTCGACCCCCATCAAGTATCCTTTAGGTTTCTCATGAGCTGCTCTTAATTCGACCATGATGTCAATCTTTTCCAATCCAGCATTCTCAGCCAACGTGTTAGGAATGATCTCTAGAGATTCTGCGAACGCTTCCACTGCTAGTTGTTCTCTTCCCCCGATCTTAACAGCGTAGTGTCGTAGTTCTTTAGCCACTTCAGCTTCAACTGCTCCACCACCTACAACAACCCTGTTCTTTTTGAAGAGATCAGCTACAACGGATAAGGCGTCGTTCATAGTTCGTTCGGCTTCATCAACCATTCTCTCAAGTCCAGCACGGATGAGTATCGAAACAGACTTAGGATCTTTACATCCTTCAATAAAGACCATCTCGTCATCGCCGATCTTTCTTTCTTCAACGAGGTCTGCGTGGCCTAGGTCTTCTGGTTTCAGATCATCCAGGTTGGTTGTCATCCTCCCACCGGTAGCTCTTGAGAGTTTGTCCATGTCGGATTCTTTTACACGTCGAACAGCGAGGACCCCTTCCTTTGCCAAGAAGTGTTGAGCCATATCGTCAATGCCTTTCTGGCAGATCACTACGTTTGCTCCAACCTTGGTGATCTTCTCAACAATGTCTTTTAGCATGTTTGTCTCTTTGTCCAGAAATGCTTTCATTTGAGTTGGATCGCGTATTCTGATCTCTGCACTGATCTCTGTCTTCTTAACTTCTAAAGCTGTATTCACAAGAGCGATCTTGGCGTTTTCAACATGTTTCGGCATCCCTGCGTGAACAACTTCTTTGTCAAGGATTATGCCTCTTATGAGTTCTGTGTCGAGAAGACTCTTTCCTTCCTTCTTTATTATTTGGATATTATCGATGTCTGCTGACCATCTTTCTCCACGTTTTTCAGCTATCTGTTTTACTGCCTCGATTGCTATGTCTGCAAAGTGTTCTCTTGCTGACCCTACACCCTTGCTACTCATCGCGGTTATGGCAGCCTTCCTCAAAACTTCTGTATCATCTACGTTCACAGCTTCACTTATGTTGTTTAGAACTTCTATTGCTTTCTCAGCTGCTTTTCTGTAGCCGCTTACGATCAATGTTGGGTGAATATTCTGTTCCAAGAGTTCCTCAGCTTTTTTGAGTAATTCTCCTGAAAGAACTACGGCAGTTGTTGTTCCATCTCCTACCATATCGTCCTGTGTTTTCGCTATTTCAACCATCATTTTAGCTGCTGGATGTTCCACGTCAATCTCGTCTAGGATTGCTGCCCCATCATTTGTTATAGTTATGTCGCCCAAGCTGTCCACTAGCATCTTGTCCATTCCTCTTGGTCCAAGCGTAGACCTTATGGCTTCAGCAATAATTTTGGCTGCCATTATATTGTTTGTCTGTGCCTCCTTTCCTCTACTCCTGGATGTTCCTTCTTTCAAAATAAGTACAGGTTGTCCAGACTGGGTTTGTGTTAAATATGCCATAATAGCTCCCTAGTACTAATTTGATCGCGTAGCCGATAAAGTTATGCTTCTTTGTGGATTAAAAAAGGTCTTTCTACCTGTTCTCTGCGCTTTTTGAAGGTTGATGCCCGCACATTTACGAATTATGTTCATTAATAAACCTATAGTGCGTACATGCAACTTTATTCTTTTAATGTTTAAATCACGCCATGAGAATAATAGTACTGAAGGGGGTTTCTATGGTTAAGATCGTGGAAGATGTTTTTTCACAAGGGTTCTTAGAAGTTCATGAAAATGATACACTTTCTTCTTGTTTGTCACTTTTCAAAAAAGAGACGCCGCCTGTTTTAGCCGTCTTAGATAGTAAAGGTGAATATAAAGGGGTAATTTCTCGCAAATGGATAATACGGTCCAGTTTTGATTCTTCTGGAACTAAAGTTAAGACTTTGATGCGATCAGCCCCTGCTGTTACTCTGCATGATTCTCTCGGAAAGGTCGCTAAGTGTCATCTAAGTCTACAAGTTCGACTCCTAACTTTTCAAGAGTTACTCTGCATGATTCTCTCGGAAAGGTCGCTAAGTTGATGATTGAGAGCGAGATTAGGCAACTTCCAGTCTACAGTGGAAAGAAACTCTTGGGTTTTGTTACAGACGATGATGTTATCCATGGAGCTGTAATGGAGCGATGGGGTAATACCCGTGTTGAGGAGATAATGACTAAGAAGCCGTTTGTTATCGAAGAAGACGAATCGGTAGGGGCTATTCTAAGCCTTTTTAGAGAAGAGGGAATCTCTCACGTGCCAATAGTCAGAGATGGAAAACTTGTGGGAATTGTGAGTATTTTCGATATTATTAGGAATATCTTTCAACCGAGACAGAGTCAAAGGAGGGGTGAAATAGTGGGCGAGAAAGTTCCTGTTCTGAGTATGCCAGCGAAGGGTATAATGAAGCGTGCGGTCACTGTTTTGCCTGAAACCAAATTGCCAGAAGCTGAGGATCAAATGCACAAATTCGACATTTCTTCCTTGGTAATCGTTAGCAAAGGAAGGCCTGTCGGCATATTGACTAAACGGGACTTTCTTGAACCTTTGGCTCAAATGGAAAAGCCAGTGAGAATGCTTATGGTGCAGTTTTCAGTTAAAGACGTGGAAATTGATGAAATTCAACGAGGGTACATTATTGGTGATTTCGAATCTTTCACGCACAGATACGGAGAAACATTGGAGTCTGGTACGCTATTCGT
>Ga0315550_1001511_pt1 | contig 14265 bp, 13 predicted proteins | sample SalMarSW160190MG_2_FD_203100 | JGI IMG/M metagenome (GOLD analysis project Ga0315550, IMG submission 203100) | Salt marsh sediment microbial communities from the Plum Island Ecosystem LTER, Massachusetts, United States - Salt Marsh Sediment SW1601-90 ... | reverse complement strand
TTGCGCTGTAGCGGCACCGGGCCCGGATCGACCACCTCCCCGAGAACCAATACTGTCGTGGGATGGTACATCGCCACATCTACCTGCACGGTCGCCTCGGTGATGTACTTCGGCGAATAGGCTTCCGCCACCATCGTGGCGATCTCGTCGAGCGTCTTGCCCGACACCTCCAGACGGCCCACCATCGGCAGCGTAACCCCACCGTTGCGGTCCACCCGAACCAGCAGGCCTGGAGAGCTCGCCGCCGCAGTCCGAGCACCCGCCGCCGTCGGCATGATACCCAACTGCTCGGCTCCCGGCCCCGATATCAGGAGACGCAGAACGTCGCCGGACCCCACGTTGTATGGCCCGGGCGCCCAGGCGGCGGGAACGCCCGATGGCTGCGTCGTCGCGACCGGCTCGCTCATATCGAGGAACGTTTCCAGCCGAACGCGGTGGTCATTCTGCTGGCAGCCTACCGCTACGCAGGCGACCATCCAGCAGAACGCGAGCCGCCAGCCCAACATGCCATGCAACCAGCCCCTTGTACCCGCATCGGTCAGCGAATTGTCCATCATCCTGTCCCCGATCAGTAGGCCCTGTCAGATGAGTCGCCCGCGCGCGACGCCACATGAACATCGAGCGGATCGAATCCGAGAAAATCACTCCCGCGCCAGGAGCCTACCTCCCTGGGCGGCTACGACCCGACCAAACGTACTTATTATCGGCCGGTCAGCACCAGAGCAAGCACAATCTCCACCGACGCCCATGCCATACCGGCCTGAGTGACGCCAGAGCCCGGCTCACACCCGCGAGGATCGAGCGTCGGCCGCTAACCGTGTACGGCGATCCCTCGGCCCCCACATGGGCGTGCCCACCGCTTAGCTGCCGGGTAGTCGCTCGCCTGCTTCTTCCACAGCACCGCCCCACGTGCGGCCCCGACGCCACCACGGCTCGACAGGCTGGTCGGCTTGCGAGCCCAGCCGTTCCAGCAACGGCAGACACGTACAGACAATCAGCCAAACCGTCCGTAGGATGATCCGGACATCCAGCCAGAGCGACTGATGCCGGACGTATTCGATGTCATAGTAGATCCATTCCTGGAAGTCACTTTCCCCACGCTGCCTCGACCGGCTGATCTGCCATAGGCCCGTGATCCCCGCGCGAACCGCCAGGCGGGCTTCACGCCATCCGGGGCAAATACGATTCTCTTTCTCGGGCGAGGGGCGAGGCCCCACCACGCTCATATGTCCCACCAGAACGTTCAGAAACTGCGGCACTTCGTCTACGTTCGTCCGTCGTAACAGGTTCCCGACGCGGGTGATCCGCGGATCGTCCCGAACCTTGATGTGCAGGCCGTCGACCTCGTTGGCCTGCGCCAGAATCTCCTGCTCGCGGACGTCAGCGTCGGCCACCATCGTCCGAAACTTGACGCACCCGAAACCGCGACCGTTCTTCGTCTGTCGGCGGGCAACGTAGAATACCGGCCCACGACTCTCGATCTTGATGCCCAATGCAATCAAGGGTAGAACCGGCAGCATCAACAACAGCGCGACCGCGGCAATCACCACGTCCATGGCCCGCTTGACTAGCTGATAGACCCGGTCACGGAATGCCACCTCCGGCGACAAGACCTGGTCGGCAGCAACGGCTGCCATGGTCACCCGGGGACCGACGGCACGGCATCGAGGCGAACACCGCGGCGGCCGGCCACGCGCACCCACCAGGCCCACAATGGACGACTCCACCCGCTGACCCGCCGGAACCGACACCGCAGGCAGAATCACGCTGTTGCGCACCAGGCACCCGTCCCCGATCACGGCACCGTCGCCGATGGTACACGGACCCAGCACAACCGCTTCCGAGCCGATCTGCACCCCGCGCCCCAGTACGACCGCGCCGCGCACGACCGCCGAGTCCGCTACCAAACCACCCCCATTGCCCGGGTTCGACTCCGACAGAGCACGGCGCACACCCATCGGCAGAAGCTGCCTGTACCGCCAGACCAGGTCCGCCTGAAAACGCAGCACTTCCTCGTCCGATGTCAGATGGTAGCTCCGCCCCGGTATGATCGCGTGCGGCAGGCGAATGCCCGCCTTATCCAGCTTCGCGCGAACCGTGTCCAACTCGGCAGGTACCTCGCCGGCCAGGACCGACGTGAGCACCGATTGACGCACCACCAGTATCTGCGGATACGACGACTTGAAGTCTCGCTCGGACGAGTCAATCGAATATTGGCGCCGGATAATCTGCAGATTCCCCTGCCCGTCCAGGGCCACTTCCTCCCGGTAGCAGCTACCCGCGCACCCCGCGCAGAACAGCGCCGCGTCGCACGGACCTGCGTGTTCCAGCGCCTCCTGAATCACCCGCGACGTCAGCCCCGCCGTGACCCGGCAGTCTGTCAGCACCGACCACCGTTCGTCTCGATGCGACATCCGCTGCTCTGGGCCGCTCAGCCGCTTCGGTGCCGGTGTCGAGCCGCCGCGGCCGTTCCCGGCAACCATCTCCAAGCGACAGCCAAGCTGGCGATTCATCGCCACCTGCACGATCTCGCCAAGTGTGTTGCCCAACAGCGGCAACTCCAGTCGCCGGCGCATCGACTCCCCGTCGACCGATTCGTCGCCCGTACGACCCAGCAGAATGTAGCAGGTCTCAAGCATGTCAGGTCAGGCCAGCCGATGGTGCCTGGCCGCCGCTGGCGGCTCGTCTCCGCCCTCCTGAGGCGCGGGCTCCTCCGTTTCCGGAAGCACTACCAGTGGGTTCGACGCCGAGCTCTGCCGCCCCTTACCCTCGCCGCGATCGGCCCCGTAGTAGCCATACCCGTACGCCGTGTGGGGAATGTTGCCCACCACCGCTCCCAGCACGTTGGCGCCCACCTGTCGAAGCCTCGTACAGGCCTCCCACACCGATGCCCGCTCCGACGCACCGGCCAAAACGGCACAGATCACACCTTCAGCAACTGCTGCCCACACCAACCCGTCCGCCACCGCCAGGACTGGTGGAGAATCGATGATCACGACGTCGTACAGACCGTCTGCCTCCGCCAGCAGGGCCCTGGCCCTGCGCGGCGTCAGCCAGCGAGATGCGTGGCCGTTGCCTGGAACGGACGGCAAAACGTCCAGGTGCTTGACCGAGGAGCGAACCACCAGCTCGCCAAGGGGGCGTCCTCCCATCAGAGCGAGACGCAGCCGATCGCACTCCGCCAGCTTGAGAAACCGTCCGATGCTCGGCTTTCGCATGTCCCCGTCGATCAGCAGAACCCGCTGCCCCGTTTCGGCAATGCTCGCCGCCAGACTCAGTGCCAGCCCCGTCTTGCCGTCCCCGACCTGGCCGCTGGTGACCAGCAGCGAACGCGGCAGAGACCCGTCCGATGATTGCGCCAGACACGTCCGGATGATTCGGTACGCCTCGGCAAATTCCTCGGCACCCACGCGACCAGCCAAGAGATCCCTCAATCGCGGCACCGTGCCCAACACACGTAGTTGCGCTTCCGCCCCGACGTCCCCAAGCATCCGAACGCGCGAGTCGAATCGATCAACCAGCAGGGCAATCGCCAAGCCCAGCAGCAGCGATCCCATGAGAGATACCGCCGTGTATTTCCAGCGTCGATCCGTAGTGGGAGACTTGGGGGCCACCGCCGCCGAGGCCAGACTTACACGGGCGGGCCGCTGGCTTTCCACCGCCAACTGCCGCAGCCGCACATTCACCGTCTCGTACTGTTGCTTGACGTCTTCCAGTTCGTCCTGAATGGCCTGTATCGACAAAAGCTTCCCGCCGATGGCCGCCGACTCTAAGTCCCTCTGCTTCAATGCATCCGCCAGCAACGCCTTCAACCTGGCGCTGCGATTCAACTCCTGCTTGGTCGCAGCCAGCGCAGCCGCGGCCAAACGCTCTTCACGGGCTCCCAGCTTGTCGTCGAACTCGCCGCCCGCCCGAGCCTTCTCCGCACCCAGCGCCTCACGAAGCCCTTCGATACGCTGCGAAACGTTCTTGACCCGGTGATGTTCGCTCGTCAGACCCGCGGCCACATAGCCCTGATATTCCGCCAGCGCAGCCGCCAGCCGCTCCGCCAGCGACGTGACGAGATTGTCGCTGTTGACGTACCCTTCCCGTTGCGACGCAAGCGACTCGGCCGACGTGACGGTCGCGCCGTCCTTCTCCAACTGCTCGATCCTGGCCTGCGCCATCAGTGCGTCGACTTCCGCTTGTGACAGGGCCGAACTGAGCTGCTTGATCGCGTCCAGCGTCACGGCGTGGCGCTCACTGACCGCTGCCGTGCCCACCTCGTCGGCGACCGTACGCATCCGCTCCGCAAGGCTCTTTCGCTTCGCCACCAGGGCCTCACGCTCTGCCTTCAGCGATGCTATGGCACGGTGGTCGTACTCAACGTCGGCGTTGGCAATCATGTCCATGTAGGCGTCCACCACCGCGCTGACCACGGGCGCAACGACATCCCGATCGGGCGACGCCATCCTGACTTCAAGTAGTTGCGTGTTCGGCAGCAGCTTCACCTCCACCGCCGAGACCAGCCCCAGGGCCGGATCGTTCGCATCCGGCGCCGAGGAAATCGGCCTGAGCTGAGAGGCGCGAGCCGCACGAGCCAGAATCTCATGGCTCTTGAGCAGTCGTGCGTGGGTGAAAACGAAACTGTCGTAGGCCGGCATCGGCTGAGAATGCTCCGTCCGGTACAGAATGTGCGGTACGACCGGAGCGATCCGAATCAACGCCGATGCCTCATACAACGGCTTCATGCGAGACCAGATAACCGCCGACAACGCCAGCGAACACGATAACGTGATCGCCGCAACGATCCGCCACCGTCTGCGCGCCGCAGCCACAGCGTCCCAGCCGCCGTCTTCAGACGCCACGCTCTCGACAGCTAAAGACGACGGCTGCTCTGCCAGCAGCAACTCGGGATCGGATGGAACTCGCTCAATCGGGTTCGGCAAGAGACGGCTCCTCCGTCGGCGACTCTGATCGGCCACGGCCTAATAGTACCCACTCAGCTGGGACGCCGTGGTGCCGACCGCCATGCGGCTCGCACTGTATCGGCCCATGTCTGAGCAGCACCGTTCGAGCGCGAGGCACAGGCGGCTCCCCGCGCCTCCTTCTGCGCCGATCCGTTGCCCGGTCGTGACGGAATGGCTGCCGCATCCACCGACGCTCCCTCCGACACCGATACGCCGACCCCCAGAACCGACTCACTCACCAGCGCAGCGGCACCTATCCGGGCACCGCCCCACAGCACGCTCCGGCTGATCACAGCACCGCGACCGATGCGACTGCCTGTCCCCACAACGGTAGGTCCCACCAAAACCGCTTCTGCCCCAACCTCCACGCCGTCCAGAAGGGCCAGCGGGCCGAACAGACGCGCCGAAGGATCGATCCGGACGTCTGCCGCTACGTGAATCGACGGGGCCAACTCTCGTAGCGAACCGAACGATAGACCGAAACGGTCCGGGCTCATCAGAGCTTCGCCGATCGCGTCCAGATACGACGGAAGGTTGTCCCAACTCAGGTAGTTCCCCTCCAATACGATCGGGACCACACGTCTGCCCGCCTGGGCCAGCGCCGGTATGACCTGCTCTTTTATATCCTGATAACTGCCCGTACTGATGTACTCGAACACGGCCGGCTCGAAAATGTACATCCCCGCAGGCTCGAGAACGTCAGCGTGGTTCGACGGCCTCAGAACGACCGAGAGATCTGCACGCCTTTGCTGGTGCCGTGCTATTACCGAATCCAGCCGCTGGTTCACCAGCACGTTGGACTGTACAACAAGGTAACGGTCTTTGCCCCACATGGCAGCCACATCCGCCACGCAGCCGGCCGCCCCGCGCGGCAACCTGTCCTCATAGAATCGTACGCTCCCCTGTCCGTTCGACCAGCCTGAAAACGAATCCATGAACGCGTCGGTATCGCCGTTGGCACAGATCGCGACCTCAGAAACGCCCTGACTTGCCAGACGCTGTAGCAGGTGATGCACCAGTGGGCGGTCCACCAGGGGCCACAGCCCTTTCGGAGTCGTCGAGGCCAGCGGGCACGCCCCGTAAGCATGATGGCCCGCGAGGATGACTGCCTTCATGCCCTCCCCCTCCGGTCGCTGTCCGCGCTCGCGACTTCCACGACCGCCGGCCAACGGCGAGTACCGCTGAGCCCCGCCGGCCCCGCAGCCCCGATAACATCACAACCACCAGCCCGCATCAGAACCGCCCCTGGCCCGAAGCCCGGACCCTCAGTGGCCACAACAGCGTAACCTGTAACTTCGGCCGACAGAGAAGGATAAACTGCTTTCTAGACAAACGCGACAGCAGACGCCCTGGAAACCACGCCGATGTGCAGTCTACACGCTCTTGCCACGCCCACGCCAGTCTCTCTTCACCAATAAGCAGGCCCGCCTCGGTGCACCCGGCGTCGGCCAGAATGGACCGATAACCATTGACTCGCGGTTGAGCTGTCGGGTATAATTGTGTTGCTGTACCGGGCATGGGGTTAAAGCCTCTGAGCCCGTTGCTGGCCTACCTGGGCCGGTTCAACGATGGGTTGGCGCCGATCTGAACCGGCCCATGTTTTTTATCATCATCCGGCGCCCTCCAAAGCTCATACACAGCTACTTTCGCGCTGCTGGCGCCGGTAGCAAAGCCCTGCAATCTTTCCTTGTCTGGGGAGCCCCTGAGGTCAGCAAATCCCTGCTCCCCCGGTACTCCCATACACTCGCCCACCTTCCTCCCGGCTGGGGCGAGCCAGTCATCCTCCCCGACAACTCTCAGTTGGCGCTACTGTGGAACACCACAGCGTCGAAGATACACAGACCCGCAGAAATGAGGTACGGCCAATCGCTTGCAGCCCACACTGGGCCGAAAAACTTATCTGCCCACCGGCCCTGCGACCACATCTCCAGCTATCTGGGCCGCCTAAATCTGCTCACCCTAGTCTAGACCACGTAGGCAGCGTCGTCAACGCAGTGCCTGGAGAATCGCGGCTACCTGCCCTGAGAAAGCGTTCTGCTGGTGGGGCCAGGCGGCTTCCAGCCGATATACCTCATGGTGCAGGGAACTTTGCGGTATGTCGGCTCGCGTCCGATAATAGGTTAAGCTTAGTCGTCGCTCGCCGATGGCTGGCCGGAGTTGGTTCGCGATGGAGAGCATGTGTCGTTTCCTTCCCCGTCATCGCTCGTCGTGCCGCACGGAAATGCCCTGCACGGATCCGATCCAAACCGCGCACGACTGCCGCCCGAAGCCCGTTCAACAACACCCCGAGTGCGTTGGCGGAAGCTCTCAGCCCGGACTTGACTCAGCCGACAGGGGCGCGAAGTATCAGACGCGCGACCGGCGTCCGGTAGGTTGTGCAACAGGTTGCGCCGGGGCGGCGCCACCATCTTTGAGTCGGCCATTACATTGGCCGGCAGCGGCCATTCCGTCAAACGGCTCCATAGGTGTCCAGGCTGGAAGGGCTTGCCTCCGCTCAGCGCCTGTTGAGTGCCCCCCGAATTGGACGTCCGGCGCTGCCGTCCCGAGACGGTTGGCACTTGCGCACGCACCCGATTGCTCTCGCCGGTTGCACCCCGGGGGCAGACTCGCGGTACTGAGGGAAACGTGCTGAAGCTCCATGACAATCCGCCGATGAAACCCCAAGACTCACCTCGCCTGGCCGATGTGCCGGGGCGGTGGTATGTAGCCCACACCAAGGCTCGGCGGGAAAAAGCTTTGGTTTGGGCCCTGTCGGCGCAGGGCGTGCCATACTTCCTGCCCATGACCGAACGGCTGACCTGCAACCGGGGTCGCCGCTTCCGCTCGTGGCTGCCCCTCTTCAGTGGCTATGTGTTTTTTGCCGGCGACCGACAGGCACGTCAACGGGCGCTCGCCACACGCCACCTCGCCGGTGTCCTGGACGTGGTGGACCGCGACCGCTTCCTGGCAGAGCTGTCGCAAATCGAGCAGGCGCTCGACGGCGGAGCCAGGCTCGACCCCTACCCGTCTATGAGCCACGGCAGCCTCTGCCGCGTGCGTTGCGGGCCGCTTGCCGGCCTGGAAGGGGTGGTGGTGCGAAAAAACGTTACCCGCCTGCTGTTGCAGGTGGAGATGCTAGGCCAAGCAGCGGCGCTCGAAATCGATGGTTCGCTGCTTGAGCCGGCGGCGTAGGCCGCGAAAACGTATAACTCCTTTATGCCTCGAAGGTTGCGGGAAAACCCAACGCGCAACCGACGGGGGCGGAGTCTGCCTGGACACCATGGAACGCCTGCTGATCGGCAATGCCTGGGTCGACAACGTCACCATGCCTGAGGCAATCGCCGAGGTGGATAGGATCATCCTGCGGGGTCGGCCGGCTACCGTGGTCACGCCCAACGTCGATCATGTCGTGCGCATGACCAAGGATGCGGCCTTTGCCCAAATCGTGGCCACCGCCGACCTTGTGCTGCCCGATGGACTGCCCCTGGTCTGGGCCTCTCACCTGCTTAGCTTCGTCCTCGGTCAACCCAGTCTCAAGCAGCGGGTCGCCGGCTCGGATCTGTTTGTCAGGCTCTGTCAACACGCCTCGACGGTAGGACACCGAGTATTCTTCTTCGGCGGCGCCCCCGGTGCGGCCGATGGTGCTCGCGCGGTCCTGACAGAGCGATTTCCCGACCTTCGCGTCGTCGGTATCCACTGTCCGCCGATGGGCTTCGAGCAGGACGCCGAGTTGAATCAGCAGTGCATAGGGCAGATCCGTCAGGCCCGGCCGGACATCCTCTTTGTCGGATTGGGTTCGCCCAAACAGGAGCTGTGGATCGCCCGGCACAAGCACCGTTACGAGGTGCCGGTGTCTATCGGCGTGGGCATCAGCTTTGCCTTTGCCTGCGGGCAGGTTAAGCGCGCCCCCGTGTGGATCCAGCGTGCAGGGCTCGAGTGGCTCCATCGAATGACGCAGGAGCCTCGCAGGCTCTGGCGACGCTATCTGCTGCGGTGTCCGAGGTTCCTGCCGCTGATCGCCGCCCAGATGTTGGGCGCCCGGGCCACGCGAAGCAGTGAATACTCCGACATCGGGCCGAGAACGTCTATAAGCAGCGCCGCCAAGCCCCGCGATCGCTCCTAATGCCGCGACCGCGGGCAGTGGGCCTCGGCTCGCCGTCGAATGGTCCAGCAGCGCAGGAGGTACAAACCCGTGATTCACCAAGTTCGCACCAAGCCGCTCAAAATGATCCCGGACGAGCGAGGCTGGCTCATGGAAGTCCTGCGTAGCGACGACGAGATGTTCATCCGGTTTGGGCAGGTGTACGTCACGGCTGCGTATCCCGGTGTCGTGAAGGCGTGGCACTACCATAGGAAGCAGTGGGACCACTTCGCCTGCGTACACGGCATGATGAAACTGGTGCTGTACGACGATCGCAAAGACTCGCCCACCTGTGGCCAGTTCGACGAGTTCTTCGTCGGCGACCGCAATCCCTTGCTCGTGCAGATTCCACCGCTTGTCCATCACGGGTTCAAGTGCATCGGCCAAGAACAAGCCATCGTTGTGAACTGTCCCACCGAGGTCTACGCTCACGACGAGCCGGACGAATACCGCGCCGACCCGCACGACGGCACGATCCCCTACGACTGGGCCAGAAAGGATGGCTGACATGAAGGGTGTGATCCTGGCGGGCGGACTGGGCACGCGGATGGCGCCGCTTACGAAGATCACCAACAAGCACCTTCTGCCCGTTTACGACAAGCCCATGGTCTACTACCCGCTCCAGTGCCTGGTCAACGCGGGTATCCGCGACATCCTGCTGGTCACCGGCGGCAATCACGCGGGCGACTTCCTGCGGCTGCTGGGCAACGGGCACGACTTCGGCCTCAAGGAGCTACACTACACCTACCAGGAGGGCGAAGGCGGCATCGCCGATGCCCTGCGCCTGGCCGAGGACTTCGCCGAGGGCGACAAGATCGTCGTCGTGCTCGGCGACAACATCATCGAGAACGATATCCGCCGCGGCGTGGCCAACTTCTTCACGCAGCCATCGGGGGCTCGCATCTACCTGAAGGAGGTGCCCGATCCGCATCGGTTCGGCGTGCCGGTGTTCGAGGATGGCAGGATCGTACACATCGAGGAAAAGCCCGCCCAGCCGAAGAGCGCATACGCCGTGATCGGCATCTACATGTATGACGCGCTGGTGTTCGAGTTCATCCAAGGCCTCAAGCCGTCGGAGCGTGGCGAGCTCGAGATCACCGACGTCAACAACATGTACATCGAGCGGCAGGCGATGGAACACGAGGTGCTCGACGGCTGGTGGACCGACGCCGGCACGTTCGAGTCGCTTCTTCGGGCCACGAAGCTGGTGGCCGAGGGCGGCGCCAACCACCCCGTGCAGCAACCGTCGGCCTCGACGGTGCGTCCGTAAGGAGCCGTTGCATGAAGCGACTGCTGATGGCCTCTGGCATCCTGCTGGGCTGTGCCGTCTGGAGCTACTGGTTGACGATCAGCGAGCTGTGGCAGATCTGGATAACGGACGACGACTACTCCGTTGGTTTACTGGTTCCATTGGTTGCCGTCTACCTCGTTTGGCGGAACCGGGCGCAGTTTGAACCCGGCGTCGTGCGGACATGTTGGTATGGCCTCGGGGTCATCGCAGTGGCACAGGCTGCACGATTGTTCGGCTTCTGGTTCTACTTTGGCTCGATTGAGCGATACTCTTTGCTCCTGACGATTGGTGGCATCGCGCTTCTGGTTCTCGGGTGGCGGATAGTGCGGCGTCTGGCGTGGGTGTTTGCGTTTTTGCTTCTGGCCGTGCCGGTTCCGGCCCGGATTCACGAGACCGTGCTGCTACCGTTACAGCAGTTGGCCACCCAGTCCGCTGCATTCATTCTGGAGGGTTTGGGTTTCGTCGTCCAGTGCAGAGGTGCCATCTTACAGGCTGACGGAGGTCCGTTTATTGCCGTCACCGAAGCCTGTAACGGCTTGAGGATGCTAACCGCGTTTGTCTTTGTAGCGGCTGTTGTGGCGTTCATTGTCGAACGCCCCGCCTGGCAGAAGGCCACCATGATCGCATCAAGTGTTCCCATGGCGATTCTGGTGAATGCGGCCCGGCTCGTGGCAACGGGATGGTATACCGGGCTTGTGGACACTCCCGAAGTGGAAGGCCTGTTCCACAGCATTATCGGAGTGGCCATGATGCCGGTGGCTCTTTTGATCTTGTTGGCAGAACTGAACCTCATGGCAAGAGTCATACATCGCCGTCCTGACAAGAAGGAAGTCGAGGTGGCTGCCACGTGACGGCCCGGTTTGCTCGTGTGCTAGTCTAGGCGCTTCCAGTCGTGCTGCATTGGACGCTCGGATGTCCTTCGCGTGAGAGTCTGGCGGCGTCACACAAGATCGCATGGGTATGAACTGGAGAATGAATCCGTTCCGGGTTGGGGCCAGAAAGGCAGTAAGAGAGCATACTCAATTGAGCGTTCGAGCTTGACCGAATCATCCGAACAATCGCAGGTTCTACCTTTGTGGACAGCTGTTTCTCTGGGAGCAGTACTGCTGCTTGGAGCCGGAGCAGGCTATCGCGTCCTGTCCGGACAAGAAGAGCGGCTTGCCCTCAAACAGGGCATCACGCCACCTGTGCTGCTGCGCCTGCCGTTGGAATTGGGTGCTTGGCACAGTAGTCCTGTCTCGTTGGAGCGGTCTGTTGTGGCGGCGATCAAGGCGGACGCGTATCTGAGTCGTCGATACGAGGATGAATCTACCGGAGACGAGGTCGTCCTCTTTGTCACCGCCGCCGCAAACGCGCGGGCTATGCTCGGGCACCGTCCTGAGATCTGCTATCCCGCAATCGGGTGGGTCCTGGAGCATACGCGTGTGGTGGAACTCGCGACGGATGGAACGCCCGTGAAAGTTCGTCTTCAGAGGTTCCTACGTCCGGGACATCGTAGAAGCAGCCAGGTCGTACTCAGCTACTTCATCGTCGGAGGCAAGGCGACCATCGACGAGGCCGACTTCCGCGGCCTGTATTGGCGCCGTCCCACTTTCGCACATGACTCTCCTGGACATCTCCTCCAGGTCCAGGTGATCGCTACGGCGACCTCAGACCTTGTGTCTGGGGAGAAACGGGTCACTCGGTTTGCAGAGGTGTCATGGGGTCCCCTTTCGTCGTTGTGCGGGCGTGCACTCGTGCTTGAATGAATGCAAAGGCTCCCCAAACGGTATCGAGTCAGGGTGGTCTCCGTGATGTCCGGCAGTGGTCTCAGCGGGCAGCGCCTCAACCATGCCCTGCCGGCGAAAGGTACGACGTCTCTGTCGTAATCGTCAATTGGAATACACGAGATCTACTGCGCAATTGTCTTCACTCGCTCTGCACGCAGGCAGGCGCGGTGCGCTTTGAGACCATCGTGATCGACAACGCCTCTTCAGATCGTTCAGCAGCCATGGTTGCCGTCGAGTTCCCGTGGGCGCGGCTGATTCGAAACGCCCACAACCGGGGCTTCGCAGCCGCCAATAACCAAGGCATCAACATCGCGAGCGGCCGATACGTGTTGCTGCTTAACCCTGACACACTCATTCTTGATGGTGCCATTGCCAAGGCCGTCCGATTCGCCGATATGCATCCGGAAGCGGCAGTTGTCGGCGTTCGCGCCTTCTACGGAGACGGTGGGCTCCAGGAAAACTGCTTCATGTTTCCCAGTCTGCTGAATCTACTCTTGTCGCTCAGCCAATTGAGCACTTTATTCGCCGGGAACCGCCTCTTCGGCCGCGCACGAATGACGTGGTGGGACTACGACGCGCCGCGTGTCGTGGATGTGGTCGCCGGCTTTTTCATGTTGGTTCGCAGGCGGGCCATTGAAGACGTGGGTCTGATGGATGAGAGCTACTTCATGTACTCAGAGGAGACGGACTGGTGCTGGCGCTTTGGCTGCAAAGGGTGGAAGACGATGTACACACCCGAAGCCAGCATCGTTCACTTCCGCGACGGCAGTACGTCTCAGTGTGTAGCCGATATGCATGTTCTGCATCGCAAGAGCTGGCTGTTATTCCTTGAAAAGAAATCCGGCAAAGCTGCGCGGCGGACGGCCAATGCGATGTTCGCCATAGCGGCCATGATGCGGTTGGCCGTAGTTGCCCTCGGTTGGCTAAGGGGTGGCGCGTCCAGAGCAGCGGCCGTGCAACGTTGGCGACTATGCTGGGCGGCGCTGAGGTTCCATATCGTTGGTTCGGTGGCCTCGATGGAGTAGGGGGCCTTCCTACGTGGTGAGTATTGGCGTGTTGGCCAAGAGTAAACGAGCTTTCATAGTCGCGGTGAGCTTGGGCTACCTGGTCGTACGCACCTGCGTCGAGTGGGTCCGGCGCGTCGGGTGCGCCCAAGAGCGGCGCCGATGTGTTGTGCTCTACTACCATGGTGTAAGTGATGGGCAGAGGGAACGTTTCCGCCGCCAACTGGCATATCTGCGGTCGCACGTTGCCGTCATACGACTCGTTGATGCCCACCCCCAGGGTCCGCGGAGCCGTAGTGTGGTCTTGACCTTCGATGACGGGCTGGCGAATTTGGCTCGGAATGTCGTGCCGCCTCTAATCGAGCAGGCCGTGCCGGCAACATTCTTTGTTGTCACCCATCGCCTGGGGCGTTCCGCATCCTGGGCAATGGAAACCGGCTGCGAGGAATCTGGTCAGCGGGTGCTGACTCGACGAGCCCTGTGTCGGCTACCGTATCCGCAGTTTGACATAGGCTCTCATACAGTGACGCACGTTGATCTAGCCACGGTGGATATGGAGCGCGCGAGCCAAGAGCTCACGGAGTCCAGAGAGCAGTTGGAGGCCTTGTTGGGTCGGCCGGTACGATCCGTCAGTTTCCCGTACGGCAGCTATGATGATCGCGTAGTACAGTTGGCCAAGAATGCGGGCTACGTGCGCATCGTGACATGTGAACCAAGAACAGCTACTAGTCCTGATAGTGTGATTGGCCGCTTCAGAGCATCACCGGACGACTGGATGATCGAGCTTCATCTGAAGGTCCTCGGAGCCTACTCGTGGCTCTATTACGCGCAGCGCATGAAGCGAGCCGGCCGTCGGCTGCTTCAGTGGATGCTACTGGGCCGGAGACGTTCGCGTACACATGTGCCTGCATCGGTGACATGAGCGCTTTCAGGTGTGGCCCGCGCAATGAGCATCAACGTAGTGGTTGACCAAGTGACCGCCTCTGACTGGAGCGATATGGCTTCGGCCTTCGACGACTATAATATTTACCAGACCTGGTCATTCGCCAAACAGCGTGCTGCGGAGATGAAGGGACGCGTGAGCAGGTTGCTTGTACTCCGTGCTGGCAAGACGATTGGAATGGCGCAGGTG
>Ga0315550_1001508_pt1 | contig 14277 bp, 9 predicted proteins | sample SalMarSW160190MG_2_FD_203100 | JGI IMG/M metagenome (GOLD analysis project Ga0315550, IMG submission 203100) | Salt marsh sediment microbial communities from the Plum Island Ecosystem LTER, Massachusetts, United States - Salt Marsh Sediment SW1601-90 ... | reverse complement strand
TGGCGTAATCCCGCACAGGGAGCACATCGAGCTCAAGCCCGAGGCTGTGGGGGAGCCTTCCGCAATGCCCTTGTATGAGGGCTGGAAGCTCTCGAATAGAGGTGAGCCCGACCACGTCCTCAATCGGCGATTCGATCTCAGCACGCGCCAGCTCCCTTCTGACCAGAAGCAAGGGCCTTCCTTCCACTGGAATGAAGAGGACGCTATCCTGTGTGGTTCCCGATAGGTAGTAAAGATCCATTTTCTGCACCACCAGAAGGGCTTCTATGTCCTGGTCCTCCATGGACGTTTTGAGCCGTGATATGCGCCCTTCGATCTCCTTGAAAGGGGTGTAGCGGAAACCCAGGGATTTACTGAATCCCCTCAATTCATCCCGTACCCATTGCCTGTAGTTCATCTTCCCTCTTCCCCGTTATTACCGAAGACGGATACTTGCCCCATGATGGCAGATTAAGGTGACGTCGAGGAACCCTTCCTTGGGATAAGAAGTTGGATTGCCTTGGGCACTATGTCGAGGATAACGGGCAGCTGTCCCGGCTGTTCCCCATCCACATCCAAAAGCACCCTCTGCTCAGAGGAGGCCTCTATCCTCTTACCCGTCAACGTTCTCACCTTTTCAAGCTGAAGGAGCTTTCCGTTGTAAAGTTTTGGGAGGTTCCAGAATACCTCCGGAAGGGTGAAATCCCCGATCACGGTCACGTGAAATATGCCATCGTCCACCCTCGCATCTGGGGCAACCCACATACCGCCACCGTGATACTGTCCGTTGGCGACTGCCACGTTCCAGCATGCAACCGTTTGATTGAAGACCTCGTCTACCTTCAGGTGTATCTGCTTCTTATCGTAGATCAGGATGGAGAAAAGCGTTGCCCAGATGAACGAGACGAACCCGCCAAAGGCCTTGGTCGTTCTGTTCACACGATCATCTACCTCTCCTCCGAGGCCAAAGCTGGTCACGTTATGGAAGTAGCGCAGGGAGGGTTTTCCTTGGTGATCCCGATATCTGATCCGTCCGAGGTCGATATGCCTGGCATGGGCGTCCTTGATTATGTCTAAGGCCCTGTCCGGTGCTGTGGGCAGGGGAACGGTTTTGATGAAATCACATCCTGTACCCCGGGGGATGAACCCAAGCTCGGCCCCAGCTCGAAGGGGACCATCCTCTCCCATAAAGCCGTTCACCACCTCATTCAGCGTTCCGTCTCCTCCTACACAGACCACTACATCGGCACCCTGTTCGAGGGCGGATCTGGTGAGGGTGGTGGCATGCCCCGGACCGGCAGTAAGAAAGGACTGAAAGGCACCTAACCGTTGTTTTGCCAGGTCCTGAATGCTCGGCCATTCCTTTCCGACAGTGCCCCTTGCCGCATTGGGATTAACGATGAACGCAACTCTTCTCCCGGCCACCTTTATCCTCTGGATAATCCCTCGATCAAGGCCATGACGTTGCGGCCCAGAACCAAATGGTTGTATCCCCCTTCCAGTATGCCAAAACATCCACCTCCGCACCGAGCCGCAGCCCCTCGCACCATCCGGCCGATTTCCCGATAATCTTCCGTTTTGAGGGTTCCTCCCCAATCATCCTCATGGTTGTCAAAGCCGGCGGATATTCCGATCACGTCCGCCTTGAGGCGCTTCATTGCAGCGGCTACCTCATCCAGGTAAGCATCCCTGTGGTTGGCCTGCACATTATGGATCGTAACGTAATCCTTGCCCTTGAGGATGTTCACGGTACCATCCCCAAAATGGAGGTCGATATCCAGCACGTAGGCGCTCTTGATCTTTTTGTCCCTCTTCAGCCGTTCAAGGCCTATAGCCATGTTGTTGAAATAACAGAAGCCCCAGGAGGAAGCAGAGGAGGCATGGTGACCGGGGGGCCGAATGAGCCCAAAGCAGAACTCGCTCAAAGCAAGCATAGCTGCCTGGATTGCCCCTCCAGCCGCCAATGCCGCAATAGGGTAAAGGCCCCTTGCTTTCACATGGGCAATATGGGCTTTGGTATGGACGGCTGCAATATCTTCCTCGGGGGCGGGCTGAGCAGCCGCGAGCTCGACTTTTCCCTTGATGACCTCAACTATTGCCTCCATTCGTCCGGCGGCCGCAGCCGGATCAGATGTATAGACCTGATAGAAATCCTCATAAAAAACAACCTTTATGGGACCCTCCCTCGTTGCGATTGGTAAGGAAGAAGACCGCTTTCCTTTTCCCTAAACAAGAAATCTGTAAATCTCTTCGTCTGTTTGATTGATCCCTTTTATGAATGGGCCCATGTTGCGGAGGAATGTCTCACGAATTATATAGTTCGGTGAATTTTAGTTACCATGCCCAGGAGTCAAGATCATCAATAGCCAGCGAATTCCGCGAACTCTATTGGCCCCAACTTCACGCTCCAGGGATCACCGAGATTTAACAGGTCCTTTATTTTTTCCTTCTCTGCGTCGGCCTCCTTTCTGCTGGCGAAGAAGCCAACCCTCAGCCTCGTCCACACCTTTCCCTTAATCGTGGCCTGGGTGAGATATACCGTGTGCCCGTTTTTAATGAGGGTGATAGCGATGGGGACGACGTTCTCATTCGTTGTGGCGGAAAGCACATTGACTATCCACCTCGCATTCGATCTCCTCTCCAGGTTCTCCTCCACCTCATCAGTACCGATAATCCTGAGCTTTAATCCTTCCGGTAGGGCTTTCTCCACTACATCTCCTTCCGTCATGAGACCGCCGAGCGTATCAATGTTGTACCGATAGAGGATAGGCCATTTGAGCCTGTTTCCGTAAACCTCCTCTCTGGAGGCCACATCGTAAAGGCTCTCGCTTTTTTTCACGATATAGTATCTCCCCGTTTCCTTCTCTGTTGTTTCCACTTTTCCGGTGGCTCTCTCCTGCATCTGGGACGTCCTTTCCTCAACGCCACCGGGTTTCAGCTCTTTAGCCTGCTTTTTTGCTATCTCCTCGACAAGGGCAGGTTTTACTTCCTCAGCTTCCTTTTCCGCTGCCCCCTCTTCCTTTGACACCTTTTCCGGCTCTTTTACCGGCTTTTCTTCAATCCCAGCGGGTTTTGCCTCTCCCGTTTCCATTTCGGGGATTTGTTTAGCAACGGCAACCTTACCCTCTTCTGCCTCCTCCGTCGGGATTTCACCTTTATCTTGTTCTCCTGGAACCGGGGCCTCCTGCTTTTCAGGCTCTTGCACTTCCACCGGCTTGACGATTTTGATCTTTTGGGGTTTTTGAGGTGGGGGCTCTTCCTTTGAGCACGCCACGGTCCCTAGGAAAAACATTAAGCCTATAGTAAGTATGGCGGCAAATTTCTTCATCACATCCTCCGGTCACGTTGTCCGTTTATCCCCACAAAACCTGGCCGATACCGGAAAAGGCCCGCCAGTTTGTGCTGAAGGACCCCCTTTTTTAACCATAAAAGACTAAAGATGAGCAATAAACAAGAAACTGTTCCCCGAGTAGAGTACACGAGAAGAGCCTTTTTTACACCTATATTTAACGGTAACGCAAATTTTTCTTGACGTTATGCCGCTTTTCACGATTAAATGACTACCTACAAAGGCAAAGGCATGCCCAGGAAGTATAGGCCCAGCTGAAGAATCGATGTTCCCGTATATTCTCATCTCTTAAAGGCATCATAGTCCATGGCAGGAAAGAGACAAGAGGCCCTTGCGGATCTCATCGACATGCGCAATCCGGAAAGCGTGCTCGAAGAGGTGCGAGCCATCCTTGCCATGATGTTCTACGAACCATCCTATCAGGTGGTTGAACAGACCTTTGCCGACACGGTACGCCTTTTCAACGGGGCGTATCCAGGCTTCAGGCGGTGCACCACCCCCTACCACGATCTCAAGCACACCACAGACACCATACTCGCCATGGCGCGACTCATACACGGAGCAATCCTCGAGGGACAATTGCTTACAGGCCCTCAGGTATCCCTGGGGCTTATCTGTGCTCTTATGCACGATACCGGCTACATCCAGAAAAAGGGGGATACCAAGGGAACGGGCGCCAAATATACCGGCTCCGATACGATCCGAAGCATCGAGTTCATGGAGGCCTACTTGACAGACCGTGGGCTCATGAAGGAACAGTTCGCGCCCTATGCCGATATCCTTATCTGCACAAGCCTGGAGACGAGGGTAGATGAGCTCTCCTTTCCATCACCAGCTGTGGAGCTCCTGTGCAAGCTCCTGGGGACCGCCGACCTCATGGCACAGATGGCAGACCGCATCTACCTCGAGAAGCTCCTACATCTCTACGAGGAATTTCGGGAGGCTAAGATAGCCGGTTATAGTGACGAGCTCGATCTTCTCAAGAAGACCAAGGACTTCTACAAGATGGTCAAGCGGAGATTTAGGGGAGAATTCAATGGGGTGTGTGACTACGTTCAGCGCCACTTCAAGGAGCGCTGGGGTATCGATAGAAATCTTTACATAGAGGCCATAGAGTCCAATATAGTCTACCTCACTTACTTACTCGAGAACCATGAGAGAAACTACCGCAACCACCTGAGGCGGGAAAATTTGATGCGGAACGTGAAGGGGTAGCGGGGATAGAGGGTTCTCTTAGATAATAGAAAGGAAGCCCCTCTTTTCACGGGATTCGTTGAACCAACCAGGATTTTCACGGAGCCCCTTATGGAATAAAAAAGTAGCCGCCTTTCTTTGTGATAATGCCCTCTTTTTGGAGTTGTTCGAGATTTCTTCTCACCGCTTCCGCGGTAAAGCGGGCAGTGCCGAGCAGATCACGCTTGGAGAGCCTTTCCGCTCTCACCAGGGCTTTAAGGATTGTGCCCCTGATCTGCCTGTTGGAGCCCTCGAATCGTCCCTGTCTTTGATAAAGGGCGCTCTTGATGTTGGGATTCCCGTACCTCTTCTTGAGCGAGGCTCCATAGTCCATGAGCGCATGATACCAGAGCCTGGAGTCCTCGTGATCGAGGGTTTGGGCAACGAGGGGAAGAATATGCGCATCCCTTATCCCATTTCCGGTATTGAAGAAATGATGAATGAAGACTGTGCGGATATTGGTTTCTAGAAATACTGTTGGCTGCTTGAAAGCGAAGGCGCAGATCGCGCATGCGGTGGCCTTGCCGATCCCCGGCAGCGAGGCGAGGGAATCAATCTCCGAGGGAACCATTCCGTTGAAGCGGGTTACCAGGAGTTGAGCTGTTTTCTTCAGCGCCAGGGCCCGTCTGTTGTAGCCCAATCCCTGCCACACGTCGAGTATCTCTCGCAGGGACGCATGCGCGAGGGAATGGATGTCGGGAAAGGAGCGCACGAACTCCCCGTATTTTTCCATCACCCTGGGTACCTGAGTTTGCTGAAGCATGACCTCAGAGATAAGGATCTTGTAAGGATCATTCGTCTTTCTCCATGGCAGGTCCCGGCCATGGACCTTAAAGTAATCATACACGGTGTTTTGAAATATCCGTATCTCCTCCACACTCAGCATTACAGTGCTTTCTCGTAACCTTAATCTTCAGATCTGATATCATAGTTTAGTAATGACAGCAATGGCTGGCAATCCCTTTGTAACCGGATCATGCCTTGGATCGTGAATCGGTGAAGAGGAGAACCGGAGAGGGGCGAATAGACATCGAAACCCCTTTATTACGTCTCAGAAAACCACCTTCTCTAGGTGTGGCCATAGACGATGGTCCTGCCGGTCATGGTTCCTTAACTGACACGGAGTGATGGAGTATTGGATGATTGGAGTAATGGAAACCATCGTAGCGGATGTTCTCCACAAAAGGGCCGCGGGTGACGATGTTGGTGCGGCCTTCATGACTTTCAAAACCCTCCCTTCAGTTCCGGACCATTACCCCAGTGCTCCGGCACTCCAGACCGCATACCAGGCTTCATAAGATTGGCTGGTATGGAAGTCGAGTTAACGGAAATCCTCGGCCGAAAACTCGACATGCGGACTGCTCAAGACCTCAGCCGCTATTTCAGAGAGGAGGTTCTCTGCTCAGCAAAGGTACAATATGCGGAAAGATGATTTGATACGCCTTCGCCATATGCTGCATGCAGCGAGAGAAGCAGAGGCATTCAGTCGGCATAAAACGAGAAGTTCTCTTGATGCGGACAGAAAACTAGTACTTGCGCTTGTCAAATGTATTGAGATTATTGGAGAAGCAGCCAATATATCGAGTCCCGAGAAGAACTACATCAAATACCATGGTTAAATATCATTGGTATGAGAAATCGCCTTATTCATGCCTATTTCGATATCAATTTGGACATCCTCTGGAAAACAATAAAAGAAGACCTCCCACCTCTTATTTATAAGCTTCAAGAAATCTCAAGGGAGTGAATTTTCACCTTTCTTCTGTGGGCTGTGAGCTTCTTCTTCCTTCCATCTTTTCTCTTCTTCCATCCCCGATCCCCGCCCCCCTGAAATTCCGATATAAGGATGAAACATAAAACCATCCCACCAATGAAGGCCCTAAGAGATCAAGGTCAAGTTTTCTCTGTTACCGGTCCTTGGGTATACTTGGCATAGACCTGATCGCGGTCGATACCGAGTTCTTCTTCGGTATCCCGAACCGGCACATCGGCCAGCATAAATACCTCATGGGAGGGAAAGATCCCAAAGTGCCGGCCGGCAAAGACAATCAGCTTGTTCCTGTTAACAACCTTCAATTTCCGGCGATACATCTGCCAGGTGCTTTTCTTGCCCAGGGCTTCCTGTTGTAGTTGCTGCTCCTGCCATGTGAGAAAGGCAGTGGTGAGGGCCTTCATAGCCATGGTCGTATAGGTCTGGATAAAGACACCCTCTTTTGTCTTTTTCGGTGGGTGCTCAAGGTGCCAGTTCTGTTTGAGCTCTTTAAAAAGGTTATTTTCCATAAGGCTGCGCTCATCATACCGATCAAAGGCTATGAAGGGATCTCCTACATCCATATTGGTGACGAAGACGACTTGTTTTTCAACAGGAGCTACCTTGTTGTCCCATTTCTTGACCACCACCGCATTTAAGGGGATCGGTTCGTAGTCCTTTCTGGCGGTATTGGCCCTGGAGCCTTCCGGATTAAACCAATCGCAGGTCAAAAGATCATCCACCGCACCCAGGGTAGTGGTCAGCGTTTCGGTGTATCTCTTTTTCCCATAGCCGTGGGTCACCTCACGTTCACGGCTCACCGGGGCAAGAGCCTCGCTATCGAGTGCCAGCTGGCGGGCATCCCGGGCTGCTTCCATGTTTGTCTTTAACGGGATGACAAACTCGATGCCCTGTTGGTCGATTTCATAGAGGAGCTTTCCGTCAAGGAATCCTCGATCAATGACTAGGGAATCAATGGTGCTCGATTCGGCTACATTTGCTTTGGCCTGCTCCAGCACCGCAAGCAGGTGGAGATTGTCGGGTTTTTCGATGGTATCGATTGTGACTGCCAGGGGAATGCCTGTTGTGATCTCATAGACGGCCCAGATCTTCCAGCCGTACAGGGTGACTGATACTTCTTTGAGCTCCCCGTTTTTCCGATACCCCCGGGCCTTCACCTTGCGTTGACGGGTGACCGAACCACAGCCTGTGAACTTGCTGGTGGTTTCATACAAGGTAGCATCACAGGCAGCATGAATCTTTTTAGGGAACATACCCTGTCGCGCCAAGTGCTGCATGGAGCGGTTAAAGAAGTTCTCAATTCTCCTGGGGGGAATGGTGACCACATGATTGGCCACCGTGTCCACACATAACGAGCCTCTAATCTCAGGGATGGGGGTGGTTCTCAATTTTACCCCCCGCTGGCAGCTGCCATGTCGTACCTGATAGGCATTGAACCCGCAGATAGTCATAAGCAGTTCATCGGTCAGAATCAGATCGCTGATCTCATCCATGGTCTTGATAGAGCCTACCACCTTCATCAAAAGGACCAGCACCAGCTGGATGAAGGAGACATTTTTCCTCGTCTGTTTTCGGGGATCAAGCTGCTCTAACAGGGGAAAGACCTCGATCTCCTGCAGATAGGTAAAGAAGGAGTCGAATAAGGTTGCCTCGTCCATGGCGTAGACCACATCCATCTCCCGGCGGTGGTAGAGGTAGTCTGCAACCGCGGCATCATCGCGCTCAGCGGTATGCCAGAAGAGTCGGTTACACAGGGTTTCCTGCAGTTGTTCCTGGGTGGTCATCGGTGCCACCCAAGCACAAAAAAGGGATCGTGTCAAATACGCATGCCATATATTATCAATTATATCAAGTAGTTATGGCAATTTTTTTATGGCCTTAGAGGGATTTTTATTATGGTGCCTATACTCCCCCGCATGCCTGTGTCTGATCGTGGGCTCTCATGCACACTAGACCCTTTCAGGGTCCTTCTCTGAGCAAGGCAAAAAAGAGAAGGAAAATCAGCAAGATGCAATTTTTTTCAAAAAAATTCACTTTTTTTTCATCCTTATATCGGAATTTCAGTACCATCTTCCGAAACTCATCCTCGTTTAAGGTCTTGATCCCCATCTTCAGGGCGTTATCATATTTCGATCCGGGGTCCCTGCCCACCACCACGTAATCCGTGTTCCTGCTTACCGAGGATGACACCCTCCCTCCCAGGACCTCTATCATGGCGCGGGCCTCGTCCCTGGTAAAAGAATCCATGCCCCCGGTCAGCACAAATGTCATGCCCTTGAGCAGTGCCTCCTTTTCTGGGACCTCCTCGATGGGAAACACAACTCCACCCTTCTGAAGCTTGTCCAGCACCTGGAGGTTCTTTGGGTTATGGAAGAAGTTATAGATGCTCTCGGCAACAACCGGCCCGACCTCACGAACCTGGATGAGCTCATCGATACCCTGTTTGGCCAGATTGTCGATGGAGGTGAACCGTTTCGCCAGCACCCCTGCCAGATGAAAGCCCACGTTTCTTATCCCCAGGGCGTAGATGAGGTTGGTGAGCCTCGGTTTCCTGCTCCCCTCAACGGCCCTGAGCAGGTTTTCCGCGAGCTTATCCCCCATGCGGTCTATCCTCATAATATCCTCTTGGGTGAGGAAATAGAGGTCTGCCTGGTCCTTAATGATCCCCTTGTCCACCATCTGCTCTAGGAACTTGAACCCCAGCCCGTCCATATCCATGGCCCCTTTGGAAACGAAGTGGGCTAGGTTTTCCTTGATCTGGGCAGGGCAGGCAATCCCGGTGCACCGGTGAACGGCCTCCCCCTCAGGCCGCTCCACCTTGGATCCGCACACAGGGCATTGATCGGGCATGGTGAAGGTCCTCTCCCTGCCGGTCCTCTTTGACTCCACCACCTTGACCACCTCGGGGATCACATCTCCCGCCCTCTGGATCACCACCGTATCCCCGATCCTTATATCCTTCTTTCTTATCTCATCCTCGTTGTGCAGGCTGGCACGGCTCACCTCAACCCCGCCCACCCTCACCGGCTCGAGCACGGCCACCGGGGTGAGCGCCCCGGTTCTTCCCACGCTTACGATGATGTCGTTGATTCTCGTGTGTTCCTGCTGTGCCGGGAACTTCCATGCAACCGCCCAGCGAGGGCTCCTGGAGAGCTCGCCCATTCGACGTTGACGGTGAAACTCATTCACCTTGATCACGATCCCGTCTATCTCGTAGGGAAGATCGTTCCTCATCCCGAGCATGCCCTGATAGTAGTCCTTAACCTGATCCACGCTCTCGCACAGCTCTATGTGCTGACTGATCTTGAACCCCAAACCCTTCAGGTACTGGATGCTGTCCCAGTGATTGGCTACCTCGACCCCTTCAACCCTCCCGATACCGTAAACGAACATGTCAAGGGGCCTGGTGCTCGTAACCCGTGGATCGAGCTGCCTCACCGATCCTGCAGCGGCATTCCGAGGATTAGCGAACAAGGGCCCCCCTGCCTCTTCTCGCTTCCTGTTGAGCCGATGGAAGTCATCCTTGTTTATGATCACCTCTCCCCGTACCTCGATTAATGCAGGCTCCGGGTTACCCATGAGCCGCAGAGGGATGGATTTGATAGTGCGAAGGTTCATGGTCACGTCCTCTCCGACCTCCCCATCCCCCCTGGTTGAGCCCAGGGTAAAGGTGCCGTTGGTGAACACGAGTTCTACCGCAAGGCCATCGAACTTGGGCTCAACCATGTAGCGGATCATCTCCCCGAAGTCACCTGAAAGCTCTCGCACCCTGCGGTGGAAATCCAGGAATTCCGCCTCTGAGGTCGCCTTGTTCAGGCTCAACATGGGAAGGCCATGCCTTACGGTCTTGAATTCCTCAAGCGGGACAGCTCCCACCCGCTGGGTAGGGGAATCGGAAGTAATAAGCTCCGGGTTGTTGTTCTCAAGGTCAACAAGTTCATCGAAGAGCCGGTCATACGCGGCATCCGATATCTCCGGGTTATCCAGCACATAGTAGCGGTAATTGTGGTAGTGAACCCGCTTCCGGAGCTCCTCGATCCTTTGAATGACGCTCTTATCAACTCTGGGCATGGTTGATGTCACCTTGAGTGTTTAACGCTCTTATCTCATCCTAAGATGGGCTGTTGCCGATTCAACTTCCAAAGGTTCAGCGTTCAAAAATTTAGTTATATCACAAAAACACTAGACAACATCAAGCAGTTCTTAACGTCCCAGGGTGAAATCGTCCTCACTTATAAGGATAATTATATCGATTAGTTGCATTTAGTTCTGAACAAAACCTTCAGGATGATTTATTAAAGGGTGAGAGCGTTGCATTTCATCCATTTCATCCGGGGGTTGAGTGTCTTGAACTTGCAAGAAATCGTTGTCCGTCCTGTTCGTCCCTTCGAAGAGCCCCATTACCAGGAACAGATGCAGAAGCATCATTACCTGGGTTCTCTACCCAAGATTGTCGAAACCATGGGGTATCTTGCCTCCTGGCAGGATGAATGGGTCGCTCTTCTGAGCTTTTCCACCCCAGCTTGGAAGTGTGCAGCAAGGGATCGCTGGATCGGCTGGGGCTTCCGCCATCAGTATGATCGACTGCACTTGCTGAGCAATAACAGCCGTTTCCTTATTCTTCCGCAGTATCATGTTCCCAATTTGGCCTCTCGGATCCTGTCGCTGTGCCAGAGGAGGCTGCCCGCCGGCTGGCAGGAGAGTTTTGGCCATCCGGTGGCGCTGCTAGAGACCTTCGTAGACCCTCAGCGATTCCATGGGACCGTGTATAAAGCGTCAAACTGGCTCTATGTGGGCGACACGAAAGGCTTTCGCAGGACTCGCCAAGGGTACACTAACACGGCTCAGTCCCCCAAAATGGTGTTCCTCAAGCCCTTGCAGGCCAATGCGCAATCCCTGTTATCCCAATCGATTCTCGATCCACTTTATCGTAAAGGAGGCCCAAAGATAATGCTAAAAGCCGAGCAGATGAGATCCTTGCCGTATTTCTTTAAGGGCATCCCCGATCCCCGCCGCGCTCAAGGACGGCGACATTCCCTTCCCACAGTTCTGGCCATTGCCACCGGAGCAATTCTGTGTGGAATGCGGGGATATCAGGCCATCTCGGATTGGGCTAACAGCCTTGGCCAGAAAGCGCGAGAGCGTTTCGACTGCCGCCGCGAAAAAGGTCGCTACCTTGTTCCCAGTCTCTCCATCATTCGCGATGTCCTGATCCGCGTTGACCCTGTGCATCTGGGCTGCGCCCTTCAACGCTGGAACCACGCCTATGGCAAGGAAGATCAAAGTCTGGCCATAGACGGCAAGACCATGCGCAATGCCATTGATCTGCAGGGAAAAGATATTACCGCAAATGCTCTGCTCACCCAGCGAAAGCTTGCCGATTACGTATACCTGGTGCGGAAAGCCCATTAACACTTCACGGTCAAAGGCAACCAAGCCACACTCTTTGAAGATATCAAACTGTATTTCCAGGATCGCAAGCAACCGGATTTCATTGCGTATGATCCCCCGGATCATGGCCGGATTGAAACTCGAAAAATCTGGACCACCACTGAACTCAACCACTATCTCGACTTCCCCCACGTGCAACAAGCCTTCTTGATCGAGCGGGAATCTGTTGAAAAGAGGACCGGCCAAATCTCCCACGACATCGCTAATATAGTTGCATGATTCAGAAGCAAGTCGGTTTAATTCCCATTTTTTTATGATTTTTTCTTTACCTCCAACAAGCATGTTTTTTATGTCGGGAATAATTTTATCAATTAAAGGTTGACAAACTCGTAAAAAGTCGTATCCCTTGAATTTGTCATTTCGACTGCAAGGAGAAATCTTGTATTTTCAGCATGTTATATTGATAAGATTTCTCGCTTCGCTCGAAATGACATGCTATTGAGACTTTTTACGAAATCATCAAGGTTGCACTGCGGGATTGTCATATTCGCCCAATTCACTGTCACGTATCTGGCTAGATAAATAGTATAAATCCTCATAGTTGGTTGAGCGATTTCTGTCAGATTGATAATATATGTCAATTTCGATTTTGAGCCTATTCAAGAAGGAAACAACCCTTGGTATATATTCATCCTTAATATTTGCATGAGAATATAGGGGTTCTCCGAATTCATAAGTTCCGTTTGAGTGCCGTCTAATACCTTTACCCTCCAAGATAATATTTGTAATCTTCGACATCGAAGGAATACCTGCAGGAATAGAAATTCGAGATATAACCAAAAGTTGTGTTTGAGAGATTAGGTGGTGTATCCTTCCGGGAACTGACCAAGAACCCGGGAAATGAAAACATTCAAAAGAAAGGATACACACACCATGAGCAAAGATAACGTACTTGATTTTAAAAAGCCAGAGCCATTTGTTGATGACCCTATAACCGATGTCCTACGCGCAGGAGCCAGAAAATTGTTGACCGAGGCCCTGGAAACAGAGATAGAAGGCTTTCTCTCCCAGTACCGCGATCTCAAAGACCATCAGGACCACCAGAGAGTGGTTCGCAATGGCTATCTACCTGAGCGTGATATTCAAACCGGGATTGGCCAGATATCTGTTAAGGTACCTCGTGCCCGAGACCTACAACCAGATCAAGAACCTGGTCCTCTCCGCTTCACCTCTTCCCTCTTGCCTCCGTACCTCCGGAAAACAAGAAGCATGGAAGAGCTGATACCATGGCATTTAAGCTGTGCCAGTGTGCTCAGAAGAGATGGCGACGTCTTTATGGCTACCGGAAGCTAGGAAAGGTAATCAGTGGAATAAAGTTCGTCGATGGTATTGAGGAAATGAGGAACGCTGCCTAATGCTCCATACACAACATTTGACAATAACTCTCCAGATACAGAGGTTATTTGGTTTTTGAGCATTATTTCATTGTCCCAGTATTACAACATTTCATGAGCACGGCATATCATGATAATGCTATTAAAGGCTATTTGATCTAAAAGGATTGAAGAATTTGCGGGACGATGAATTAACAGTAACTATAAATAGAATTTATAATTATCATAAGAAAAAATAAATTGACAATTTCTTATAAAAGAGAAATTTTATTTTTTAATGTAAGCACTAACGAGATTTATCCATACGGTATTAATATACCCAACTTAAAGGGCTTATATTATTTTTCTATTGTCTCCACAATTTGCTCATAATTTCTCCGGATACCTCGTTTCCAATGCTCAAGTATCCATAATCACGTAACATTCTGCGGCTATCTGAATCATCTTTCAATAACATTTAAAGGGAGGGATTAAAATGGCAGAGGAAAAAGCAGGAAGATTTCCGGATCCTCATGAGTTTCAGGTTCCAAAAGAGCTTGAAGGCTGGGAAGAGATGTACCCATCTCACTATCTTTTCTCCAAAGAGAGGGAGGCGTGGGAGAAGAGCCAGTTCTGGTATCAGGACAAGATACATGATCCAGAGCCCATGCCTCCACTTGACCTAATATTCCATGAGGCATGGCAGATTTCACTTTCGCAGTATACCACAAGGGTATTCTGCATCCCGCCTGCCCAGGGAATCGCACAGAGAATGGTCGGACCTTACATGTATATCTGTGCCGTTAACCCTCCACCGGAGGCAGTGATCGGGGAGAAGGCCGGGCTATTTCAAAAGCGAGCGTTCTATGTGTTTGAGCACTATGATGAATTATGGGACAAATGGCTGACTAAATTCAAGACCCTGGGTGAAGAGATGGCGGCGGTCGAGATTCCACAGGAACTTCCAAAATTTGTACCTGAAGACCAGGTCTTGCCTGCTCCAAGGGGATATTACGTATCCTATGATCTCATTGAGGCCTTCGATACCCTGGTACATCAGATGTTTAAGGGCTGGCAGTATCATTTCGAGATGCTCAACTTGACCTATCTTGCCTACCTCATGTTCGCCGATGTCGCCAGGAAACTTTTTCCGGGGATCAGTGAGAGTGCCATCGGCAAGA
>Ga0315550_1001505_pt1 | contig 14282 bp, 15 predicted proteins | sample SalMarSW160190MG_2_FD_203100 | JGI IMG/M metagenome (GOLD analysis project Ga0315550, IMG submission 203100) | Salt marsh sediment microbial communities from the Plum Island Ecosystem LTER, Massachusetts, United States - Salt Marsh Sediment SW1601-90 ... | reverse complement strand
GTGAATGCCTCGAACACCAGCTTGGGTGGCGCATCGAATCCGCGCCGGACGATGACGTCGGTTTCACCGGAAAACTCAACGTCGGCGGTCATCGGCAGGCTCATTCGCCGTCTCCCTCATGCGCAGCTTGGAGATCGGCGACGATGATCTTGCGCATTTTCAGCATCGCGTCTCTGACCCGTCCCGCCTTTCCGCGGTCTTGATCGCCCATCAACTCGCCGAGGCGAGCGGGGATCACCTGCCAGCTCACCCCGAACCGGTCGACGAGCCAACCGCACCTGGATTCCTCGCCCCCGTCGGCGAGCAGCGCCTGCCAGTAGCGGTCGACCTCCGCCTGCGAATCGCAATCGACATAGAAGGAAAAGGCGGGGCTGAGGGCGTAGCTGGGCCCGCCATTGATCGCCATCACCCGCTGCCCGAAAATCTCGAACACCACCATGACCGGCGGCGGGGCGCCGGCCGGGGTCGGGGTGGCCGGGGTGATCACGCGCGAGCCCTCAAACAGCGACACGTAGAAGCGGGCCGCCGCCTCGGCCTGGTTGTCGAACCACATGCACGGGTTGATCGCCTTCATTCGTCGGACTTGCCTTTCCGTTTCGGGACCCCTGCGGGCCCGGCATTGAGTTCCTCCAGCAGCGCGTCGAGCCGCCCGAAATTGGCCTCCAAGGCCATCCGGTAGGTCTCGATCCAGGCCTGCGCGGTTTCGAGCGGCGCCGGCTCGATGCGGGCCGGCCGGCGGGTCGCCTCGCGGCGGCGCGAGATCAGCCCGGCGGCTTCGAGGACCTTCAGATGCTTGGAGATCGCTGGCTGGCTCATCTCGAATGGTTTGGCCAGTTCCCCCACCGGCACTGAGCGCTCGGAGGCCAGTCGCGCCAGGATCGCCCGCCTTGTCGGGTCGGCCAGCGCCGAGAAGGTGCGGTCGAGATGGGAACTGGCACTCATTTTATAACCGTATAGTTTCAGAACGTACTGGTTATAGTTTCGCAAGTGCCGACCTGTCAACCGCCGATATTCGCGCCCACCCTTAACGCAGGCGCCGATGCCCGCTATCAGGAGCGGTGCACGAACCGGGAGCGGCCCCGTGACTTCTTCCCAGATCATCCTGTTCGGCCTGTTTGCGGCCGTCTTCGCGGCCCTTCTGTGGGGGCGCTGGCGCTACGACCTGGTCGCCTTCGCGACGCTGGTGGTGGCGCTTCTCGCCGGCGTCGTGCCCACCGACAAGGCCTTCTCGGGGTTCGGCCATCCCGCGACGATCATCGTGGCGCTGGTGCTGGTGCTCTCACGAGGTCTGCTCAACTCCGGTGCCGTCGATCTCATTTCGCGCACCTTCGTCGACACCTCGCGCTCCGTCGGCGCCCATATCGCGACCTTCGGCGGCATCGCGGGGCTGTTGTCGGGGTTCATGAACAATGTGGCGGCGCTGGCCCTGTTCATGCCCGTCGACATCCAGGCCGCGCGCAAGGCGGGGCGGGCGCCGGGGCTGACCCTGATGCCGCTGAGCTTTGCAACCATCCTGGGGGGCCTCGTGACCCTCATCGGCACCCCGCCCAACGTCATCGTCGCCGAGTTCCGCCAGACCGCGCTCGGCCAACCCTTCCAGATGTTCGATTTCTTTCCCGTCGGCGCCGTCTGCGCGATCGTCGGCATCGGCTTCGTGGCGGCCGTCGGCTGGCGCCTCATCCCGCAGCCCAAGAGCCGGCGCAACGCCGTTGCCGAGCTGGCCGAGCTCGAGGGCTATATCGCCGATCTCGCGGTGCCCAAGGCTTCGAAGTCGATCGGCATGCGGGTGCGCGATCTCGACCCGGCCGCCCAGGACAATGACTGCGAAGTGCTCGGGCTCGTCCGTCGCGGCAAGCGGCTGCCCGGGCGCGCCCGCTGGGAGGCGATTCGCGCCGGCGACCACCTCGTGGTGCAGGCTTCCCCGGGCGCCATCAACGCCCTGGCCGGCGCCCTCGGGCTGACGCTGAAGGGCGCCGCCGCCGATGCGGCGGCTCTGGCCGGCGATCTGGTGCTGGCCGAGGCCGTGGTCACCGCCGACAGCCGCCTGGTCGGACGCACCGCCATGCAGATGCGGTTGCTCGCCCGCTATGGCGTCTCGCTGCTCGGCCTGTCGCGCCAGGGCAAGGCCATCCGCGAACAAGTCCGCAAGACGCCCGTCGAGGCCGGCGACATCCTGCTGCTGGTGGGCGCTCCCGACCGCGTCGACGACACCATCGCGCGCATGGGCTGCCTGCCGCTGGCCGAGCGCGGGCTGCAGGTCACCCAGCACTCAAGGGCCTGGCTGGCCATCGCGATATTCGGCGCCGCGGTCGCCGCGGCCGGGCTCGGGCTCGTCTATCTGCCGGTGGCGCTCGCCGCCGCCGTCGTGGCCTTCGTCGCCGCCGACATGGTGCCCCTGCGCGAGCTCTACGATTCGATCGAATGGCCGGTCGTCGTCCTGCTCGGCGCCTTCATCCCGCTCGGCGCGGCGCTCGACGCCGAAGGCGGCACCGAACTCATCGCCGCCGGCATCGCCTCGGTGACCGCCGGGCTGCCCGCCTGGGTGGCGCTGACCTTGTTGATGGCGGTGACGATGACGCTGTCGGACGTGCTCAACAACACCGCCACCACCGTCATCGCGGCGCCGGTCGGACTGGCGCTGGCCACGTCACTGGGGGTCAATCCCGACGCCTTTCTGATGGCCGTGGCGGTCGCCGCGAGCTGCGCCTTCCTGACCCCGATCGGGCACAAGAACAACATGCTGATCCTGGGCCCCGGCGGCTACCGGTTTTCCGACTACTGGCGTCTCGGCCTGCCGCTTGAGATCATCGTGATCGCCGTCGGCGTACCGGCGATCATGACCTTCTGGCCGCTGTAGGGCTGGTGAGGGAGAAGGCGCCGGCTAGCTCAGACGGGCCGGCCGCGGCGGCGGTACCGGCGCGTTCGGATCCTCGACCCGCGCGCTCTGCTCGACCCCGCCGAACCCGAACAGGTTGCCGAAGAACCCCGCCACGCTGCCGGCCGCCCCGGCGATCGTCTCCCGCCGGTCTTCGGCCGCCGCCTCGCGCCGGTCGCGCCGCTCGGCCGCCGCCAGCTCGTCCCGGAGCTTCTGCGCCGCTTCCGCCTCGGCGAGCCGGATCTCCTCCTGGTGGGCCGCGATCGCCGCCCTTAGCGCCGCCGTGTCGGAGGCCTGCAACTGGGCCAGCCGCCGCCGCTGGCCTTCGTTCATCGTCGACGCCCCGCAGCCACCGTCGGTGTTGAAGGTGTATTTGCCCTCGCACACATCCCAAGCCGGCGGCTTGCCGGTCACCTCGGTGACATCGTAGCCGAGCTTGAGGTTGTTCCAGAATTCCAGATTCCGGCTGTCCTGCACCGCGGCGAAATTCTCGGCCGTCATCCGGAACGGATAGACCTGGACCTGGAAGGAGCGGTTGCCCCCCGCCAGCGTCTCGCGCGCCAGCGCGTAAATTTCCTCGATCTGCTCGTTGGTCATCGCCAAGCAGCCGCGCGAGGAGCACTCCCCGTGGATCATGATGTTCGAGCCGGTGCGCCCGAAGGTGCGGTCGTAGGCGTTGGGATAGCCCAGATTGATCGCCAGATGGTACTGCGAGCGCGGATTGAGCAGGCCCGCATTGACCGTATAGAAGCCCTCCGGCACCTGCCGGTCGCCCTCGCGCAGCTTCGGGCCCACATCCCCGGCCCAGGCGCAGATCTGATAGGTGTCGAACAGCCTGTAGGCGCCGCCGGCGATCTGCTTCCAGACCTCGAGCTCGGATTCCTGCTTGTAGACCCGGATCATCATCGGCGCGCCGGGGTTCGAGCCCATGCGCGCCAGCTTCGCCTCGGCGGCCGAGCTCAGCGGCACCGCGCCCCTGTCGCCCTCGATGCCGGACGTGCAGCCCACGATGACCCCTAAAAGCGCCACAGCGAAAGCCAGCTTTGCGGCGGATGCGACCATGGATGACCCGTTCGTCCCCAACCAGCGTTAGCCCAACGTAAACGCAACTGGTTACCGCGCCGCAAACGTTCTATCGCCACCAAAACCTTGGCCGCACTGTGGCGAGGGACCCGACCTCACATTTAGGTGACAGGGTCAACTCAGGGCCTCACCCATCTTCAGATATTTCTCGCGCCGATGCTCCCGGATTTCCGCACGGCCCTTGTTGCCGGGGAACTTGCCCAGAAAATCGGCGATTTGCGCGCGGGTCGACTCGATCACCCGTTCGCGGTTGCGATGCGCCCCGCCGGGCGGCTCCTCGATGATGCCGTCGATGACCCCGAATTCGAGGAGGTCCTGGGCAGTGATCTTCATGGCGTTGGCGGCGTCCCGCGCCTTGGCCGCGTCGCGCCACAGGATTGACGCCGAGGCCTCCGGCGAGGCGACGGTGTAGATGGCATGCTCGAGCATCATCACCCGGTTGGCGGTGGCGATCGCGATGGCGCCGCCCGATCCGCCCTCGCCGATGACCAGCGCCAGATTGGGCACCCCGAGCCGCAGACACTCCTCGGTGGACCGGGCGATCGCCTCGGCCTGCCCGCGCTCCTCGGCGCCGATGCCCGGATAGGCGCCGGCGGTATCGATGAAGGACAGGACCGGGATATCGAACCGGTCGGCCATCTCCATGATCCGGGTCGCCTTGCGGTAGCCCTCGGGCCGCGCCATGCCGAAATTGTGCTTGAGCCGGGTTTCGGTGTTCGAGCCCTTCTCGTGGCCCAGGATCGCCACCGCCTGCCCGTCGAAGCGGCCGAACCCGGCCTGGATGGCGGCGTCCTCGGCGAATTTGCGGTCGCCGGCGAAGGGAGTGAACTCGCTGAACAGGACCGACACGAAATCGGAGAAATGCGGCCGTGCCGGGTGTCGCGCCACCTGGATCTTCTGCCACGGGGTGAGCTTCTTGTAGACCTCCTTGAGCGCCTCTTCGGCCCGCTCCTCGAGACGGCCCACCTCATCGTCGATATCGACCGCCTCGCCGCTCTCTGCCAGCGCCCTGAGCTCGGCGATCTTGGCCTCGAGTTCGGCCACCGGTTTCTCGAAATCGAGATATGAGGGCATCTGCGTTTGCCGGCGTCAGTGAATTTGGCGGCGGAAGGTGGCCACCGCCCTCGGCGATGTCAAGTTTTCCCCGCCCGGCCGCCCAGAGGATGGGATTCGTCCACCAGCCGCGCCAGCCGCTCGTCGAGCACGTGGGTATAGATCTGGGTGGTCGAGATGTCGGCGTGCCCGAGCAGCGTCTGCACGACCCTGAGATCCGCGCCGCGCTCCAGCAGATGGCTGGCGAACGCGTGCCGCAGGACGTGAGGGGAGATCTTGTCCGCCGACAAACCGGCCCGGACCGCCAGCGATTTGAGATCGCGCCCCATCACCTGCCGCGCCACATGCCCCCGGGCCCCCGCGCCGGGAAACAAGAACCGCCCCGCCCGCCGCGATCCGAGCCAGGCCCCGATCGCCTCGCGCGCCTTGTCGTTGAGCGGCACCACCCGCTCCTTGCCGCCCTTGCCCCTGACCGTCAGCATCGCCGCTTCCCCGCTCAGCGCCGCCAGCGGCAGGCCGACAAGCTCGGAGATTCGCATGCCGGTCGCGTAGAGCAGTTCGACCATGGCGTGGGTGCGCCGGGCCCGCGCCGCTCCCGCCGGGCTGAGAATTTCGTCGGCCGCCTCCCGCTCGGCTTGCGCGAGCAACGCGTCGACCTCGGCGATGGACATCACCTTGGGCAGGCGCCCGGCGCGCTTGGGCGCCGGCAGGATGCGCGTCGGGTCGTCCTCACGGATCCCCTCGCCGACCAGAAAGCGGTGGAATTGCCGCATCGCGCTCAGCCGCCGGGCGGCGCTCGCCGGCCCGAGCCCTTCGGCCCCGAGCCCCCCCAGATACGCCGCGACCGCCCCCCGGTCGGCTTCCACCGGTCCGGTGCCGGCCGCCTCCAGGCGCCGGCAATAGTCGCCGAGATCGCGGGCATAGGCGACGAGCGTGTTGCGGGCGGCACCGCGCTCGGCGCTCATCATCTCGATGAACGCCTCGATAAGCACCGCCGCCGCCGGCGCCTCCATCGTCAGGGCTCGAACAGCTCGCGCGCCGGAATCCGGTCGCTCATCTCATGCGGCTGCGGCTCGACGAACCACACCAGCGCCCACATCACCGCATAGACGATCCCGGCGAGCAGGGCGATGACAACCACGAACCGGATGAGCGTCGGCATGACCTGCTCGCTTCCATTGTGCGGCAGTTGTGGCCGATTTGCCGTCCCCGTTCAAGCGCCGGCGCCGGCCGGGTTCGGCTTGACATCGGCGGGGCGGGGCGCTTGAACCCACGGGGCTTTCAAAAGGAGGCGGCGGTGTCCGGCACACGCCAGAACGCTAGCGCCAGGGCGTCTGTCCGGCAGTTCGTGATCGACACCCTGGGGCAACGGCCCCTGGTGCTGGTCGGCATGATGGGGGCGGGCAAGACCACCGTCGGCCGCCGCCTGGCCAGCCAGCTCGGCTTCGAGTTCGTCGATTCCGACGCCGAGGTCGAGAAGGCCGCCGGCATGCCGATCCCCGAGGTCTTCGAGGTCCATGGCGAGGCCGAGTTCCGCGCCGGCGAGGCGCGGGTCATGGCGCGCCTGTTGAAAAAGCCGCGGACCGTGATCGCCACCGGCGGCGGGGTGCTGCTGAACGATGAGACCAGGGAGCGGATCGCGACGGGCGCCGTCTCGGTGTGGCTCAAGGCGGACGTCGAGCTGCTCTATTCGAGGGTCTCGCGCCGCAACTCTCGGCCGCTCCTGAAGACCGAGGACCCGCGCGCCACCCTCGAAAAGCTGATCGAGGAGCGCTACCCCGGATACGCAGGCGCCGACGTCACCGTGACCTCGCGGGACGTGCCCCACGACGAGGTCGCCGCCCACATCATCGCCGAGCTCGGCGGTTTCTTCGAGCGCCAGCAGGAGGTCGCCGAATGAACGAGGCGACCGCGCGCACCGTGCCGGTCTCGCTCGGATCGCGTTCCTACGACATCGTCATCGCCGCCGACGCCATCGCCGGGCTGGGGCAACGCCTGGCGGGCATGTTCGGGTCTCGCCGCTACGGCATCGTCACCGACGACAACGTCGCCCGGGCACAGTTGCCGCGCCTCATCGACGCCTTCTCACAGGCCGGGCTCGACCACACCGTCGTCACGGTGCCGGCCGGCGAGGCATCGAAGTCCTTCGCGACCCTTCAAACCGTCGTCGAGGCACTGCTCGCGGCACGACTCGAGCGGGCCGACCTCGTTGTCGCCTTCGGCGGCGGGGTGATCGGGGATCTCGCCGGCTTCGCCGCCGCCATCACCCGACGCGGCATGGATCTCGTCCAAGTGCCCACCTCGCTGCTCGCCCAGGTCGATTCGGCGGTCGGCGGCAAGACCGGCATCAACTCCCCGCTCGGCAAGAACCTGATCGGCGCCTTCCATCAGCCGCGCCTGGTGGTCGCCGACCTTGAAACCCTCGACACCCTCCCCGAGCGGGAATTCCGGGCCGGCTACGCGGAGGTGGTCAAATATGCGCTCATCGACCGCCCCGAAATGCTCGACTGGCTCGAGGCGAACCGGCAGACCATCTTCGCCGGCGGGGCGGCGCGCGCCGAGGCGATCGCGCGCTGTTGCGAGGCCAAGGCCGAATTCGTGGCCGCCGACGAGCGCGAGGCCGGTCGCCGGGCGCTGCTCAATCTCGGCCACACCTTCGCCCACGCGCTCGAAGCGGCGGCGGGCTATTCGGGCCGGCTTCTGCATGGCGAGGCCGTGGCTGTCGGCTGTGTGCTCGCCCACCGTTTCTCCGCTTCGATGGGGTTGGCCCCGGCGGCCGACGCCGAGCGGCTGGCGGCGCATTTGCGTTCGGCCGGATTGCCCACCACATTGTCGGGGATCGATGCATCCGTGCCGCCGGCCGCCGAGCTGATGGAGCTGATCGCCCAGGACAAGAAAGTCTCCGGCGGCGCGCTCGCGATGGTGCTGACCCGCGGCATCGGGCAGGCCTTCGTCGAACGGGGGGTCGACCCGGCGCGGCTGCAGGCGTTCCTGACCGACGAAATGAAATGATGAAATGATGTCCGTTTCTCTTTGGGCCATGATCGCCGCGATCGTCGTGCTGTTGTTTCTCAGCGGCTTCTTCTCGGGTTCCGAGACGGCGCTCACCGCCGCCTCCCGCGCCCGCATCCACCAGATGGCCCGCACCGGCGACCGGCGCGCCTCGATCGTCGAGCGGCTGATGCGGGGCCGCGAGCGGCTGATCGGGGCGCTGCTGCTCGGCAACAACCTGGTCAACATTCTTGCCTCGGCGCTGGCCACGAGCGTGTTGATCGCCATGTTCGGCGACACCGGCGTGGTCTACGCGACCGTGGTGATGACGCTGTTGGTGGTCATCTTTTCCGAGGTCCTGCCGAAGACCTGGGCGATCACCGGGCCCGATCGGTTCGCGCTTTCGGTGGCCCCGTATGTCAGGCCCGTGGTGGCCGTCTTCGCGCCGGTCACCTTCGCCATCCAGCGTCTGGTGGGGGCTCTGCTCAAGGCCTTCGGCGTCGACATATCCGGCGCCCGGTCGGGCCTGACCGGCCACGACGAGCTTCGCGGGACCGTCGATCTGCTGCACCGCGAGGGCGAGGTCATCAAACGCGACCGCGACATGCTCGGCGGCCTTCTCGATCTCAGCGAGCTCGAAGTCTCCGACGTCATGGTCCACCGCACCCGCATGGCCACCCTCGACGCCGACATGCCCCGCGAGGCGCTCGTGGGCGCGATCCTGGAGAGCCCCTATACCCGCATCCCGTTGTGGCGCGGCAACCAGGACAACATCATCGGGGTCATCCACGCCAAGGACGTGCTGCGCGCCCTGATCAAGGCCGAGGGGGACTTCGCCAAGCTCGATATCGCCTCGATCGTCGCCAAGCCCTGGTTCGTGCCCGAGACCACCTCGGTGCAGATTCAGCTCAACGCGTTCCTGCGCTCCAAGGCGCACTTCGCGCTGATCGTCGACGAGTATGGCGAGGTGGAGGGGCTTTTGACCCTCGAGGACATCCTCGAGGAGATCGTCGGCGATATTTCCGACGAGCATGACGAGGTCATGGTCGGCGCCCGCAAGCAGCCCGACGGCTCCTATCTCGTCGACGGCTCGCTGCCCATCCGCGATCTTAACCGGGCGCTGGACTGGACCCTGCCGGACGAAGAGGCGACCACGATCGCCGGGCTCGTGCTGCACGAGGCGAAGATGATCCCGGAGACCGGCCAGACCTTCACCTTCCACGGCTACCGCTTCCGGGTGACCCAGAAGGAACAGAACCGGATCACCGAATTGAGGGTCCGCCCGGCCTGACCTCGATCGCCAGCGCGTGCACGGACCCGGCGAGCTCCCCGGCCACGCAATCCATGATCGCCCGGTGCTGTTCGAGACGGCTCAGACCGTCGAGCGCCGCCGCGCCGATGATGACCCGGAAATGCGTCTCCGACCCGCCCTGGGCGCCGGCGTGGCCGCGATGCAATTCGGTTTCGTCGATCACATCGAGAACCGAAGGCTCGAATGCCTCGGTGAGTTTTGCTATGATGGCCGACTTCGTCGTCATGGCCGCCACCCGGTCAATTGAAAGCCCGTCAACTTCGACCACCTAACCGGCATGGACCTGAATTCAAAGTTTTTCGACCGTATCCGCGTTCGGCGCCGCGCCCCGAAAGCCGAGGCCCAATCGCAGGTGGTGACCTGCGAGTGGGCCGGCTGCGCTCTGCCCGGCACCCACCGGGCCCCCAAGGGACGCTCCACGGACGGGTTCTTCATGTTCTGCCTCGACCATGTGCGCCAGTACAACCAGTCCTACAACTATTTCTCGGAGATGAGCGCCGACGAGATCGAGGACTACATTTTGCGCAATTCCTTCTCCTCGACCGTCGGAGCGGACTGGCAGACGACCGGACGCCGCACCGAGGCGCGGTCGTCGACCAGCCGTCGGCGCCGCGACTGGTCGGGGCGGCGCATCAACGACCCGTTCAACGTCTTCGCCCGCTACGCCCGCGCCCAGGCGCGCAACCCGTTCCGCGAGCGCGAGCGCCGCATCGTCGAGGCCGACCGGCGGGCCCTGGAGATGCTGGGACTTGACGGCAGGCCGGACCGCAACCAGATCAAGGCCGCCTACAAATTGATGGTGAAAAAGCACCATCCGGACGCCAATGGCGGCGACAAGGGATCCGAGGAACGGTTGCGCAATATCATCGCCGCCTACACGCATCTGAAGTCCAAGGGCTTCGCCTGACAAGCGGCGCGCCGGCGCCCGCAAGCCGTCTAGGCCACTTGACCGATAGCTGCTAAGAAGCGCCGGATTCCGCGGCCGAAGGCACCCGGCCGGCCGACCCTGAAGACAACGCCATGAACGACACCCCAAACCTGCCGACCCGCGATTTCGTGGTCAAAGACCTGTTTGGCTTCGCTTCCGACATGATCGTCAAGGGCTTCGAGGAGCCGGACGAGCATGTGCCGGATCTCGATCCCGATTATCTCTTCGACAAGCAGACGACGCTCGCCATCCTGGCCGGCTTCGCCTTCAATCGACGGGTCATGATCCAGGGCTATCACGGCACCGGAAAGTCGACGCATATCGAGCAGGTCGCCGCCCGGCTCAACTGGCCGCTGGTCAGGATCAACCTCGACAGCCACGTCTCGCGCATCGACCTGGTCGGCCGCGACGCCATCGTCATCCGCGACGGCCAGCAGATCACCGAATTCCGCGACGGCATGCTGCCCTGGGCGCTGAAGAACAACATCGGGCTGGTGTTCGACGAGTACGACGCCGGACGGCCGGACGTGATGTTCGTGATCCAGCGCGTGCTCGAGGTCTCCGGGCGCCTGACGCTGCTCGATCAGAACCAGGTGATCCGGCCGCACCCGGCCTTTCGCCTCTTCGCGACCACCAACACCATCGGGCTCGGCGACACCTCCGGGCTCTATCACGGCACCCAGCAGATCAATCAGGGCCAGATGGACCGCTGGTCGATCGTGGTCACGCTGAACTATCTGCCGCACGACAAGGAGGTCGGGATCGTCCTCGCCAAGGCCAAGCACTACGACAACGAGGCCGGCCGCGAGATCGTCTCGAAGATGGTGCGGCTTGCCGACCTTTCACGCTCGGCCTTCATGAACGGGGAGCTGTCGACGGTGATGAGCCCGCGCACGGTGATCACCTGGGCCGAGAACGCCCAGATCTTCGGCGATGTCGGGCTCGCTTTCCGGCTGACCTTCGTCAACAAGTGCGACGAGCTGGAGCGGCCCGTGGTCGCCGAATTCTACCAGCGCGTGTTCGGCGAGGATTTGCCCGAGAGCGCGGCGAATCTGGCGATTTCGGCGTAAGGCGCCGCCCGCAAGTGACCCCGGATGGAAAGGTTCTCTGCGTCTGTGTCGGCAATATCAGCCGCAGCCCGATGATGCAGGCGGTGCTTCAGCAGCACCTTGGCCCCGCTTTCCCGGTTGAGAGTGCCGGCGTGAGTAGAGAGTTGGCCGGCCGGCCCGCCAACAGCCGTTCTCTCGCCTGTCTGAAGGAACGCGGCGTTGATCTGAGCGGCCATGTCAGCCGCTGGATTGGAGATTTGGATATCGAGCAGTTCGAGTGGATCGTTTGTGTCGGCCATGACGAGGCCAGTGAGGTCCGTTCTGTCTTCGGGCACATTTCAGCGAGAGTTGTGGTCGCCAACGAGGGGAAAGGCGGGATTCCCGACCCCTACGACCTCGGACTGGCCGGCTATCGCGACTGCCTGGCTCTGCTGGATCAGGTCATGCCGAGTATCGCGAAAGAAATCACCGAAGCCGCCAGCAAAAACCGAGGCGCTACATACTGATGCCCGCACCCGGCGCCCCTTCCAAGCCCAACCGGCCCGACCCGACCGGCCCGTTCAAGACGGCGGTCTCCATCACCATGCGTGCCATCGCCGCCCAGCGCGATCTCGACGTGGCGTTCACCGCCGACCGGCCGATTCTGACCCGCGACCGGGCGCGGCTGGGCACCCTCAGCCGCCAGCCGACCCCCAACGACATCGCCGTGGCGCGCGGCCAGGCCGACTCGATGGCCATGCGGCTGGCCTGCCACGACGCCTCGGTGCATCGCCGCCTCGCCCCCATGGACCCCGACGCCCGCGCCGCCTTCGACGCCGCGGAGGCCGCACGCCTCGACGCGCTCGGCTGCCAGCGTCTGCCCGGCATGCGGGCCAACATCGCCAGCGCCATCGAGGAGCGCCTGCATCGCGCCAATGCCGGCGCCATCACGTCGGCCGACGACGCCCCCCTGGCCGAGGCGCTCGGGCTGATCGCCCGCGAGCAGCTCGCCGGCATCGACGTGGCGCCGAGCGGCGAGGCGGTGGTCGAGCACTGGCGGGACAGGATCGAACAGGACGCCGGCGGCTCGCTGGCGACCCTCACCGAGCGGCTCGACGACCAGGAGGGGTTCGCCCGGGCCGTCCACGAGCTCATCCGCGCCCTCGACCTGGTGCCCGACGTCGATCCCGCCGCCCATGAAGGGGACGAGGCCGAAGATACCGAGACCGGCACCGACCAGGAGCAGCGCACCGGCTCGGAGGCGGAACCGGAAGGCGCCGACGGCGCCACCGACGAGATGGACGCCGAGACCCAACCCGGCGAAGCCGAGCACGCGATGCAAGCCGAACCGGCCGATGCCGACGCCACCGAGATCGACACCGACGAGATCGCCGAGCTCGAGGGCGAGGAGCCGCCGCTCGCCCGCCCCGAGGACTCCCCGCCGCCCGACTTCCGCAACCTGCCCGACTACCGCGTGTTCACCACCCGCTTCGACGAGATCGTCGCCGCCAACGAGCTGTGCCCGCCCGACGAGCTCGATCAGCTCCGTTCGCTGCTCGACACCCAGCTCGAACATCTCGCCGGCGCCGTTGCCCGCCTCGCCAACAAGCTGCAGCGGCGCCTGCTCGCGCAGCAGGCGCGGTCCTGGGAGTTCGATCTTGAGGAAGGGGTGCTCGACAGCGCCCGTCTGGCCAGGGTCGTCACCGATCCGATGCAGCCCCTGAGCTTTAAGGCGGAGCGCGAAATGGCCTTCCGCGACACCGTGGTGACGCTTCTGATCGACAATTCCGGCTCCATGCGCGGGCGCCCGATCACCATCGCGGCGATCTGCGGCGACATTCTCGCCCGGACCCTCGAACGCTGCGGCGTCAAGGTCGAGATTCTCGGCTTTACCACCCGCGCCTGGAAAGGCGGGCGCTCGCGGGAGGCCTGGATGCAGGCCAACCGGCCGCCCAATCCCGGCCGCGTCAACGACATCCGCCACATCGTCTACAAGGGCGCCGACATCCCCTGGCGGCACGCCAAGCGCAATCTCGGCCTGATGATGCGCGAGGGGCTCCTGAAGGAGAACATCGACGGCGAGGCGCTGCAATGGGCCCACAAGCGCCTGCTCGCCCGGCCCGAGAGCCGCCGCATCCTGATGGTGATCTCCGACGGCGCCCCGGTCGACGATTCAACGCAGTCGGTCAATGCCGGCAACTATCTGGAAAACCACCTCCGGTTCGTGATCGAGGACATCGAGACCCGCTCGCCGGTGCAGCTGATCGCCATCGGCATCGGCCACGACGTCACCCGCTACTACCGGCGGGCGGTGACGCTGCTGGATGCCGACGAGCTGGCCGGGGCCCTGACCGACAATCTCGCGGCGCTGTTCGAGGAGCATCCCGATGAGCCCGCCGAGCGGCGGCGCGCCGGGTGAGAAAATCCGGCGGCGCAATCGCCCTGTTCGCCGGCGTGCTGCTCGGCCTCCTGCCGATGCCCGCCGCGGCCCGGCCGATCACCATCACCGCGATGCCGATCGTCAACTTCAGGGGCGCCGCGCCGGGCCAGCCGGTCGACGAGCTGCTGTGGCGCGGCGGGCTCGAGCTCAATTCCTCCGACCCGGAATTCGGTGGGCTTTCCGACATCACCTTCGTGGGCGCCGGGGGCGAGTTGGCGATGGTCACCGACGAGGGCTTTTTCGTGTCGACCCGTCTGCTCACCGACGACGACGGCGCCCCGCTGGCGCTGGCCGGAAGCGAGATCACCGCGATCAAGGACGCCCGCGGCAACGACCTCGGCTCAGCCTATGCCGGCGACGCCGAGGCCCTCGATACGATCTGGCGCGGTGGCGCCCCGGCCGCCGTCCGGGTGGGCTTCGAAAATCTCACCCGGGTCGACGATTTCGACCTGGCGGCCGGCCGGCCGGCGGGGCCCGCGCGGCCCGTCGCCATCCCGGACTGGCTCGGCGCCTATCGCGGCAACCAGTCGCTCGAATCGGTGTGCATCGCCACCGACGCCTCGCCGATCGCC
>Ga0315550_1001504_pt1 | contig 14293 bp, 13 predicted proteins | sample SalMarSW160190MG_2_FD_203100 | JGI IMG/M metagenome (GOLD analysis project Ga0315550, IMG submission 203100) | Salt marsh sediment microbial communities from the Plum Island Ecosystem LTER, Massachusetts, United States - Salt Marsh Sediment SW1601-90 ... | reverse complement strand
TGAAGTCCCATTCCCAGGGCGAGCTGTTCCATTGCTTGAGTGCGCTTGTCGCCCTGGCGGACCAGGTTATACTCTAATGTTTCACGTAACGTAAGATCGTCTTCTACGAAGAGAACCTTGTCAGCCATCTCTACCCCTGCCTCGGAAATAGGTCAACGGATTGAACGGATGAAACGGATGAAACGGATAGGCACGCCATTTTCGTTATTCAGGATGAACGCAGTTCATGGCGACCACTCCGGAAATATGTAGGGCAAATTGGCAATTTGCCCTACGTCGCGGCGTAATTTCATCACTCAGGGCGTCCCAATGAAACATGGTCACTGCTCGCTCCGAGAATAAGCTGCGCTGTCCCCCACCGGGGGGGGAGGGACAGGCTGCCCTCTCCCCGAATGGAACAATGGTCACTCCTCCGAAAACGCCTTCAACGTCGCCAGGTAGTACTCGGGCAAACCGATGTCAAAGCGCTGGCCGTCCACGACCAACCCCAGAAACCCGTCCTCCTGCCGCAGCCGATCCAGCGTCGAGGTGAGCTGGAACTCGCCCCGCTCGCGCACGTTGTGCTGGATGTGCTCCTCGATGTAGTCGAATATCTGCGGCTTGATCACGTACTGCCCAAAGACGGTCAGGTACTCGTCCTCCGGCAGGTCAGGCACGCGCAGATTGTTGCGCGCATAGTCCACCGTCGGCTTTTCGGCAAACTCGGTCACGCTGATCAAATCCTCCTCGTCCTCGATCCACACCCCCGTCGCCGTCCCGAAGTTGGCGATCATGCCCTCGGGCGTGCGGCGCAGGCCGAGCACGCTCTTCCCGTGCTTGTTGTAGGCCTCGACCAACTGCCGCGCACACGAGCGCTCCCCTTCGGAACGATAGATGTGGTCACCCAACATCAGCAGGAACGGCTCGTTGCCCACCGCCTCTCGCGCGCAGTAGACGGCGTGGCCGAATCCCTCTTGCTTGTCCTGGATGGCAAAAGAGACCCGCTGTCCGATATCCAGAATGCGCCGCGCATAATCCTGAAAGTGGCGCGGCAGCTTGTTATAGTTCTCGATGCTCACCTGCACGTTAAAGAACGACTGGAAGGCCTCCAGGTCTTGTTCCTGCACGATGATGATCACCTCGTCGATCCCAGCCTTGAACGCCTCCTCGACGATCAGCAGGATGGCGGGCTTGGCAATCCCGTCGCGATCGACGATGGGGAACAGCTCCTTCTTGGTCGCCTTGGAGGCCGGGAACAGGCGCGTGCCGAAACCGGCGGCGGGGATCACGGCCTTGCGCACCTTCTGCCCGGCGTGCAGCGTCAGCGGCAGGCAGTCCATCTCCAGATCGCGCTCGATAATCTCGATCACCGCCTGCTGGTCGGCCTCGCTGCGGGCGATGAACTGGGCCGTGCCGTCGCCCTGCGAGCCGACCCCCTTCCCGCCCCAGATGTGCGGCTTGAGCGGCTCGTAATTCAGCACGCGGTGCAGCACGGGCGCGGTCAGCTCCTCCGAGCAGGCGGGGATCGCGTACCGGTCGAAGAACACCTGCGCCTCGCCCATCAGCGCGCCAATCCGCTGACCATCTCCCGCTTGCAGCGCCGCCACGGCCTGGTGCACGACCCGCTTGTTGATCGGCCCCAGCAGCTCCTGCACGCCTCTCTCGACCTCGGTCTCGGCGAAGGGGTAAGAGTGGTTCAGGCGAGCCAGGATCTCCATGGTGTCCTTCTCCGCCTGCAGATCAACGATCACGAAATACAGATCGTCGGGCACCTGTAGCTCGTCCACCTCCAGGTGGTCGCCGTCGTATGTCATCAGGATAGGCCGGTTGCCAAAGGCGCACCCCTGGTCCATGCGCCCGCAGCGCGAGGGGGTGGTGATCTCGCCCAAGTAGGCCAGCTCCATCTCGCCGCGCGTGGTCATCTTCAGGTCGTAGACCCGGTTGAACGCTCGCGCCGTCAGGACGCAGACCGCCGCGCTGGATGAGAGTCCCTTCTTGATCGGCAGGTCGGTTTCGTAATTGTCGATCACCAAGCCGCGCACGTGATAGTGGGTCAGGATCTGGTACGCCACCCCGGCCATGTAGCTCCAAAAGCCACCTTTTTGCGCCTCTTCCAGGAGCGCGCGGGACTCCATCGGGATCTCGTACGGGCCGCGCCGCTCCCCATCCGGCTTGGTCGAGCTCAACACCAACGCGGTGGGGTGCGGCTCAACCTCGGCGTAGGTGCCCTGGTCGGTGCCCGTGAGCAGCGTGTAGCCCTTTTCGATCTCGGCATTGATGCGCCGGTAGCCGCCGGCCCAGTCCGAGTGCTCGCCAAACAGACAGATGCGTCCGGGAACGAATATCTTCATCCTATATCTCCTCCTCGTGTTCGATCTTGACGCCCTTGCTGGGCAGTCCCGTGTCGTAATCCCGCACCACGGGCGCGTAGCCGTCGGCCGGGCGGGGGCGGAACTTGCCCCGCCACCCGAACCGCCGCGTATCGCGCCAGGGCCGCCTCTCCCAACTGGGGCCGCGGAAGGGATCGCGTTTCTCGTACATCCAATCCAGCAGGCGGTCGTGCAGCGCATCCCGCACGTCCCTGTAGCCGGGATGGCCGATCAGGTTGATCACCTCGGTCGGGTCCGCCTCCAGGTCGTACAGCTCGTCGGTGTGCAGCAGGTTGATCACCAGCTTGTGGCGGCCGCTGACGATGCAGCGCAGGGGCTGGAACCCGCCCCAGGAATCGTGCTCGACCTCGTAGCGCTGGAACTCTACCACCACGCTCCTCTCCGGGTCCTCTTCCCCTTGCAGGAGCGGCGCGATGCTGCGGCCCTCCAGGATCGGCGGCGCGTCGAGGCCGGACAGTTCCAGCATCGCCGGCAGGAGATCGACGTGGCTCACCAGCGTCTGGTTGACGGCGCCGGGCTCGGCGCCCTCCGGCCGTTCGACGATCAGGGGCACGTGCGCAATCTCCTCGTACGCCACCGGCCCCTTGCTCATCAGCCGATGCGCGCCCAGCATGTCGCCGTGATCGGAGGTAAAGATGATATACGTATCTTCCGGCGCCAGCGCGTGTGCCGCGTCGATGACGCGGCCGATCTCGCTATCGACAAAGCTGTTACAGCCAAAGTACATCGGGAAGCGCAGGCAGCCGTCTTCCAGGTGGACGTCGTCGGCCGCGGCCCACTCCCGCTGGTGGGCGGGCTTGTCCTCCAGCGTGTCGTACGCCGCCGGCCCCACCGGATAGTCATAGCGCTCGAACTTGGCCACATATTCCGGGGGGCAGGTGAAGGGATGGTGCGGCTCGTCGTAGGAGACGACCAGCAGGAACAGCTCGCCTGACCGCCGTTGCTCCAGAAAATCAATCGCCCGGTCAGAAACGCGATGCGCCCAGGTGAACTCGGCCCGCACGTCGTGCGCCCGGAGGTCCGCGAGCGTAGAAAGCCCTCTGCGCCACAGGCGGATTTCGTCCTCGCTCAACTCGTCCAGGTAGCGCCGTCCGTCATACCAATAGGCCTCGTCCCAGCCGTCGGGGCAGCGCCCGGTGCCGAAATAGTCGTGCCCGTCCAGGTGCCACTTGCCCACGTAGGCCGTCCGGTAGCCGCCATCGCGGAAGCGCTGGCCCATGGTCTTGACGTTATCCCCAAGGGGCAGGTTATTCGTCCAGGCGCCAGCCGAGTGAGGATAGATGCCCGTAAAAATGCCCGCTCGTGCGGGGGTGCACAGCGGGCAGGTGGTGTAGGCTTGGGCGAACGTGACGCCGTTCGTGGCGAGATCATCGATGTTGGGCGTCTCCAGTTCGGGATGGCCGTAGGCGCCCAAGATGTTCGTCGCCTGCGTATCCGTCATGATGAACACGAAATTAGGCCCTGACACGTTCGCCCTCCAGGACAAAGTGCTCGATGGCCACCGCCGCGCCATCCTCCGTCACCGGCGGTGCGACCCAGTCGGCGGCGGCCTTGACCGCCGGGCTGCCGTTGCCCATCGCCACGCTAAAGCCGGCCCAAGCGATCATGGGCAGGTCGTTCTCCTGGTCGCCGATGGCCATGACCTGCGCCCGTGGAACGTCCAGGTGCTCGGCCAGCCGGCGCAGCGCGTCCCCTTTGGAGACGCCCAACGGATTCCCCTCGACGATTCTCGCGTGAGAGCGCGTCAACTCCATCTGCCCGGCAAACGCCTGACGCAGCTCTGCCAGGACATCCTGCGCCTCGTCTGGATCGACAAAGACGAGGAACTTGACCGGGGCGTGCCGCTGGAGCACGGACGCGAGGTCATCCACCCACACCAGTCGCCGGCCCAGCATGTCGCGGTAGAATCGCTCCGGATGCCGCTTCTCATCCAAAAAGACCTCGTCGTCGGCGTAGAGCACGCAGTGCCACCCACGCCGAGCCGTGAACGCCAGCACTTGACGCACCAGCGCCGGGTCCATCGTCGCGCGGTAGATGGGCGCCTCCGCGTCCGGCGCCTGGATCAGCCCGCCCTGGTAGCAGATCAACGGCGCGGCGAGACCTAGGTCGCGGGCGAATGGGAGCAGGAAGTCGAACATGCGCCCCGTGGCCAAGGTGACGATCACCCCGCGCGCCTGGGCGGCGGCGATGGCCCGGCGCACCCGGTCGCTCCGGATGACCATGCTGTCGTCCATCAGCGTGCCGTCCAGATCAAGGGCCAGCAATCGGATGTGGGACAATGGCGACCCTTCGGGTCGCTCGGCAACTTGTCCTACAGTGGTCACGTTTGCACCTCCAGCACCCGGTCGCGTCCAGCCAGGTCGGGGTGCACGCGGATAGCGGCCTGGGAAAAGTAGGTGCGCGCTAGTCGCCGGGCTGCCCCTCCCTGATCGGCGTCGATCTCGACCAGGATCGCGCCGCCAGGTTCTAACACCGCCGGCGCCTGGGCCAGCAGCCGCCGGACGACCGCCAGGCCATCCGGTCCGCCGTCGAGCGCCAGCCGCGGCTCGTGGTCGCGCACCGAGATGGGCAGCGAGGCGCAGTCGCCCGTGGAGACATAGGGCGGATTGGAGACAATCAGGTCCGCCGGCCCGGGCAGCGAGCTCAAGACGTCGCCGGCGATCAACTGCACCCGGTCCGCCACGCCGTGCCGCTCGACGTTCCGTCGGGCCACGGCCAGCGCCGCCGGCGAGAGATCGATGGCGCAGACGGTGGCCCGGGGCAGGTGCACCCCCAGGGCCACGGCGATGCAACCGGAGCCGGTGCCCACGTCCACGATAGTCGCGGGTCGGCGCGCCAGCGCCAAGTCGACCAGCGTCTCCGTCTCCGGGCGGGGAATCAGCACCTCGGACGTGACCGCGAAATCCAGTCCATAGAACTCGACACGACCGGTGAGGTAGGGAAGTGGATAGCCGGAAGCGCGACGGCGGATGAGGGTTTGGTAGTCGGTCAGTTGGCTGGTTGTCAAGATGCGTTCGGGATGGGCCAGCAGGCTGGCGCGCGACCCGTCCAACACGTGTACCAAAAGCATCTCGGCTTCAAGCAATGGCGTATCCGTGATGACCTCCAGCTCGATGGCAGCCTGGGCCAAGGCCCACCCAACGCGCGACGCCGAGCGCTGGCTTGTGCTCGGCATCCGGCTGCCTGCATCCCGTTTTCGGCTCTCTTTTTCTGCTGTCAGGATCGCAGCCACGCTGTATTTATCCGCCCTCTCCCAGTGCCTGCAGTCGCTCCGCTTGCTCTTGCGCGGCCAACTCATCGATGAAGGGGGCAAGCTCGCCGTCCAGTGTATTGGACAATTGATGCAGCGTCAGACCAACACGGTGATCGGTGACCCGGTTCTGGGGAAAGTTGTAGGTGCGAATTTTCTCGCTGCGCTCGCCGGTTCCCACCTGCGACCGACGCGCCTCGGCCACCTCGGCCTCCTGCTTCTGCCGCTCCTGCTCGTAGAGCCTGGCCCGCAGGACGGCCATGGCGCGCATCCGGTTCTGCGTCTGCGAGCGCTCGCTTTCGCAGGAGACGACCATGCCAGTAGGCTTGTGGGTGATGCGGATGGCGGTGGCGTTCTTTTGCATGTGCTGCCCGCCGGGGCCGGAGGCACCGTATGTAGCGATCTCGAGCTCCTTGGAATCGATGTCGACCTCGACGTCGTCCACCTCCGGCAACACGGCGACAGTGGCCGTGGAAGTGTGGATGCGGCCAGAGGACTCGGTAGTCGGCACTCGTTGAACGCGATGGACGCCGCTCTCATACTTAAAGCGGGAGAAAGCACCCTGCCCCTGGACACCAAAGATGACCTCCTTGTACCCACCGACGCCGGTGGCGTTGCCGCTCAATAGCTCCGTCTTCCACCCCTGGCGCTCGGCGTAGCGGGTGTACATGCGATAAAGATCGGCGGCAAAGATGCCCGCCTCGTCGCCGCCCGCCCCGGCGCGGATCTCGATGATCACGTCCCTGGCGTCGCGCGGATCCTTGGGCAGCAACAGGTGCTGGAGGCGCTCTTCCAAGTCCTCCAGCCGGGCCTCTAGTTCCGCGATCTCTCCCTCGGCCATTTCTCGCAGTTCGGGGTCGACATCCTCGACCAGCAGCGTCTGGGCTCCTTTAAGCTCCTCGGCCGTGGCTTTGTACTCGCGGTAGGCGCTGACGACGTCCTCAAGGTCGGCTCGCTCCTTGGCATACTCTGCCACGCGCTCATAGTCCTGCGCCACCTCGGGATCGGCCATCAGGTGCGTCAGCTCTTGGTATCGTTCTTCGACCGCTTTTAGTTTCTCTAGCATAATCCTCCAGACTCACGCATAGAGGCGGCCTGGGCAGGCCGCCCCGCGTGCCGAGGATATTATAACAAAGGGAGGCGCAGCGTCAAGCTGATTTTGACTTCTGCATGGGATGGGGCTATACTAGCGATAGTAATCGATAAAGCGCCCTGACGGTCAACGTCCAAGCACCGCAAGGCCCACCCGCCGTCGAGGCGTGGTGGGCGTTTCCGTTGCTGCCGCTGCGGCACCCAATACCGCCGAAAAAGGAGGCCGATCATGAAAGGGATATTCTTTGGCATACTGCTCGTCATCTTGGGGTTGATCGTTGGACTTTTCATCGCCTGGGTTGCAGGCGCACTCGGTTTGGAGGCGAATGTTTTAGGCAACCTGGTCGTCGGTGTCTTTTTATTCGTGGGCGGGTTCTTTTGCGGCTTTGTCATCGAGTGGATCATCGACGAAGCGTATCGCAAGAACCGGGAGCTGCGGCGGCAGATGGGCGGGGAGGCTGCCGTGGCAAAGGCAGCGACAATTCCCGTCCAGGTTGCAGGGGACGAAGCCGCTTCGGGGACCCTGGCCGAGTTCTTGCGCCAGCGCGACGAGCGCGTGCACGAGCTGCGCGACCAGGTCGCGTCGATGGACACGCAGCTCGAAAGGTTGAGCGGCGAGTTCGACATCTATCGGCAGACGCATCCAGACGACTTGACAGTCATCAAGGGCATCGGGCCGGTCTACCAGTGGAAGCTGCGCGACGCAGGGGTGCATACCTACAAGGACCTAGCTGTATCCGAACCGGTCCAACTCCGGCGCATGCTCGACATCAAGAGCTGGCAACGGGTCAACATCGATTCCTGGATCGAACAGGCGCGTGATTGGGCGGAGAAAAGAGACGTGTGATGTTTGATCCACATCTGCAGGACGAGGAAGTCAAGAAGAAAAAGCGTCGCGTCCTTGTCGCGCTTCTCGTTCTCCTGCTGGGAACGGCGGCGGCGCTGCCGTTGGTCAGAGTGACCGGTGTCCCGTTGGCGGCAGCCCCCGAACCAACGTTGGAGCTTCCCACTCACACGGCCGCACCTATCGACACGCCAGTGTCGACCGACACACCGGCGCCGCCGCCGCGCGCGCCCACACAGACCAGTGCGCCGACGGTCACACCTCAACCCACGGCAACGCCTCGGTCAACGGCCACCTCTACCCCCATCCCCGTCCCGCCGACCGCGACGGAGGAATTGCCCGGCGGTGCTGGCGGTGGGGAACTGGAGGCCTCTGCCACGCCAACCGGCGCGCCAACCGCGGCGCCGACTGACACGCCAGTGGCGCCGAGCGACACGCCGATGCCGCCAGCGCCCACCCCAGAAGAGCCCGGTGAACTGCCCGTCACCGGCGCCGACGTGGAGGGAGCAGGACGGTTGGCATTGGGATTGACAGCTTTTTCAGTCGGGGCGCTGATGCTGGCAGTAGGGCTTGTCATGCGCGGAGGAAAAAAATCCTCTGCTCGGAAAACAAGCGGGACTATCCCCCCCACCTAACCTCCCCCACCGAGGGGGAGGAACTGGATGCCCCCCTCCCTCAGGCTGGTACCGACGCGGGTACGCGGGTGCGATTGGCCTTGGTTGTGGCGGCCGTTGCACTCGTCCTGGTGTTTATCGCCGGATACACACTTCGTAGAACCAGGAGGCAGTAACCACGCCGTTGGTAGTCAGCCACGCAGCGGAGTGGCGTAGTGGGGCACTCCGCTGCCCTACGTGCCCCACTACGAATGGAGGGGGCGGGCTTTTGACTCTAGGAAAGTAGAGAGCCGGGGGCTGCCGTACCCCCGGCTCTTACCAAAAAGGAGGAGAAAGAAGAAACCGTCCCTGAGGCTGACTACATCCTATCACACCCTGACCCGCCGGACTTGACGCAAACCCTACGCTCACCCTACGACTGGCCTTCCCTCAAAGTGCTTCTTATCTGATTAGGTCGTCCATCGAGGTCGATACTGGATCGCCTCGGTCAGATGTGGCATTTCGATCCGCTCGCTGTCTGCGAGATCCGCGATGGTGCGCGCCAGCTTGAGGATGCGGTGAAAGGCCCGCGCGCTCATCCCCAGTTGCTGCATCGCCGCCTTGACCAGTGCCCGTCCCTCCTCGTCCAACCGGCAGATCTGCCGCACCTCCGTTGGCCCCATGTCGGCGTTGCACCGTAGGGGCGGTTCGCGAACCGCCCCTACCGCGAAGCGCTCCCGCTGTATCTCGCGCGCCCCCTCCACCCGCGCGCGGATCACCTCCACGCGCTCCCCCAGCCGTTCGGCGGTCGACTTGTCCTCCGACTCGCAGAGTCGGCGTCCACGCGTGGCACCTCGACGTGGATGTCGATGCGGTCGAGGAACGGCATTACTCAAATTGGAATAAGCAAGACGATTATAGTTTCGCTTGTTCCTCAGTAGTATCCCGGCCACAATCCATACCTGATTCCGGGCTGACCGGGGAAGGGAGAACAGCGTACACGACGTCGATTTGCTTTCTCTGTTACAAACGTGAGGCGCAATGGGTGGCTACTTCGCAGCCTTGAGCTAGAGCTATCCAGGCTTTCTATGGATCATCTTCAGCACCACGCATCCCAAATCCTGCCTGTCCAGGTGCTTGTACTTCTCATCGACTTGTATACTCAAGTTGTGAGACAGCGACAGTTCTTCCACCAGTTCCAACCCAGCTGTGCAAAATAGGCTCAACCATTCTGAACGCTGAACCCGGTTGACGTAATGAAACTCACTCTCGAAATAGTGCTCCCACACTCGATCCGAGTATTTCAGATAGTTCTTTGGGAAGACACCTGGATCGCAGTAATGAAGGTGGTCCTTCAAATCAATCTCGTGAATGGAGTAACCTCCTGGTTTCAACAAGCGATGCAAGTCTCGAACGTACCCAGGGAGAGACTCCTTCCTGACATGCTCGAGGACGGCAAAGCTGAAAACGGCATCGAAAGACGCATCCGGAAAATAGTCGAGCGTTCCACTTGGCTCAACCACATACTCGAACCAAAGCAGGCGATACAAATCATCGAACGAGTGGGCCTCTGAGACGGCTTCGAGCAAACGGTGTGCATGCTCTAATTGTTCTGACTCTGCATCTATCTCATCATCCATCACCCCAGCGAATTCTGCAAAATATCGCTTAAAGAGCCCTAACCGGCGACTGTCCCACACATCGAACAACGTGACATCAATGTCATAGAACAGCCGCAAGACAGTCGACTCCCAATGTATCCACCCTGTCCCCAGTTCCAGCAGTCTGTCGCCGCTCTGGATAATGCCGTGTTTCTTGACCATCTCCAGGAAGAATCGGGCCCGATCCACGTAGAATGCGGGCAGCCATCTCTTTACACGCCGTCTCCACAAGATTGCACTTGCCACGAGGCGGTACAGTCTTTTCATCCAGGAAGAAGTAGGGAATAGCTTGAGGGCCGTTGCTGCTGCGATATATCGAACCATTCTCACTTCTCTACCGACGTTGTTTTGGGCAGGCGCGTGATTGCCTGGGATGGCCGGATGGTGTCGAGCAGGCGACCGGCGAACTGCGTCCCCTGCGCTATGGTTTCATAGATCAAACCGTACCCGTAGCACACGTGTATGATGCCGAATAGAAGCGGCAGTATGGCAACGCAAGCGATCATGTGGCGTCTCAAGCCAATGTAGATACTGATAGAGAGCGCCAGCACCAGGTACGTGGCTGCGGGCAGCAAGGTACAGGAACCTAGAACCCTCCACAACATTGGCGACAACGCCAAGTACACCAGCCCAACCGCAGGCGCGAGGAACACGAGACCGCCGCGAGGGAACGTGCGTACGATCTGCCGCAGGCGCCCTCGCCCATAGGAGAAAAACTGTCGAGCCAGGGCAGCCAGCGATCGTCGCAAGCGGTTGACCAGTTCCGTCTCCTCGTTGAGGAACAAATCCTCGCGGAATCCGCCTACAGCCCAAAAGACATCCCGGCGCAGGCTCAGGTTGCAGCCGATCAACTCCTTTTCGGTAGCTGGACGGCAGCGGCCCACCGACGCGTAGCGGGCGCGCATCGTCCAGGCACCCAGGCGCGTTCCCAGTGCGTAGGCGATACAGCGAGACAGGAACGGCTCGTCTTCAAGTGTGAGGCTCGGCCCGCCGACAACGTGTGCGCTGGAAACGTGGTAGTGTGCGGCTAGGCGTTGCAGCGTATCCGGCGCGACGAGCGAGTCGTCATCTAAGAAGTACAGCACGTCGCCGCTGGCCTGGCGAGCAGCCATATTGCGCTGACTAGGTGGGCAGCTTCCCTCCATGACAAGGACTTCCAGCTGTTTGGGCGGGTAATCGGCCGCCCGCAGCGTCGGCAGGGCTTGTACCGCCGCGCCGGGGCGCGACGGGATGATCACGCTGATTTTAGGCCACGTCATCTTCTCTTTGATCGACACATCTTGGCACTGCCGCCATCCAGTAGCCCAGATTCCAGCAGGCCACAGCTGCGGCAAGCAGACACAGGAGACAAAGTGACTCTGTCAATGAATACTTCTGGCGTCGGACCGTTCTTTGAAAAATCAAGAGCCTCTCACGCCAATCAAGGGGTCTGACATACGTCCTCTCTATATATCTTCGCCTGCTACGCCCGTAGACGAGCCGCTTTTGCCAATAGGCGATCAGGCTGTCAATCTCCACGTGCCGGACACGGATGTCGGGATGATAGCGAACCGCGTTGCACGAATACTGTTCTACGACATTGCGAACGAGGATGGTGTCAGACCCTCTACGCATTTCTGGAAATGGGGCCAACTCTTCGAATAGCTCCCTGCGGACTGCCATATTGTTGGCATAGCCGTAGTAAAGCTCCTTGATGTTACTGCCAAAGATGTACTCGTTTTTCACGTCCTCGCAGGCGGCTACCACCGAGAGAGCCGGGGAATCGCCGGCCGGCAATTGATACCCCACGACGATTTTGGCATTGGCAGAATTCATAGCCGCAGTGATGTTCTGCAACCAGTCAGGATACGGAACGCAATCTGGATCCGTGAAGGCTACGATTGCGCCATCTGCCGCAGCGATGCCCCGGTTACGGGCTGCGTAGCTCCCGTGTCTGCCTTCGAAGAGCGGCGTGATGCCGGAGTATCTTTCTATGATGCCAGGCGAGGCGTCGGTCGAGCCGTTATCGACTATGAGTATCTCGCGCCTCTCCCGCGGATAGTTTTGCGAGAGGAGAGCCTCGATACACCCATCGACGTATTGCTCCCTGTTATAGACAGGGACCACTACTGAGATATCTATCATCCAGCCTTCCCAGGCAGCTTCGAGCCGTCACTACACGATTTTTCGATAAAGCATATGATCGGGGTCTTGCAACGGCTGCCGCCAGCCAGCAATTACGCCCGACGGTATCAGCACCGTCCAGCAATAAACGCGGTAGAGGGCACGCGCTGCAACCACCCACCGACTGCCTCCTCCCATCGACTCCACGAGTTCCGGCCAATTGCGCCCCGGTCCCACGGGCCACAGGCGCTGCGCCAACAGGCGCCAAGTATTCTCGTCGCCGCAGCGCAGCAGCTTGGCAATGATTGCGCCGGCCCCGCGCGCATAGGACGCTTCGCGGCGCAGCGCCCGTCGCAGTCTGAACTGCTGTACGTGCCGCACCACTACGTCAGGGGTATAGACGACCGTTCCGCCGTTCCGCAATACACGGTAGATCAGGTCGACGTCGTTGCACCCCCAGCCCCGTGGAGAGCCGGGACCCAGTCCCTCGTCGAAGCCGCCGGCCTCGATCACCGCCCGGCGGCGGAAGGCCATGTTGCCCCCATACCCCAGCCGCCATACTTCCTCCAGGCCACGCTGAACGCGGCGGCGACGCCCGGTCAAGGCTGCCATGGCGAGTGTGTCGCCCGGTGGACAAAGCGGCAGGAATGGGCCGAAAACAGCCACAACCTCAGGATTAGCTACAAACTCCCCGGCTATTCGCCTCAGCCAGTTCACCGCCGGCCGGCAGTCGTCGTTGGTGACGGCGAGCACCTCGCCTTGGGATATCTCCAGGGCCACGTTCTGCGCGCGTGATGAACCGGTCGTGTCGCTGCGCACGTAGCGCAGCGACGTATCCAAGGAGGCGGCGCGCCGGACCACCGCTGCTGTCTTGCTGCCACGGCTCTGGTCGACGACGATGATCTCACGCCACGGGTACTCGTTACCCCGTAGATCGGCCAGACAGTCTGCAAGCAGCGCAGGTCGGTCCCGCGAGGGAACGATGACGGAGATGAAGGGAAAAGTAGGCATACGTTCAAAGCGCCGACAGGATGTACAGGTAGAACCACAGCGACCCGATCCCATAGAGGACGGCCAGGCCCAACGCAGCCCAGCGCGGCAGACGGGCCAACGCCACTACAGCCATCGTCGTCAGTGGGAAAATCCACGGCAGGAAGTATCGATCCACCTCAAAGAAGAGCTGGCCCCGAATGAGTGGTGCTGCCAGGGTTTCATCCAACCACGTGAAGGTGACGTATGGCGCTGCCACTACCAGCACCCACAGGAAGGCTACCCAGCGCGGGAGAGCCACTCCCCGGCGGGCGCCGGATGACGAGCCCCGATCCCCCGCCAGCATCCACCCGGGAAGGGCCAATGCCAACAGGGGAAAGCCAAGCAGCCAAGGCTGGACGATGCGCGCCAGGTTGCGGCCGATCATCTGAATGGCGGAGATGACGCCCATTGGCGCACCGGCGGGCTGGCCGGGCTTGCCGGCGCTGGGCCCCAGAGCCGAACTGACGCGATACAGACTATAGGCGTAGCCGGTATCGAATAGGCGGCCAAACACGGCCAGGTTGTAGGCCGCCAACACGCTCAACGCCAGGGCCGCCCCCAGCGCGAAGGCGGCCACTGCCCGCCAGGCCCTCCGCCCGGGCGCTCGCCATACCGTGATCAACAAGTGTAGCCCGCATAGGCCCAGCAGCGGCGCGTTAGTCAGCCGCACCACGGCCGACCAGCCCAGCGCCAGGCCCGCGCCAAAGGCCAGCACCAGACCGGCGCGGTCACTGGGTCGGAGGAGATAGAGAGTATAGAGCGCTCCGCCGATCAGGGGCACGGCGCCTGCGGCGAAAGAGTCCATCCACACGTCGCGCAGCGCCATCAGGCTCATCGGTGTGAGCAGAAACAGGGCCACAGCCCCCCAGGCCAACCCCTCATCGCGCCACCAGGCTACCGCCGCGTACAACGCCGCTGCTGCCAACACCGCCAGCACGCTGTTGGTCAGTTGCGGATGGCCCAACCACCGAAACGGCACAGCCAACAGGGGAAAGCCCGGGGCCTTTTCCAGCGCCCAGCGATTGGGACCTACATTCACGTACTGGGTCATGTGGCCGCCCTGCAGGCGGGCTTGCATCCGCCCGGCGGCCGCCTCCTCATCGGTGACCACCCACCGGCCTCGGGCAAAGTTCTCGATGGCAAAGGCGTATGCCCACGGGTCGGGCATATGCGCCTGGTCCAACTCGCGCGACGTCCGTAACGCCAACACCACGGCCAAGATGAGCACCAAGCCAGCCGATGCACGGTAGAGGGCCGTTTTCCGACACCAGAACGCAGCAAGCATCGTCACCTACACCACGGCCACCTCAGTCTCCTGTACCACCACAGACAACGCAGTGTCCTGAACG
>Ga0315550_1001503_pt1 | contig 14298 bp, 12 predicted proteins | sample SalMarSW160190MG_2_FD_203100 | JGI IMG/M metagenome (GOLD analysis project Ga0315550, IMG submission 203100) | Salt marsh sediment microbial communities from the Plum Island Ecosystem LTER, Massachusetts, United States - Salt Marsh Sediment SW1601-90 ... | reverse complement strand
TCTTTAATTTTAAATGCTTGGTATCGAGATAATCCGAATGTAATCATTAATGTTCAGAGTTTGGAAAGATTTTATACATCGTATGGGAATAGTTTAATAGGTCTTACACATGATTTAAATCCGAAACATGCACACAGATTGATGAGTGAAGAATCTGGATTTATGTGGAATTTGCCTTTTCGTTATTATTTCTGTGGTCATTTACATACTGAATATGTTGTAACTGATGGTTCTGTTGAGATTAGACGTTTAACTACTCCATCTAGTATTTCTGATTGGTCTTATTCGAATGGATATGTTGGAAATATTAAAAAATCACAGAGTTTTATTATTAATGATGAGTTTGGACTTACAGATTGTATATATTCAATAATAAAAGAATAGTAGGATAATTATGGTTGCAACAAGTGGAAGCCCCAAGAAAAGGGCAGCTAGAAGAAAAAATAAAACAACCAATTTAAATTTGTCTCCAGAAGCCAAAGAACTAACATCTTGGACTTGTAGAAAATGTTTGAGGGTAAGAAGATTAAGTTTTTTCTATCCCACTACAAATCCTGAATGGGATAGCAATGGACATATGACTACATGTAGATATTGTGTTGAGGAAATGTTTGAAAAATATTATGTCTCTGAGGGATCTTTAGCGGGAGCAATTTTAAAACTTTGTAAAATCTTAAATGTAAGGTTTGATTTTAATGCCATTGAATCAACACAAAAACAAATAGATACCTATGAATCTAGAGGCAAACAGGCTAAAAGCATATTTGGTATTTATAAAAAGAATTTGGTAAAAGGTGGATATGGTGGATTTTCAAATGATGATGATCTAACTTATCATGAAGGGGTTAAATATGATGCGCCTCCACTAAGTTCGGAAGAATATGATCAAGAATCAGTAGATGAAATTGTATCTTTTTGGGGGCAAGGAATGACACCAGATGAATATAATTTTCTAGAATCTGAATTAGATCGTTATAAAAAGACTCATAAATGTGATACTGCTGCGGAAGAATCTTTGCTTAGGCAAATTTGTTTTTGTGAGTTGGATATAAGAAAGTCAAGAGAAAATGGTGGCACTCCATCTAAGAATTCTATCGATCTACTTCAGAGTCTTATGAAAACAGCCAGTGTTGATCCTGCCAAGGCAGCAATTGCTAGTGCTGGAAAAAGTCAAGATGCTTTTTCTGCTTTTATAAAAACAATAGAAGCGAATGAACCAGCGGATTATTATAAAGATAAAGAATTATTTAAAGATTTTGATAATATAAGCTGGTATTTTGAAAAATATGTAACTCGCCCGATAAAAAATTTCATAACATTGTCTAGAGATTTCAATGTAGAAGAAAAAGATTTGGATGATGATGATTTTGATATTAGGGAGGCAAGTGAAAATTAATGACTACATCTCCCCGACCATATCAAGATACTTTTCGGAAAGATGCCAAGACTAAAGATATATTTCGCAAACCAAAACATATGGTTCGTCATAAACTCATTGAGGGGGAAAGAAAAGAAAGATTGAAGAGATGGATAACATTTTTTAGAAGAAATCCGCATAGATTGATTATGGATTATTTTGGTATTGTTTTATATCCATATCAAATTTTGATGATTCATGCTTTACAAAAAAGTAATCTCGCTTATATAGTTGCAAGCCGAGCGAGTGCGAAAACTTGGGTCATTGCTGTGTGGGCATTGACATTGGGCGTTTTATATCCTGGTATTAAAGTTGTTGTTTGTGCTAAAACTCTTAAACAAGGTGGAATTTTAATTAGTGAAAAAATTAAATCATTAATTGAAAATTATCCTAATGTTGCTAGAGAAGTAAAAAGTTATACTGCTAATGCAAATAATTATGAAGTAATTATGCAATGTGGCAGTACGATTAAAGTTGTTCCTAGTTCTGATTCATCTAGAGGCAATAGAGCAAACTATATTGTTGTAGAGGAATCAAGATTGGTTCCAAAAGATATTCTTGAAGGCGTAATTAAACCTTTTCTTGAGGTTCGCACCCCTCCATTTCGTTTAAAAGCTCCTTATAATCATGATAAGAATTTAATTGAACAAGGTATTATATCTTATATTACGTCGAGTTGGTATGTTGCTGAATATTGGTATTCTTATGTAAAAACATGTATTAGAAGAGTGGTGGATGGGGATGAAACATCTTCATTCTTAGCTTTTGATTATTTGATAAGTCTTTATCACAATATAAAAACTGATGAAATGCTTAAAAATGAAATGGCAGATATGGATGTTGTTTCGATTCAAATGGAATATTTAAATATTCCTGCTGGAAGTAGTAGCAAAGCATATTATAAGCCCAAGATGTTTCAACGAACATTAAGTTTGGCGTTTTATCCTCAAAGAGCAGAAACATATGATTCTAAACGAAATCCTTATCAATTGAAATCAGTAGAAGGTGAAATTAAAATAGTTTCTGTGGATATAGCTACTCGCGGTGGTAAGGCGAACGATTTGACAATAATTTCAATAATTAGGTTAATTCCGTTGCTTGGAAAAGGCTATGAACGTCATCTTATTTATCAAGAATCTTTTAAAGGAATGAATACATTATTACAAGCGAAAAGAATTAAAGAATGTTTTTTTGATTCTGAAAGCACATTTCTTGTTCTAGATCTTCAACAAGCAGGAATTTCAGTTTTTGATGTCCTTAGTCAAAATACAGTTTGTGATGAAAGAGGAATAACTTTTCCTCCTATGACTGTTGTACATGATACAGAATATGTTGAAAATAACCTTCGAGAGGAATTATTGGGAAGAACATTGGGGTTGGGTGCATTACCTGTAATTTATCCAATTCGTGCTTCTCAACAAAGCAATAGTCTTATGGCTGCTGCTTTAAGGAGTTCATTACAAAAAAAATTATGGAAATTTTTAAAAGCTGAAGGCGATGCCGAAGAATTCTTAATGCGAACTAATAAAGAATTTAGAAAAGACGTTGATGATTCTGAAACATTTGCTTTTTTTATGAGTCCATATGTAAATACATCATTGCTAATATCTGAATGTATTAATCTTGATATGTCATTAGTTGGAGGAATGGTTAAATTGACTGAAAGACCAGGAGGATATAAAGATAGATTTTCTACTATTCTATATGCTAATGCTGTTGTTACTGATGTATTGGATAAAGAATTGCTTAAAGAAAGCGAACAAACTAATGATCTTGAAACTCTTTTAGCAATAAGTTATTTTGGATAATAATATGAATATTAAATACTTGAAGAGAAAAACATTAAATCTCCTTCAAGGAAGGGAGGTTTAATAATTGACGGATGAAATAAAGAAAGAAAACAATAATAGTGATGAAAATGATTTAATTTCAAAACAAGAAGTTTGGGATGTATTAGCTTTTGCTAGAGCATTAGCTGGTAGTGTATTTCCAAATGTTTATAGTCCTTTTATGTTGAACGAACGTCTTAAAGATATATCTTATACTCCACTTGCTGCCACTCAAGATGAATTAAATCGTGCTTTGGCTGATCCTAAAAATTCTGAAGATCAGTTAAGAAGTTTTGTTGAAAATTTTGAAACTGTTTCAATGCCATTGAAAAGAATGTTTTCATATATGGCATCGCACTTATCGATGGATTTGACTTATACGGTAAAAAATGCAAATAGTCTCGATGAATATAAAAGTAAAAAATTTACAAAAGATCAAAATATATTATATGATTATTTTGATAGATTTGATCATAAATTCGAATTTCGTAATGCTATTAAACAAATGTTACGAAATGAATTGTTTGCCTTTGCAATTCGAGAAGATGGAGAAAAAATTGTTCTACAAGAACTTCCACTTCAATATGTGAAAGTTACTGCTAGAAGTGATTATTTTTTGTTAATTTCTTTTGATTTTTATTATTTTTTCATGGCTGGTGTGAATATAGATTTATATCCTCCATTCTTTAAGAAAAAATTTAGAGAAATAATGAGAAATAGGACAAGTACTAGTTACGATCCATCGTTATCACCAGAAGCTAGAGGAAGATCTAGGTATGCATATTGGGTAGATATTCCAATTCAAGTTGGTGGAGCATTCAAATTAGATAGAAGTTTGATAACTGCTATTCCTTATTTCGCTGGACTTATGCCAGATTTGATTAATCATGATTTGATGAGATCTCTTCAGAAAAATCTTAATATGGCTCAAAGTGCAAAAATATTGGCCGGTAGCGTGCCGCTCTTGAAAGATACAAAAGCATCCGTAAGAGATATGCTTGCAATTGATCCGACCACATTAGGAAAATTCTTAAATTTAGTAAAAAATAGTTTAAATTCTGCAATCAATTTATCTGTGGCTCCTCTTGAAGATATGAAGCAGATATCTTTTGATGGAGATCCTAAGATGATGGATGAATGGCTGAGAACTATGATATCTACGGCTGGAGTTGATGCACAAGTTATATATAATAGTCAACAAAAATTAAATTTGGTAGATTCTCAATTATCTTTTGAATCTGATTCAAAAATAATGGAACAACAATTATATCCTCAATTTAATTCATTTCTTGAATATTGTATTAATCGACATTTAAAATGGTATAAATATAGTTTTGCATTGGAAGGAAATGATTATTATTTAAATCGTCAACAAAGATTTGATAAGCAAATGGACTTGATGGGTAATGGCATTGTTCTTCCTCAGAAAATTGCTGCCGCAATGGGAATGAAGCCTCAAACTTTATTTAGGATGATGCAAGAATCTAAGGCAATGAATTTTACTACGGATTTGATGACTCCCATTATTCCAGCGTTTCAACAGAGTCCTATTGGTGGTGGAGGTGGCAGACCATCAAAACCTGATAGTCAAATATCTGATGCTGGTGCTGAAACAAAAGAAAGTGGGCAAAATATAACAAGAGGCGGTAAATCAACGTAAAAGGTAGATTTTATTGGAATTTAAACCCCCATATATAACGGTAGCGAATGTTACTGGCTCCATATATGGTGGTATTTTTATATAGGAGGAAAATTTAATGACAGCAGTTTCGAATACTACTAAAAATAAATTAAATAGAATGAATCGTGCGGCCCAAGATGCAAGTATTGGTACTGTACTTCAAAATCTTCAAGGTTTGACATCAGGATCTTTAGCCGTTACCCTTGCTCAAATGTCAGCATCGGCAGTGGTAATTTATAATCCTCAGGCTACTTTGGGTTTTTATATGTATAACGTTAGTCGTTCTGGTTGCCCAATTTCCACTACTTTTTGGGAAGTTCGTTCGGGTGGGAGTTTGACTCTTGTGCCTCCAGTTTCGGGTTCATTCTTGGTTGGGGATGTTGTAAATTATTTGATCGCATAATATATTTTTTATAACTTTGGAGGTTAATCCATGCGTATTATTAATCCGAATGAAAAAGATTTGGCTGAATGTTTTCCTTGTAATAAAAGATTGGCTGATATATTGATAAAAAAATATGGATTAATTTCTATATATTGTAAAGGAGATATTTATTATTTTCGTAGAACTAAACAATTTAATGATGTTTTAAATAAATTGGGATGGTTTGATTTATTATTGAATAGATTGAATATTTAGGGAAAGGCAATATAAACTCCTTTCTCAGAAAGGAGGTCTAATTGTAAAAGTGACAACAACAATAAAAAATAAATTTATAAAATTTGAAATTGAAAAAGCTGAAATTATAGAAGAAGATACAAACTCGCAATTTGCTACAGCTAAAATAAGAGCTTTTTCATCTGGACCAAATCTTCATGATCTAGTTTGTTCAGAAAATGTTTTACAAGAGACAGCTTCTACTCTTTACAATAAACCAATTTTGTATTCTATAGATAATGTTTTAGATGATTTTTATACTCATGTAGATGCCGATAGAAATGCAATTGCTGGATTTATTGTTCCAGAAAGTGCCGAATTTGAAAGATTAGATGATGGCAGATTATCTTTAAATGTATTGGGAAAAATTTGGAAATTATATGCTCCCAAAGTAGTTCAATTATTTAAACGTGATGGGGGCAAAAAGAAAATCTCAGTAGAGATGGATTTATTTAAATCTGAACCTAGAGAAGATGGCTTGCAAAATATGTTGGATTTTGCATATGCTGGATTGACTATTCTAGGTGATTATGTCACTGAGGCTTCACCTGGAGCAAATATGAGTATTCTTTCATTTGCTGAGGAAAATAAAAAAGTCACATTGGAATACATGAAAGAATTTGGTATAGATTCTGATCAATTTTTGATTCCTTGGATAATTGATATTAATAATAAATTAAACGAAATAAATGGAAAAATTAATTCACAAAATTTTGAAAAGAAAGGTGGTGGTGATCTAGTGCCATATTCAAGTATGAAGGATGTTAATCCTGCTTTAAAAGGTATCAAACCTCCTATTTCCTTAGCTCAAGCTAATCAAATTGCTAAAGAAGCTGATGGCATTGGTACAGATGAAAATAAAAACGGATGGGCTATAGCAATTGGGAATTTTAAAAAGCGTCATGTTGTAAAAGATGATAAATGGGTTGCTAAAGAAAAAATGACTGCTGAAATAGAAGAATTTGCTAAAGATAATTGGGGAACTGGCGATGCTATTACAGTCGATAAATCCAAAGATGCCATGTCTAGTTCACCTTGGGGAAATGTTGATAAAACTGCATTAAAAAATACGGTTTTAAAAGCTAAAAATTATAAATCTCTAGTTAAGGATATATATGCAAAAGTTGATGAAGGATGGGAAGATCATCCTAGTTCATCTTTACATTATCCTATTATGCAAGTTAGTGGTGGTAAGGCAGTTTATAACCGTTATGGTCTTGCTCAAGCCTTATTACGTGCCGAAGCCCAAAATGAAAGCGGAGTTGTTTCGAAAGTTCATGGGCTTTATTCTAAGTTAGGATTGGAGGCGAAACAAGAAAAGATGGCTCTTAGTAAAGAAAAAGAAGATGAAGAATTAGAGAAAATGGCTAAAGAAACTCCTGAAGATGAAAAGAAAGAAGATCCCAAGGAGGAAGCAAAAGAAACACCTAAAGAAGAGAAAAAAGAGAATATGTCGTTTGATTTTTCTGCTATGTTTGCTGAAGGTGAAGACGAGAATTTTGCAGATTTGCAGGCTGAATTTGCAAAAGGTGATGCTATGGATCATATGAAAATTATGAATGCTATGTATGCCAAGTTCTGCACCTTACAAACTCAAATGGCTCAAGCCCAAACAGAAAAAGAAGAAATGTCTGCTAAATTCGCTGAAGCTGATAAGAAAGCTAAAGCTTATATGGCTGAAAATGAAGAATTGAAACAATTTAAAGCTCAAAAAGAACAAGAACAATTTACTTTTGCGGTAGATGCTACTTTAAAGGAACTTGAAGAAACAGTAGAGATTCCATTAGAGACTCTTGATGAAATGCGTGAAGATTCTAAAAATTTCTCTTTAGATGATGTTGATGCTTGGAAAAATAAGGTAAAAGCGCAATGCCTAGATTTTGCTATTAAGGGAAAATCTAATGAAGATAGTGTTAAGCGTTATGCTTTACCTTTTATAAATTCTGAGAGAACCGTTAATAATGGTTCCCCTTGGATTAGATAATTTTTAAACTTAAAAATAGGAGGTATTTAATAATATGGCTTATTCCGTGATTGTGCCTGAAAAAATTATGGCTAATGATGTTGGTAGTTTGAATCAGGCTGTTGTGTCTGGTTCGAATCTTGAAAATGGTAATGTTTTTTATTTAGATCAAATTTCTGGTTCGAGTGGCTACAGTGAAGTTTTTCATGCTGTTGCTCCTTCGAGTGGTAGTTTGAGTGGTTTATGGATGGCTTATACTCCTGAAATTGTGGTTGTTCAATCGGGGGCTAATAACTTCAAGGGTATCGATCAAGATCCCCGTAATTTTATTAATCTTAGCGGTTCGGTTGTGGATGCAATTAAGCCTCAACCCGGCGATGTTTTTTTGATGAGTGTGGATGCGTTTAGTGGCGCTAGAAGTTCTAATACTTATGCCAATGCTTATGCTGATAATTTTGACTTAGCTTGGGGTACTACTCAAACTGGTGCGGCTCTCTCTTTCCAGTATCTAGCCACTGATTACATTACTATTGGCAGTGGTTCTTCGATTGGCGATACTCGGTTAGTGGCTTATCGAGTGCGTTGTTTGGCTAACTAATATTTTATAAATAATAAAATATTATAAAAAGTCAATAATTATATATTTTTATAAATAGGAGGTACTTTAAAATATGATTCCTGATAATGTTATCAAGTTTGCTTCGGAAAAGAATCTTGCACCTTATTTGATGTTCCAAGATTATTATAATCATTATCGTTTTACTCAGGGTACGAAAAATTTAACTTTTTCTCAGGTGGATGATAAAGGGGAACCGATTACTTTTGCCGAAAAAGAAAAATTAATGAATGCTGCTTTAAAACGTGAAATTTTGCGCGTAGCTGGTATTCACAATATTGAAGAATTTCCATTGGAACAGTGGGCATCCAATCCTATGTTGAATTGGGCTACTTTTGCTGTGGTTTCTAGTATGATCGATATGATTCTTCCAGACGTTTTGATTGAGAATATTGGGCTTTATACGGATATACGCAATATTGGTTGGGGCGACTCGGCTAGCTTCGATATTGAAGCCAATGGTTTGTTTGTGGTTTCTAAAGGTGGGCGCGCTCAGAAAAATACTAATCTTCACAAACAGTTCAAGGGTACGATCACTGTTACTCCTGAACCTCGTCAATTAACTGTTGGTGTGAGTTTATATCGTGTGCTTAGTGGCGCTGAAAGTTTGGCCCGTTTTGTTTCCAAGATGGTTATGTCTCTTGAGAGTCAGGTTACGATTGATGCATATAATGCGTTTGCTACTCTGATGGCTTCGTTACCGACTACCGCTACTACTGGTTTGCAGGTTAGTGGTTATTCCCAGGCTGATTTGATGCGCCTTTGTGCTCAGGTGGAAGCTTGGACTCGTCAGAAACCAGTTATTGTTGGGACTAATATTGCTATGCTCAATGTTCTTCCTGATGATGCTAATTATCGTTATGATTTAACTGGTAGCGAATATGTAAGACTTGGTTATGTGCGTACTGCATTTGGCTATGATACCATGATTCTGCCTAATATTGCTGATTGGACGACTCAATGGGGGCGTGTGGTTAGTGATAGTTATCTTTGGATTTTGGCTCCTGGTTCGCAGAAACTTTTAAAGTTAGTTATGGAAGGTTCTACTCTTAGCAATACTGAGGGTGTTTGGGAAAATGCCAATCTGATTCAGAGAGCAACTATGGTAAAGAGTTATGGGGTGGATGTTGTAACCAATACCACTTGTGCTACTATAGCTCTCTAAATAATATATTTATTTTGGGGCAGATTTATTTCTGCCCCATATTTAAAAAATAAGGAGAAAAATTTAAAATGGTTCCTAGAAAATCGCAAGTTGCGGAGAATTCAAAGGGTGTTTCAGTTGAAACAAAAAATTCAAATATGAAAATAGATACTAATGCTGATAAAGTAATGTTTACTGCCGATAAAGTAATGCTTAATGCCGATTTAAGCGTGGAAGATTTGCTTAAACTAATAAAGAATATACAAGAACAAAATAAAGAATTAGCAAATAAGTTAGCAAAATTAGAATCGGAAAAAGAATCTTCTACTCCAATTAAAGGCGAATATGATGATAGGAGCGAATATGAAAATATAACTATTCGTCCTGATAAATATGTGAAAGTAATTAGTTTGGATATTTATCCTTTAAATTTAAGTACTGAAAAATATGGCAAAGGTAGAACTTATCGATTTAATGAATTTGGTCATGTAAAAAACATACCATTTAAAAATCTTGCTGATATTGTAGACACTCATTCAAACTTTGTGGAAGATGGTCGTTTTTATATTTTAAATAGAGCCGCAATTCATGAACTTAGTCTTGAAGATATTTATTCAAATATTTTGACAAAGGAAAAAATAGATGCAATTCTGCAAGGTAATGATAGAGATGTTTCTATTAGTCTTTTCCAATCTGCAAATAAAGCACAACGAGAAGTCATTTGTCAAATGCTTATTGATCGTAGAATTAATGATGAGGAAGTAGATTTAAATATTTGGGATAGAATTGATAGAATGGTAGATGGTCAACTTGAGGAAAAATATAATATTAATAGAGAATATCTAGATTCCTTAGATTTACAAAAAGAAGAACAAAAATAATAATATTTAATAATTGATAATTAGGGGATAGGTAAGTCTGATCAATTTACTAATAAGTTGCATCCTTTCACAATTTCCCCTTTTTATAAAATTGAGGGGAAGGGGTTTATAATGAAAGGATAATAATGGATAAATGCCAAAAATTTTAACTATTGAAGAAATAAAAAATAATTTATTTGATCGATTTTCTAATGATCTTGAATTAATAGAATACTCTGGAAGATGTATGAATAATGATTCATTGTTTTATTGTAATAAATGTGGAAATAAATGGTTTTCCAATGTTTCTTATTTAATGCATAAAGGAGTTGGATGTCCTAAATGTAATAAAACTGGGAGAAAACAAGAAATATTTTCAGATGAGGCTGAAAAAAGATTGTTTGAAAAACATAATGGCAAAATTATTATGTATAATTTTTCATCTTTATCTGAATATGCTGATTTTGAATGTTTAGTTTGTGGAAGAAAATGGAAAAATATAGCTCGTAGAGTTATAAGAAAAGATGGTTGCATTAATTGTCAGCATAATAATGATAGACTAAGTTTGGAATATATTGAAAATTATGTAAAATCTCAGGGTTGTATATTAATTGATGGAACCACCTATAAAAATGCTAAAAGTAAAATTTTTGTAAAATTTGAATGTGGTCATAATAATTTAATTATTTGGAATGATTTTCAGCAAGGGAAAAGATGTATTCAATGTGGGATTCAGTTGAGATTAGATAAACATAGAACAAAAGAAATAGATATAATCAATTTTCTTGAAAAAAATGATCTTATATTTATAGATTTTCCTAATGGTTTTAATACTCAAAAAACATCTTCTGTCAGGTATATGTGTGATCAAGGACATATTACTGAAAGGAAAGTTGATCGTATTTATAAATATCCTACATGTAAAAAATGTAAAAAAATTTATTTATCAAAAATACATAGAGGAGAAGGTAATCATGCTTGGAAGGGCGGGGGTTCTTTAAAAAGTTTCTTGAGAAATTCTATATCAGAATGGAAAAAGGAAAGTTTTAAAAAATATAATTTCAAATGTTATATTACTGGATCTACTAAAAATTTAGTTGTGCATCATTTAATTTCCTTTTCTAAAATTTATTATAGTGTGTTAAAAAAAAATAACATTGAAATCAAGAGAAAATTTAATGATTATAGTAAAGAAGAATTGGATCTTATAACTAAAATATTTTCAGATGAACATAATAAGGTTTTAGGAATTGTAATAACAAAATCCATTCATAATAAGTTTCATAAATTATATGGAACAAAAAATTTTGCTCCAGAAAATTTTTATGAATTTGCTGATAATATAAGAAATGGAAAGATATCGATAATATAGGAAGGAGGGCAAATGGCTACAACATTAGAGGAAATTTGTGATATTTTTACCAGTATTGTACAAGATTTCAGATTGAATGCCCTCTATCAGTCGTCTGGAAGTTTGGTGTTTTTAACATATTTAGAACCTTGGGTGTTAATGGCAATAGATTATTTCGATATGGCTAATCAAGATTTAATCTATGACACAATTACTCAAACTTTTAGTGTTGATCTTAATCAACAAAATAAAAACATTCTTGCTCAAATAATGACTATGTTTTGGCTACAAAAAGAGGTACAAGATATTCAACAGATGAGAAATTTCATACAAGATAAAGATTTTAAAACTCATTCCGCAAATCAAGCTTATCAGGCTAAACAAAGTGCCTATAATTCAAAGCGTGAAGAAATTAGTCAATTATTGAATAATTATGGTTATCGAAACAATACATGGACGAATTGGACAAATCAAAATTTTTCTTAAGGAGAATAATATATGAGCATGAAATATTATCTTGCAGGTTCGCCTCTTACATTTCAATCTCCTCAAGAATCTTTTATATATAATTTCAATTATAATTTAAATGACCAATTTTATAATACTTTTAATGCTTATACAATTTATGAAGAAACATATTTATCAAGTGGAAGTTATCAGAAAGTAGATGTTAGAGTTAATACGGCTATTGATAGTGTAACAGGACAAAAATTGGGTGATGATTTTAAAATCCTTTTGTTTAAACCTGATCATGATGATATTGGTATTGGAGAAAAATTTTGGTTCAATGATAATTATTGGATTTCTGTGTTTACTGATAATATAAAAACTTCTCTTGGTATTTCTTGTACTATTAGACGATGTAATAATATGCTTCGTTGGCGTACAGAAGATGGGGTTATTTATAGTGAACATTGCATTATAGATTATGCTATGGCTACACCTCGCAATAGAGTAAGATCTGATCCATTGATTCCCGATGGGACGATTAAGGTTTTTACTCAATTAAATTCTAATACTGCAACTATAAAAGAAAATCAACGATTTATGTTTGGACGCGAGAATCAATGGGTTTGCTATCAAGTTTATGGAGGTGGGCTTGCAAACTATTTAAATCAAAAAACTACGGACAATACTTCTGCTTATCTACTTGAATTAGCAATGGGTAAAAATTATGTAAATGAAGATACTGATGATATTATAAATGGAATAGCTGATAAATATAAATATACATCTGCTTCTGCATTATTGGATTCTATACAAATTACTCCAACGAGTGGATCAATAATTGAGGGCACTACCATAACATATAGTTGCTATCTTTATATATCTGGCGTACAACAAGCAGATACATTTACATTTAGTGTAAGTGGATCTTCAAGTGTGCCAACCAGCTATTATACTTTTATATCTATAGATGGAAATAGCTTCTCAGTAGAGAATATAACTAAATATCTTGATAGTCCACTTTTGATAGATTGTGTTTCTGGCGCATATTCTAGACAATTTAGTATAGTGCTTCGTGGCGCATGGTAGGAGGAATATATGCCGATTTATAACAACGTACTTCAGCCAGATAAAAGGCAACTTCCTCTCCATGAAATCACCGGTTCGGGTTTACAAATTTCAGGTAGCTTTCCTGGATGGGGCCAGGCGATTGATTTTAATTATCAATTTGATTGGTTAAATGTCCATACATTTGAACAAGGTATGTTTTCTTCTGGCAGTTTAACATTTGTTGGTTCTCAACAAATTCTCACGACTGGCCCTGCTGACTTAACAATTAAACCTTCGCAAGATCTTTATGCTGACCCTGATAGTAATATGTTTAAAATGTCATCTGGTGTAAGAATTCAGACTAATAATTATATTTCTCAATCTCTTGGATGGGCTGCATCTTATAATGGCTCTGGTGATTTCCGCTATCTTTATACTGATGAATTACATGCAAAAGCTTTTATTGCCGATATGGAAAGAGCATTGGCTGGTGGTGAGATAGTTTCTAAAAGTGTGGCTCCATTATACGCTGATTTTATAATACCCGATTATGGAGGTTCAGCTTTATTATACGTAGAAGCATTTGGTGGATTTCCAAATTCAGAAGTTTTTGAATCTGGTGATTATATTATGCTTAGATCTTTTGATAGATCAAGCGGAAGTTTGAATATAACAAATGCTTTTGGCACAGTTTCTAATCCAACAATTTATTCTACTGGATCTCCAGCATATCAAACTTGGGTATTTACTAGATTAAGTGGTTCTGTAAACGGGAATCCTGCTGGAGGATATATATATTCGGGTAATTTAGTACTTGCAGAAACTTTGGCAATTGATTTTGGCGTAAGTGGAAATGGGTATATAGAATCAACGGCTATTGATGGATATATGGGTGAAAATAGTCCATATACTCATAGTGTAACTTGGAATACCCATCCTTGGTATGATCGAACAGTAAGGACAAGATCGGGAAATCTATATGGTATTTTTGCTTCTAGTAATGAGTTTGGATATTATGCTGGTAATGGAGTAACCACTTCTTCTAGTTATATTCGGGTATCAAATCAAGCGATTGAGGGACATAATTTACCCGTAAGATTATATTCTAGTGGATCTAAAATTATTTCTTTAGAACCATCTAGTTATCCTTATTTATCAATTGGATATCCTCATCCCACTCAGTATTTACAATATTCTGGTATTTGGATGGGCAGACATACGGATGGAACTTATAGAAGTTATTTAGGTTCTGTATCTGGTAGTACATTATCATCTGGTTACT
>Ga0315550_1001502_pt1 | contig 14301 bp, 12 predicted proteins | sample SalMarSW160190MG_2_FD_203100 | JGI IMG/M metagenome (GOLD analysis project Ga0315550, IMG submission 203100) | Salt marsh sediment microbial communities from the Plum Island Ecosystem LTER, Massachusetts, United States - Salt Marsh Sediment SW1601-90 ... | reverse complement strand
GCCAAAGAACATCCTCTTTTTGGCGTTGGTTTTAACACCTATCGCTATGCTCAAAGAGATTATGGTTTTCTTGAGACCGAAGAATGGCAACTTAGCCAAGCTGGCGCTGGCGCTGATAATAGCTGGTTTTTTGTTTTAGCCACAACCGGCATCTTTGGTTTTCTAAGCTATCTTTGGCTTTGGGGACGAGCTTTTAAAAAGGCTAAAAAGAAGACGATTATTTTGATTAGCCTTTTAGCTTTAATTATTCATTCCTTTTTCTTGAATTCTTTGTTTTATCCGCAGATTATGGTTTGGGTTTGGATTTTGTTAGTTTTTGTTTAAGAAGAATAAGTTACAGTTAGGCTTTTTTCTGCCTGATTGCCAGCTTTATCAATAGCGATAATCAGAATATTATTTTCGCCTAAATTAAGACCAAGAGTATATTCAAAATTACCTTCTTTAGCCAAGATAACTAGATGGTCATTAATCATCAGTTCCACTCCTTCTTCGGTTTTGCCAATAATTTCAACTTTACCTTTTTCATCAGAAATAGTTTCCCCGTCTTCAGGCTGAGTGATTTCTAAACTAGGTGGTTCATCATCATACCAAATAGAGATTTTATTTGAAGCAACACTTTGGTTACCGGCCTTATCAATAGCCAAAGCATAAATTTCGTTTTGACCCAGAGTTAAATTTAATTTACCTGAAGAAAAATTACCTTCGTTATCGGCTACCACTTCTTTAGCTCCCTGACCAGTCAGGAAAATTTTCACTGAAGCACCAACTTCTGTAATACCAGAGACTTCAATTTGAGATTGGTTGGTCGCTTCTGGCAAGGCATTAAGAATTGGTACCTGGGGTGGAAGATTATCTTTGATTTCAACTTGTTGATAAGAACCGCGAATATTGCCAAAAAAGACAGCCATTTTAATCAAAGCGGGAATGCCCCAGAAAAGAGCGGCAAAAATTAAAAAGAAAGTCAGAAAAGTAAAAAGAACCGCTCGTCTGAGATTTCTTTTTTCTTCTTTTTTAGAGAGTAAAGAGTATTTAGCCATTTCGAGTTTATGAGAAACAAGGTTCTGCCAAAGGCAGGTTCTTATTTTATCAGAGCCGATGGTCGGAGTCGAACCGACGACCTACGCTTTACGAAAGCGCCGCTCTGCCAGCTGAGCTACATCGGCACAAAAACAGAGCGGGATAGGGGAGTCGAACCCCTCTTTCCACCTTGGGAAGGTGATGTTGAGCCGCTCAACTAATCCCGCGCTTTAATTTTTTCAGTTTTAATCTACCGCGGTATTGTTAAAACATTGCCGGGATGAATCAAATCAGGGTTACTTAGATTATTTTCATGGGCAATTTCCACCCATTGATAGCCATCCTGGTAAGCTCTAACAGCGATATTCCACAGATTATCACCTTTGACAACAGTGTATTTATCAGCGGTGATTGATTGTTCAGCCATTTTTTCAACCGGTTGTCTGACTGCTGCTTTGGGTAAAATTAATTCCTGGTCAACTAACAAATAATTAGCATTGACAAGATTATTTTCCTTGACAATATCAACCCAGTTGTAGCCGGAGCTATAATATCTTTCAGCAATTTTCCAAAGATTATCTCCAGCTTGTACCTTGTAAACCATAGGTAGACCCTCGGGAACCAATCCTTCTTCTTCCTCAATTAACTTAACTTCACCAACAGTTTGAGTTGGTTGACCTTCCTCTTCATTTTGGCCGACACTACGGAAATAATTAAAAATCAAAGCTCCAATAACTAGAACAACAATCACACCAAGAATAACACTAATAGTTGATTCATTGAGTTTCAGTTTTTTAAGAAAGTTTTTTAAACGTCCGTTGCTCATTTATTGATAAAAGAGATTTTATCCTCCTTTCTAGGCAGGGGTAAGCGGGCCCGACCGGAGTCGAACCGGCGATCTTCCGCGTGACAGGCGGATGTGTTAACCACTACACTACGGACCCCCTTAATTGGATTTAGAATAGCAGATTATTGAGCTCAAGTCAACGCTTGTGATATGATGAAAAAAGATGAAAATGAGTCGGGAAATGACTAATAAAGAAGTGGCGCGCCTTCTAAAAGAAGTTTCAGCCGCTTTAGAAGTTAAAGGTGGTAACAGTTTTAAAATTGCTGCTTATGACCGAGTGTCAGTAGCCATTGAACATGCCACCAGCGAAGTCAAAGACCTTTGGGATGATAAGAAACTTCAGGAAATTCCTGGTATTGGTGTTAACCTTGCAGCTCATTTAGACGAACTTTTCCGAACCGGCAAGGTTAAGCATTTTGAAAGAATCTTCGGTAATTTACCCCCAGCCATGTTTGAATTTCTGGAGATTCCTGGCGTTGGACCTAAAACTGCCCATAAACTTGCTCAGGAATTGGAGATTAAAGAAGCCAAAACAGCCATCCCTCGCTTAAAAAAAGCTCTTAAAGCTGGGAAATTAAGAAAGATTGAAGGTTTTGGTGAGCAGTCAGAGAAAGACATCTTAGAAGGCCTTAAAAGCCTCAAAAAGCGTTCGGAAAGGATGCTTTTGCCTTTTGCCTGGGAATTGGCTCAAAAGGTTATTGAATACCTTTCTGAAGCTAAAATAAGCTTTAAGATTGATCCCTTAGGCAGTTTACGCCGGATGACGGCCACTGTTGGCGATATTGATTTGGCTGTGGCTACCAGAGAGCCCAAAAAAGCCATTAAAAGGTTTGTTTCCTTTCCAGAGGTTAAAGAAGTGGTGGTGGCTGGTGGTAATACCGCCCGCATTATTCATCGCAACGGCCGGCAGATTGATCTTAAAACCATGAATCCTCAGGCCTATGGAGCCTTACTTCAGCATTTTACCGGCTCAAAACAGCATAATATCCATCTCAGGGAAATCGCCCAGAAAAAAGGTTTAAGTTTATCTGAATACGGTATTAAAAAAAGTAACAAGATAAAGAAATATGAAACAGAAGAAGAGTTTTATCAGGCTTTAGGCATGAGTTGGATTCCGCCGGAATTAAGAGAAGATACTGGTGAAATTGAAGCTGCTCAGGAGAGAAAACTACCAGAATTAATTAAAAAGGAGGATATTCTTGGCGACCTCCATGTTCATTCAGCCTTTCCGATTGAACCAAGTCACGATTTAGGGGCAGATAGTTTCAAAGTTCTTTTAGAAAGAGCAGCTAAATTAGACTACCAATACTTGGGTTTATCTGAACATAATCCTAGTTCAAGCCAGCATACCTCAAAACAAATAATTAACATATTAAAGAGAAAAAAAGAAGAAATTGATAAATTAAATTACTCAAGAGTAAAAAAGATACCCGTTTATGCTATAAATAGCCTAGAAATAGATATAAAACCAGATGGTTCACTAGCTTTGCCAGAAGAAGCTTTTAAATATTTAGATTTTGCTATTGCCTCAATTCACAGCAGTTTTAAAATGCCCCGCCGGGAAATGACAAAGCGCATTTTGGCTTCCTTGGTTCATCCGAAAATAAAGATTTTGGGTCATCCGACTGGCCGTAAAATAGGTGAAAGAGAAGGTTATGAACTTGATTGGGAGAAAATCTTCACCTTTTGTCTTAAAAATAATAAATATTTGGAAATTAATGCTTGGCCTAATCGTTTAGATCTACCTGACACTCTTGTTCGTGAAGCTGTGAAAACGGGAGTGAAAATGGTGATTAACACTGATGCCCATACTGTTGACCAGTTGGATCTAATGCCTTATGGTGTGGCTGTGGCCAGACGAGGTTGGGCCACTAAAAATGATATTATTAATACCATGAGTTATAATGAATTGAAAAAAGCTTTGAATTTTGAAGGGAGGTGAGAAAATGACAAATTTTATCATTCCAATTATTATTGTCGCTGCTGCTGTTTTACTTTATTTCTGGTCTTTGTACAACAAATTTGTGACGATTAAGACTCGGATTAAAGCTTCGATTCAGGAAATTGGTAATCAGCTTAAGAGACAAGCTGATTTAATTCCTAATTTGGTAGCTTCGGTCAAAGGTTATATGAAACATGAGAAAACTATTTTTAAGGAATTAACTGAAGCCAGAAAGCAAGTTGTCAAAGTTGTTGATGGGGGTAATACCCAAAAAATGATTGAAGCCGGGGCTCGTTTACAAAATGCCTTGATGCCGATTCGAGCGGTTTTTGAATCAACACCTCAGCTTCAAGCAGTTGGTCCTACGAGCCAGTTGATGGAGGAATTGAGGGATACAGCTGACAAAGTGATGTATTCCCGCCGAACTTTGATTGATTTGACCGCTGATTATAATATTATGTTGGCCAGATTTCCTTCTAATCTAGTCGGGAAGATGTTTCGTTTCAAACCGGGACCAGGCTTAAAAATGCCTGAAGAAGGGGAATCTTTAACTGTTAAAAAAGAACAGTTAAAGACACCTAAGGTGGAAATTTAATGATTAACGTTTACGAACAAGTTGATCGTAATAAGCGTCGAAGCGCCATTATTATGGTGATTTTTGTCATTTTCATCACCGGGGCGGTTTGGCTTTTTAGTCAAGCTCTAGATTACGGGCCAGGGATTGTTGGTTGGGCCTTGATTATTTCTGGCTTAATCAGCTTTGCCAGCTATTGGTGGTCAGATAAAATTATTTTGGCTATTTCTAAAGCTAGACCAGCTAATAAAAAAAGAGATTTTAAATTTTTTACCGTCACTGAAAATTTAGCTTTGGTTTCCCAAATACCCATACCCAAACTTTATGTGATTGAGGATAGTGCCCCTAATGCTTTTGCTACCGGACGGGATATCAACCATGCGGTTATCTGTGCGACAACTGGTCTTATTGAAAAACTTAACCGAACTGAATTAGAAGCGGTGGTGGCTCATGAAATTTCCCATATCAGGAACTATGACATGCGCTTAATGAGCATTGTGACCGTTTTAGTCGGTATGGTTGTTTTGATTTCTGATTGGTTTCTTCGGGGCTTTCGCTTCAGTAGCCGTTCCCGCAACCGCCAGTCAGGGAACATTGGGGCAGTTCTTTTTTTAATTGGCTTGGTTTTGGCTTTACTTTCGCCGTTGATTGCTAAATTAATTCAACTGGCTCTTTCCCGCCGAAGAGAATTTTTGGCTGATGCTTCAGGGGTCATGTTAACTAAATATCCTGATGGTTTAATTAATGCTCTACAGAAAATTAGTGCTGATAAAGAACCGTTAGAAGTTGCCAACAAAGCTACCGCTCATCTTTACATTGTTAATCCTTTTAAGGGCTCATTAGCTAAAAGTTGGGCCGCTAATCTTTTTAGTACTCACCCACCGATAGAGGAGAGAATTAAAACTTTAAAGGAGATGAGATGACGGGAAAAAATTCCAAATTAAATGAAAAGGAAGTCAAACATGTGGCCAAATTGGCCAGATTAAATTTGACATCTCAGGAAGTAAAAAAATTTCAAGAACAGCTTTCCGAGGTTTTGGATTATATAGAGGTTTTAAAGGAAGTTAAAACCGAGAAAGTTGAGCCAACCAGTCAGGTGACTTCTTTGGAGAATGTTTTCCGTGAAGACCGAAGCCAACCTTCTCTAGGCCAAAAAGAAACTTTATCAGGGACTAAAGAAACTTATAAAGGATTTTTTAAGATTAAAAGAATTCTTGATAACGATTAAAAATGGGGTTAACAGAACTTTCAATCAGTCAAATTAAAGAAGGATTAAAAGAGAAAAAGTTTTCTTCGTTAGAGGTAGTGAAAGCATCTTTAGGAAAAATTGAAAAAACTAACCCAAAAATTAATGCTTTATTGACTATTTGTGAAAAAGAAGCCTTAGAACAAGCGGTAAAAGCAGATCAAGAGATAGAGGCGATAGATAAAAAACCTTTATTAGGAATACCGATTGCCGTTAAAGATATTTTTTGTACTAAGGGGATAAGAACAACCGCTGCCTCAAAAGTTTTAGAGAATTATGTCCCGGTTTATGACGCCACGGCCGTCAAGAAATTAAAAGAAGCTGGGGCGATTATTATTGGTAAAACTAACCTTGACGCCTGGGCTCATGGTTCTTCAGGAGAAAATTCAGATTTCGGCCTGACCAAAAATCCCTGGAATGAAAATTATGTTCCCGGAGGTTCCAGCAGTGGTTCAGCCGCAGCCATGGCCGCTCAAATGGCTTTTGGGGCTTTAGGAACCGATACTGGCGGTTCTATTCGTCAACCAGCTTCCTTTTGCGGTGTTTTAGGTTTAAAACCGACTTACGGACGGATTTCCCGTTACGGAGTTATTGCCATGGCTTCTTCTTTGGATACGGTTGGTTGTTTTGGTAAAGAAATAGCTGATTTAGCTCTTCTTTTACAAATTATGGCTGGTCGTGATAAATATGATGCCACTTCTTTAAATCAACCGGTGCCGAATTATCAACAAAACCTAAATAAGAAGAAAGAAAATCTGAAAATTGGTTTACCTAAGGAATATTTTTCACAAGGTTTAGACAAAAAAGTTGAAAAAAAGATAAAAGAGGCGATTAACACATTGGAAAAACAAGGTGCAGAAATATTTGAAGTTTCTTTACCTCATACTTCTTATGCCCTGGCTGTTTATTATATTATTCAACCTTCGGAAGTTTCTTCTAATTTGGCTCGTTACGATGGCCTTCGTTATGGTTTTGACCGCACTTTTTTCAATGAAGAAGCTAAGAGAAGAATTATGTTAGGGACATATGCTCTTTCAGCTGGTTATTATGAAGCTTATTATTTAAAGGCGATGAAAGTTAGAACTCTGATTAAAAAAGATTTTGACAAAGTTTTTAAAAAAGTCGACCTTTTATTAACACCGGTTTCCCCTACTTTACCTTTTAAAATAGGGGAGAAGACAACCAACCCTTTAGAAATGTATTTATCCGATATTTATACGGTGACCGCTAATTTAGCTGGAATTCCCGCTCTTTCAGTGCCGGCTGGATTAGTTGATAAGCTGCCAGTGGGTTTTCAGCTTTTAGGACCGCAATTGAGTGAAGAATTAATTTTTCAGGTTGCTCATCAATTCGAACAAATAACTAAATTGCCTAAAATAAATTAGTTTAATTAATTAAACAATGAGAAATAATTTTATTAAAGTTCTAAGAAATAAAAATTTTGTTAAAATCTGGGTTTCTCAAATTCTTTCCCAATTAACCCTCAATTCGTTGAATTTCATCTTAATTATCAAAATTTTTGAAAGTACCCATTCAACGGTGGCGATTTCTCTTTTTTGGTTTTTCTGGGCCTTACCAGCTATTTTCTTGGGTCCATTTTCTGGAACCTTAATTGATTTTTTGGGAACTAGAAAAATTTTGATTCTTTCCAATCTTCTTCAAGCTTTGGTTGTTCTGATGTACCTCCCAATTAGGAATTCTATTTGGCCAATCTACAGCATTCTTCTTCTTTATTCATTTTTGAATCAATTTTATTTACCGGCTGAAGCAGCCACCTTGCCCGGAGCGGTTAACAGAAAACTTTTGCCGCCAGCTAACAGTCTTTTTCTTTTTACGACTTATGCTTCCTTAATTTTAGGTTATGGTTTGGCTGGACCTTTGATTAAATTAATTGGGCGTCAATTGCCTTTTGTCATGGGCAGTTTGATGCTTGTTTTAGCCGCCATCGTTGTCCGTCTTTTACCAGCCTCAACTTTTTCTAAAATAAACCATAGGATTTCTTCCCAACGTCTGCCAGATTTCTTTAAAAAGTTAAGTGAAGGCTATCAGTTTATCAGATATAATCCAACCGTTCTTTTTCCTTTGTTGATTTTAGTTTTTTCCCAAATCACTTTAATTATCCTGGCCGTTTTAGCGCCAGCTTTAGTCGTCAAGATTCTAGATACCGACTTGATTAGTATCAGTACGAGGTTAATATTACCCATTGGTATTGGTGGAATTTTAGGGATGATTACCACTGTTAAGCTTCTGAAAAATGTTCGTAAACGCCGCCTAATTTATAATGGCTTTTTCCTATTAAGCTTTTCTTTGTTCTTTTTGGTTTTAGCTGTTCCTCATTTTCATAATTATTTTAAAATTTTAAGTGAAGTTCTTTTTGGTTTGATTGCCGGTTTTGCCTTTAGTCTTTTTACCGTTCCTACACAAACATTGCTTCAGGAAAAAACACCAAACAGTTTAAGAGGACGTGTTTTCGGCGTTTTAGGTTTTTTAATTACCATTTCTTCTGTTTTGCCGGTTCTTTTCGTGGCCACTATTGGTGAATTTTTAGGAGAAATCTGGATGATTTTGATTTTAGCGACAGCCATTTTTAGTTTAGGCTTGTTTTCGCTGAAAGGAGAAAATGTCATTTACCGTTTTTATCGGTCTTGAAATTCATATTGAGCTAAAGACAAAATCCAAAATGTTTTGTCGTTGCTCAACTGATTATTTTGGTCATCAGCCGAACAGTTACGTCTGTCCGGTTTGTTTAGGTTTACCTGGAGCCTTACCTTTTCCTAATCAAAAGGCGATTGAAGCAGTCGTTCTTACTGGTCTGGCCTTAAACAGCCAAATTGCCAATTTCAGCAAGTTTGACCGCAAAAACTATTTTTACCCTGACTTACCCAAAGGTTATCAAATCAGCCAGTATGATTTACCCTTGTGTCAAAAAGGAGAATTTGAAAGTATCAGAATAACCAGGGTTCATTTAGAGGAAGACACTGGCAAATTAGCTCATGAAATCGTTAACAATCAAAAAGTCTCCTTAATTGACTTTAACCGCTCAGGTATTCCTTTAATGGAGATTGTTACCGAACCAGACCTTAGTTCGGCTAGCCAAAGCAAAGAGTTTTTAAAGAAACTTCAGCAATTAGTTCGTTGTCTGGGGGTGGCTGATGCTGATATGGAAAAAGGACAAATGAGATGTGAGCCAACGGTTAATCTGGAAATTGTCAAAAACAAAAGAAAATATTACACCCCTTTGGTGGAAATTAAAAACATTAATTCCTTTAGATTTGTGGAAAAAGCCATTGAATATGAAATCAAAAGGCAGCTTGAGGAATTTGAGAAAACCGGCATTGAAAAACAAACCGGTAACAAAACCACCAGAGGTTGGGATGAGAAAAGACAAAAGACGGTTTTACAAAGAGAAAAAGAAGAATCAGCTGATTATCGCTATTTTCCTGAGCCGGATATTCCTCCGATTCGTCTCACTAATTCTCAAATAAAAGCTCTTAAAAGCAAAATACCTGAGTTGCCAGAAGCAAAAATCAGTAATTTAAAGAAAAAAGGGCTTTCAGATTATCAAGCGGAATTATTATCAAGATCAGATAAAAATATCCTCGTTCTTAAAAAAGCCTTAAAGATTAGTGAAAAAATCAAGGTTAAAATAAGCCCCTCCAAAGTCGCTGATTTGATTATTAATAAAAAAGCCAAAACTTCCCAGGAAATCATTGATAAACTTTCAGCTAGAAAACCAAGTATGGATAAAAGGGAATTAATCTCAATCACTGAAAATGTTCTTAAAGATAACCCTTCAGTAGTTGAACAATTCAAAAAAGGTAAGGAAACCGCTATAGAGTTCTTAGTTGGGCAAATTATGGCTAAAACTAAAGGTCAAGCTGATGCCCAACAGGTGCGTAAACTCCTTCGTGAAAAATTGAAATCTGCTTGAAAAAAAGTTGAAATTTGGCTATAGTGAGAGTTAATGAGTGAAACAAAATCAAATGAAGGTTACAACAAAGGTCGGTCTCCTTTTAAAGTTACCTTTAGAGATAGAGAAAAAGGAGAGGAATCCCCGAATTATTACCAAAGTGTTTTGCTAAAAAATAGCCTTGAGGCAGTTAAAAAAGCAGGAATAGAAATTACCCCAAAACTTATTGAAAATCTTGGTCAGGTTGCTTTCAAAATTGGAGGAATCGCTGGAGATAAAGAAAATCTTTCCCTTGTTGACCCTCTGACTGGTCTTTGTAATCGAAGATTCTTTGAGGAGGCAGCCAAAGACAAAATGTCTGAAAGTAAGCGCCATAGCCTACCTTTAATTTTTGGCTATATTGATTTAAACAATTTTAAAGTTTTCAATGATGAACTTGGACATTCAGCTGGCGATAAGTTCCTTCAAATTTTTGGAAATTTATTGACAAGTAATCTTCGCGAAGAAGATATTTGTGCAAGAATAGGAGGAGATGAATTTGTCTTTATTATGGTAGGAACTAGTCTAAAAAACGCCCAAAAAGTTATGAAAAGGCTTACTAAAGAGATAAAATTTCTCACTGACGAACAATATCGGAATTTAAGTAAGCCTTTTGGTTTTAGTTTTGGGTTTGAACAATGGGACGGCGAAAGCAGTATTCGTAAAATGATGAAGAGGGCTGATAAAAAACTTTATCAGATGAAGAGGGCTGATAAAAAACTTTATCGAGAGAAAAAAGAAAAGCATGGCTAAGTTTACTCATCTTCATGTTCACTCTGAGTATTCTCTTCTAGATGGTTTGGCAAAGATAGAATCTCTTTTTGCCAAGGCTTTGGAATTGGGGATGGATTCTTTGGCTTTAACTGACCATGGCGTTATGTATGGAGCGATTAAGTTCTATCTAGCCGCCAAAGAATTTGGAATGAAGCCGATTATTGGTTTGGAAGCTTACATGGCCGCTCGTTCCCGCTTTGATAAACAGGCTAATATTGATTCCGATCGCTATCATCTTATTCTTCTGGCCAAAAATGAAACCGGCTACACCAACCTGATGAAATTGACGACTTTGGCCAACCTCGAAGGTTTCTACTACAAACCTCGCATTGACATGCAGCTTTTAAAAGAATATCACCAAGGTTTGATTGCCAGTTCAGCCTGTTTAGAGGGTGAGATTCCTCAATTATTGATGGAAAGAAGAGATAAAGAAGCCGAAGAGAAAGCTAAAGAATTTCTAGAGATTTTCGGCGATGATTTTTATTTGGAAATTCAACATCACCCTAAAATACCCGAACAAAAAGAAGTTAATCAAAAAATAGTTAAGCTTTCCCGTAAACTAGGTATCCCTTTAGTGGCAACTAATGATGTTCATTATGTTGAGGCTGATGATGCTGAAGCTCAAGATGCGCTTCTGGCAGTACAAACCCAAAAAATGATTAAAGATAAAAACCGCTTAACCATGCTGGCTTCACCTGACTTTTATCTGCGTTCTCAAGAAGAAATGATTGAGGCTTTTAAGGATTATCCCGAAGCGATTAAAAACACCCGGAAGATTACTCAAGCCTGTAATCTGGAAATTCCCATTGGCCGCTGGATTTTGCCCAACTACCCACTTTTAGAAGGAGAAACAGCCGAAGAACAGCTGAAAAAACTGGTTTATGAAAGATTGAAAGACCGTTATGGCGAAAAAGTCCCCAGGGAAATTATCGAGAGAATTGATTACGAGTTAAAAATAATCTGTCAAAAAGGTTTTGCCACTTACTTTTTAATTGTTCAGGATTTTGTTAACTGGGCCAAACAACAGGAAATCAGAGTCGGTCCCGGTCGAGGTTCAGCCGCTGGTTCTTTAGTTTCCTATATTTTAAGAATTACCTCGGTCGACCCTTTAAAACATAACCTCCCTTTTGAAAGATTTATGAATCCTGAAAGAATAAGCCCTCCAGATATTGATTTAGACTTTGCCGATGACCGAAGAGATGAAGTTATCGAATATATTACCCAGAAATATGGTCAGGATAAAGTCGCTCAGATTATTACCTTTAATGTTATGAAAGCCAAGGAATCGGTTCGCGATATTGGTCGGGTTTTAGGAATGGCTTATTCTGATCCAGACAAGATCGCTAAATTAATTCCCGTTGGGATGACGATTACCCAAGCCCTAAAGGCCGTTCCTGAATTGGTCAGCTATTACCGTCAGCCGGAATATAAAAAACTTTTGGACTTGGCCCAAAAAGTTGAGGGTGTTTCTCGCCATGCCTCAACCCATGCGGCCGGTATTGTCATCGCTGATAAGGAATTGACCGATTACACACCTCTGCAAAAAGAAACCAAGGGCGAGCGAATTATGACGCAGTATGACATGTATTCTTTGGACTTGAATGTTTCCGAAAAAGCCATCGGCCTGCTTAAAATTGACCTTTTGGGTTTACGTAACCTAACCATTTTGGAAAAAGCTTTAAATTACATCCGCCATACTCAAGGAAAGGAAATTGACCTTTCAGAAATTCCTCTTGATGACCAGGACGCTCTGGGAATTATTGCCTCAGGCGAAACGACTGGTATTTTCCAGTTGGAAAGTAGTGGTATGAGAAGATTAGCTAGAAAATTAAAACCAAACAAATTCTCTGATATTTCCGCTATGGTCGCTCTTTATCGGCCTGGCCCCATGCAATTCATTGATGAATTTATTGCCGGCAAACAAAATTTTCAACGGATTCGTTATCTTCATCCGGATTTAAAACCAATTTTAGCTGAAACTTATGGAATTGCTGTTTATCAAGAACAATGTTTGCAAATAGCCAATACCATCGCTGGGTACAGTTTGGGAGAGGCAGAAATTTTCCGTCGAGCTATTGGTAAAAAGAAAAAGGGAATGATGACAAGAGAAAGAAATAAATTTATTAAAAAAGCGATAGAAAAAGGTTATAAAAAGGAAATTGCTGAGAATACCTTCGGGCTAATTGAAAGATTTGCTGGTTATGGCTTTAATAAAGCCCATTCCACTTCTTATGCTATGATTGCCTATCAAACTGCCTATTTGAAGGCTCACTGGCCAGTTGAATTCATGGCGGCTTTGTTAACTGTTGAAGCTTTAGGAGCTTCCGGCCCAATCAGAGACGAAAAAGTTTCCATGGCCATCGAAGAATGTTCAAGAATGAGAATTAAGGTTTTACCACCGGATATTAATCAATCAAAAATTGGTTTTACCATTGAAGAAAACAAAGACTCTTTAGGCGGTAAAGCAATTTGTTTTGGCCTTTCCGCTATTAAGAATGTCGGTGAAGTGGCTATTAAATCCATTTTAGCCGCCAGAGAAGTCGGTGGTGATTTCAAGTCAATCCATGATTTCTGTCAGCGAGTTGATCAGCAAAAAGTTAACAAAAAAGTCTTGGAAAGTCTGATTCGTGTTGGCGCCATGGAAATGTTTGGCAAAAGAGCGGCCCTACTTTCTTCTTTAGAAAAGATTAGAAGTAAAGGTAGTCAATCTCAAAAACAAAAAGCTAGTGGCCAAGCTGGCCTTTTTGATGGCGATCCTGCCAATGATTTCTTTATCGAAGAAGCAATTCCTGAAATGGAGGAGTTTTCTCGTCAGGAATTACTTTCTTTAGAAAAAGAATTATTAGGTTTTTATCTAACTGACCATCCCTTAAACCAATTTTTACCGCTTTTATCTAACAAACGTTCATGTCGTATTAAGGACTTACTTGAGGAAAGTGAAAAGAAAAAAGATAAATTAGTCAGTTTAGGAGGGATGGTTACCAGTTCCCGTTTGGTTTTTACCAAGGCTAATGCCCAAGAAATGGCTTTTGTTAAAATTGAAGATGATAGTGGTAGTATTGAGGCGGTTGTTTTTCCTAAAGTTTACTCCAGAACCAAAGAATGCTGGGGCAAAAACCAAATTGTTTTAATCAAAGGTAGAATCCAGATTAGAGAAGATAGTCCTAATCTAGTTGTTGATGAAGCAAAGTTACTAGAAAAAGAACAAGGAGAAGAAACAAAAGAAAAAAAACCGATTGACTGGGATTTTGAGGTGACTCTTCCTTCCCAATTATCACCAAGAAAACTGGTTGAGATAAATAAACTCTTGAAACAGAATCAAGGCAAAAGTAAATTAGCTCTAGCCTTTGTTGACAATCTTGGCCAAATTAAAAGAATGATTCTCCCTTTTGGTGTTGACTATTCTAAAGAGCTACAAAAGGAAATCAAAAGGATTATTGAGGAATAAGCGTCTTTCTGATAAAATTGTCTCCATGGCAACACAAGCAAAATTCAAAGATACTCTTTTCAACGTTGGTGACAAGATTAATGTCTTCCAAAAAATTCAAGAAGGAGACAAAGTTCGCACCCAGCCTTTTGAAGGCATTGTTCTTTCTATCAGAGGTGAAGGAGAAAATAAGATGTTCACCGTTAGAAAAATAGCCACGGGCAACATTGGTGTCGAAAGAATTTGGCCGTTAAATTCGCCTTGGATTGAAAAGATAAAAGTTATCAAAAAAGGCAAAGTCCGCAGAGCCAAACTTCACTACCTCAGAAAAAAAGCCAGCAAGATTAAATTTGTTCAGAAATAATAATTATTTAGCCTTCTTTTTGTAACCTCAAATAAATAGAATAAAAAAAATCAAAGATGGAAATTGAAAAATTAATTGTCGGTCAATTACAAACCAATTGTTATTTAGTTTGGGAAGAGGAAACTAAGAAAGGATTGATTATTGACCCTGGCGATGACGCC
>Ga0315550_1001499_pt1 | contig 14317 bp, 17 predicted proteins | sample SalMarSW160190MG_2_FD_203100 | JGI IMG/M metagenome (GOLD analysis project Ga0315550, IMG submission 203100) | Salt marsh sediment microbial communities from the Plum Island Ecosystem LTER, Massachusetts, United States - Salt Marsh Sediment SW1601-90 ... | reverse complement strand
AAATTGCCGGCCACCGCTTTACCCATCTCAAGCTCTATTTCATCGTCGGCCTGCCGACCGAGACCGACGAGGACATCGAAGATATTGTAAGACTGTCTCTGGCTATCAAAGACAGACTCGACCGCAAACATGGCGGTATCCGCCTTACTCTTAATGCGGCCCCCTTCGTACCCAAGGCGGGTACGCCTTTCCAGTGGCTCCCCATGGCACCGCTGGACACGCTGACGGACCGCCTGGCGATATTAAGCAGCACCCTCCCCCTGAAAGGCGTCAAGCTCAACGAGGAAAGCCCCGCCTGGAGCCATGTCCAGGGAGTCCTGGCACGCGGCGATGAGAAATTGGCCGAAGTCCTGGCGAACATGGAAGAAGTGTCCCTAGCAGGCTGGCGCAGCGCCGTTGAGGCCTGCAATCTGGATATTGACTATTATGTCAACCAAAGATGGGACACGGAACAGAAACTGCCGTGGTCTGTGATAGATTCCGGCATGAAAACTGACAGATTATGCGAGGAATTGGAGAAAGCATTAGGTGAGTGAAATAAATACATGTAAACGACTTAAAAATGTTATTATAATCAATTAAAAGGTATTGACATTGTGTGACATTGTGTTACAATATAGTTGTAAAGAATGAAAATAAGTGGACTAGAGTGGGATGATATCAATCTTGAACACATCATTGGTAAACACAATATCAGCCCTCAAGAAATCATGGATATATGCTTTGGTCCACATTACGCATGTACTGTAAAATACAAGAGGAAAGCAGTTTATGGGCAAGCTACAAGTGGTAGATATTTAATGGTTGTATTGAAACGATTATACGACAATGTTTTCAGGCCAATAACAGCCCGTGGTATGAAAAAGGAAGAGAAGAGAAAATATCATAGTATTATGGGACAGGATTAGTAAAATGACACGTAAAAATACACAATATCTGATACCTAAATTTAATAATCTAGCGGAAGAAGATAAGTTCTGGCAATCTCATAGTCCACTAATAGAAGACTATGAGGGAAAAGTCCAGAAGAAGAAACAAAATAGAGCCTCATTCCTGTCTATAAGATTGACAGGAGAAGAGTTAGCTCAACTAAGACAACGCTCTCTTCATTATGGTTTAGGACCGTCTACTTATGCTCGACAAATTCTCATCCAGGCATTGGAATCAGAAACGGGCTATACACCGCCTGATTTATTATTCCGAATGTATAGCTTGTGTAATGTTCCTGATGAACGGAAAGAGGAGTATTACAAGCAACTGCAACAATTATTAAATGGTTATCGTAAAATACAGGACGAATTTGCTAAAACATTGATGGAATTATATGATCCAAATCTGATAAATCAGACGGATAAACCAGAAATACTACATATAAAAGAGTCAAAGCACACGTAAAATAATGCTAAGACCACTGGTATTCATAAACTGAGAGAACCCCACCCTGCCCCTACTGCCCCAGCAGCTCCGTCACCACCTCGTTGATTTCTTTCCCGTCCGCCTTGCCCTTGAGTTTGGGCATCAGTTCCTTCATCACGTTGCCCTTATCGCCGGGGCCCTGCGCCCCCACCGCCCCTATCGCCTCCCGCGCCGCCGCCGTTATATCCTCGCGGGACATCTGCTCGGGCAAATAGCTCTGAAGGATGGCCATTTCCGCCGTTTCTTTATCCACCAGGTCCTGCCGGTTACCCTGCTTGAAGGCGTCGATGCTCTCCTGGTGCTTCTTCACTTCCTTGGCGATGATTCCCAGAATATCGGCATTTTCCAGGGTGGATTGTTTGGCTTTTTCGGCGTTGTTAACCGAAGCCATCAGCATGCGGAGAGTGTCCTTTTTGACTACATCCCCGCTCTTCATCGCCCCTTTGATAGCGTCGGTTATGCTGCGTTTGAGGTCTGCTTCCTGCTCCATGATAACCTGTTTTCCCGTTCTAAGTCGGCTTTATCTAAAATGTGCGCTTGTTAACGCCGAACCATTCTGGCGCTCTTGGCGGCTCCGCGTTTCTTGGCCGCCTTCTTACGCTTGCGCTTGATGCTCGGTTTCTCATAGTGTTCCCGGCGCCGCAGTTCCGCCAAAATACCGTCCTGCTGCACCTTTCGGTTGAACCGTTTGAGCAAACTATCAAAGCTCTCTTCGTCTCCAGCTGTAACTTCAGCCAATGAGCATCACATCCCTTCCAAATTATATATCCCAATATTATAGGGGGCGCCGTTCGCTCTGGCTCAACCCCCAAAATTAATCAAGGCCCGTGTGCCTGATAAAAGAAATTAAACACACCATAATATTGTAAATGTCCAGAAGCGTCCTGTCAAGATAGACAGCCTGCGTATTGATAAGCATTACCCCTGCTCTATTCTCCTCATTATCTCGACGGCGGCCACCAGCCCGGATGCGGATGCCTGCACCAGCCCCCGGCTGACCCCCGTGCCGTCGCCGACGGCGAACATGTTGCGGATTTCCGTCTCCAGGCAGGCATTGAGCTGCGGTCGAACAGAATAGAACTTTACCTCTATCCCGTATAGCAGGGTATCCGGTGAAGCTATACCCGGCGCCAGCTTGTCCATGGCCATCAGCATCTCTATCAGACCGGTAAGGTGGCGGAAGGGAAGCGCGAAACTCAAATCGCCCGGCGCGGCGCTTTTTAAGCTGGGGCTGACCTTGCCTTTTTCAATACGCGCGGGAGTGGAGCGCCGACCCTCCAGCAGGTCGCCGAAGCGCTGTACCAGCACCCCCCCTCCCAGGAGATTCGCCAGCCTCGCCAGGTACTTGCCGTAGGCAATCGGCTCGTGAAACGGTTCGGTAAAATCGGTGCTCACCAGCAGGGCGAAATTGGTATTCTTACTCTTCCGGCTGGCATAACTGTGCCCGTTGACCGTCACTACAGGGTCGGTGCCGCCGGTTGACTCCATGATAACCTCGCCGGCGGGGCACATGCAGAAGGTCCGGATACGGTCGTTAAAGCTCTGCGACATATATTCCAGCTTTATCTCATAAAGCGCGTCCGTCATTTTTTTCATCACCGTGGCCGGCACTTCCACCCTCACACCGACATCTATAGGATTACGATGCATGGTCAGCTTTAGTCTTTCGGCTTCGTGTGATAACCAGTCGGCCCCTTCCCTGCCCGGCGCCAGCACCAGGTACCTGCAATAATACTTTTCCCCTTCCCCGGTTTCCACTCCCTTAACGGCGCCGTCTTTCACCAGCACCCTGGATACCATCGTATTCAGCTTGAACTCCAGGCGCGGCGCCAGGTAGTCCCGCATGTTCTTGAGCACATTAAAGCCATTTTCTGTCCCCATGTGGCGCACCGGGGTGGGTATCAAACGCATTCCGGCCTCGCCGGCCTTTCGGCCTATTTCCTCGATGGCGCCGTCTTCGCCGTAAACCTTCTCCGAAGCCCCGAACTTGAGGTACAGCTCGTCCACGTACTTAATCAGGCCGGCCGTGTGTTCGTTATCCAGGTACTCCCCGAGATGCCCGCCGACCTCCGAAGACAGCACCAGTTTGCCGTCGCTAAACGCGCCCGCACCGCCCAGTCCGCAGACCAGATTGCACGGCTGACACTCCACGCAGGTACCCCCCGTGTCCCGCACCGGACACCGCCGCTGGCTGATATCCTTGCCTTTCTCAATAAGGAGAATATTCAGTCCTTCAGCCTGGGCAAGCTCCAGCGCCGCGAAGATACCGGCCGGGCCCCCGCCAATGATGATGACATCATAATGGTTTTTCATTTCGCCGTATTTTTCCCCCGGACACATTAAAAAGCCGAGACGGACTATCCGATAAGAAACGCCTCTCAGCTTTCATTTAATTCTGTTTATATTATACCTTTACAGCCGTCATAATTATATCTTTGGTACGGCAGACCGTCAAGAAGCTATAATTCACTTACCAAATAGCCAAAATATGGACAGAATGCCCAGAATGAGTATATTAAAGGGTTGACATTTGCCAATTGGCAAATTATAATTAATATGCTATGGATTACGCAAATAATGATTTAGGTAGAATAATCAAGCAGCAGAGGATAACAGTACCGTTAACTCTGCAGGAACTTGCCTCTGAATCCGGCGTTTCTTCATCTCACCTGGGACGCATAGAAAGGGGCGAGCGCTTTCCATCGGCACGGATTTTACGCAAAATCGCCAGGCCGCTTGGCTTTGACGAGGATGAGTTGTTTACCCTGGCCGGCTTCCTCTCCCCCCAAACGCCCGGCGTAGCCGAGGAAAGCAGTACCCGCTACAGCGGCCGCCAGCTAGACCCCTACGTCGCCAGGATGCTGGCAGAAGAGCCGCCTGAAGTACAGCGCTCCGTCATCGGCATCTTGAGCCTCCTGAAAAGCATTGCCAGGGGCATGGTAAAATAGAACCGGCCCGGTTACGGTACCATCTCCTTAAGAGGTAAGGGGGTATCTTTCTCCGCGGCGGGCGGCACTTGATACGCAGCAGAAAACGTGCTACATTAAATTTAAATCAACCGCGTTCAGGTAAAGGTGCAGGAAGAATAGCCCCTATGGAAACCAAAGAAGAGGAATGGCTAAGATTCATAGATACCCTAAGCCATGAACTTAAAACTCCCCTGACCTCGATCATCGCCGCCGGCGGCCTGCTGGCCGAGGAACTCGAAACCACCGCCGATGAATCTTCCCAGAAGCTGATTCAGACTATTATCCGCAACGCCAATACCCTGGAAACGCGACTCGCCGAACTACTGGATATCGTCAAGACGGGCAGCGGCAAGCTGATGCTCGAGCTTGAGCCGGTTGACATGAAGTCGCTCGTTCTCGGCACGTGCCTGCAAATGAGCCCCCTGCTCCGCGGCAAGCAGCAAACGCTGAACACAGACCTGCCGGAATTTATCCCCATCATACACGGAGACGGACAGAGGCTGGAGCAGGTATTGCTCAATCTCCTGACCAACGCCGCCAAGTTCACCCCGGAAGAGGGTACTATCACCGTACGAGTCCGAAAAGAGGACACCGGCCTGGTGGTAGGCGTGCATGACGACGGCATCGGCATCGCTAAAGAACAACAGGATAGACTATTTAAACCGTATAGTCGTTTGAGCTCCGACAGGCAGCGCCACCCGGGACTGGGCCTGGGGCTTGCCCTCTCCAAACAGGTAGTCGAGCTTCACGGCGGCAGAATCTGGGTGGATAGCGAACCCGGCAAAGGCAGCACGTTCTCCTTCTTTATCCCGCGGCGGGCCGCAAAACAGCCCATATAATGCTTAAAGGAGTATAATGAAGGTTCTGGTTATAGAAGATGACCCCGGGATTATAGAAGTCGTCTCTCTCTGCTTCCAGCTGCGCTGGAGCGGCACCACGGTGATATCCGCCGACAACGGCCAAAAGGGCATCGAACTCGTAGAGAATGAAAGCCCTGATGTAGTTATCCTGGATATCGGCCTGCCCGATATGGACGGATACCAGGTATTAAGAGAAATACGCCGCTTCGCCGACGTGCCCATACTCATGCTCACCGTCAGGGGCGAGGATACGGATGTCGCCAAGGGACTCGAACTCGGCGCCGACGATTATATTACCAAGCCCTTCAGCCATATCGAACTGATAGCCCGGGTACAGGCGGTCCTGCGCCGCGCCCAGGGACTGGCCATAACCGATGAAGAACGCCCCTTCACCAGCGGCAAGCTATCCGTAGATTTTAACCGCAATGAAGTCCTCATAGACGGCGAGCCGGTTAAACTCACCTCGACCGAAAGAAAACTGCTTTATTACCTTATACGTAACGAAGGACGCATACTCTCCCACGAAAGCCTCCTTACCAAGGTCTGGGGAGACAACTATGTCGATGCCAGGGACCTGCTCCGCGTCCACATCCAGCACCTCCGGCAGAAACTCGAAGATAGCACCGAATCGCCCAATATCATCGTCACCGAGCACGGCATCGGCTACAAATTTATCCGCCCCGCCGGCGGTTAAAATCCCCTCCTCCCCACCAGCCCCCGTGCCCGCCCCATTCAACCTTATATCACCCCCGTATTACCCCGCGTTCCCGCCTCCGGCGTCACTCGTAAAACCCCCTTGTATTCTTTACTAAAAGTTTACGGTATCTTTATAAAATCTTTATGATTCTTAGACGCATCTTTATGAACCTGTGTCACAATGGAAATAGTTCAAAAGTACTAGGACTCACCAGAGAAACATAAAAATGGAAAAAGTAAAAGTATTTCTATCAGACCCGCAGGTTCTTTTCCGTGAAGGCATACACTTCATCCTCTCGGGTGAGGATGATTTTGAAGTCATCGGTGAGACCACCAGCAACCAGGAAGCTTTTAAACTCATTGAATCCAATCCTCCCACCATAGCTATCTTGAGCATGCAGGACGCTAAAACCGGCGGCGCCGAGATAACCCGCCGCATCAAGCGCAATCTCCCCTCTACTGCAATAATTCTGACCCTGGATAAAAAAGAGGAGACAAACCTATTCGCCGCTATTAAGAGCGGGGCCAGCGCCTGCATCACCAAAGACACCGACCCCGAATATCTCCTCGATGTCATCAGGGTAGTCGCCCAGGGCAGCCAGCCTATCATGGAAGAACTGCTCCTCCCCGGACTGGCCTCGATGGTTATCGCGGAGTTCGAAGACATAGCAACCCTGAACGAACAGCTCGATAATATTCTCGCCACCCTCACCCCCAGGGAGACCCAGGTGCTGACCTCCATCGCCGAAGGCAACACCATCGAGCAGGTCGCCGCCAAGCTGGACGTAACCGAAGAAACTATCCGGCGCAACCTTCGGCTGATACTGAACAAGCTTACCAGCAACGAACAGGCAAGGGCCGTCATTGAAGTTACCCAGAGAAGCCTGCCCGCCATCATCCGGGGCTCGGGTAAAACAAACGGCAAAGCCGCAGAATATGTTACCAAGGCAGAATTTAACGAATTTAAAGATACCTTAATGGAACGCTTGAAATCCTTTATAGGTGAATTAGCCTGAAACGGCAATTGTGTATGAAAGGGAGGCTGCATATGTAAATGATACAAACAATTAGTCGGTTGGCAATCCGGTTGTCCGGGCAGACAGGAAAGCCGACCGCTATAAAGGCAGTATAAACAGTCAAACTTAAACTAACTAACACTAAGGAGGAAAACAAAAAATGGTCGAAATTAGATATGGTGACCAATTCGAAACCACTGACCTGGCTGGCCGGACCGTAAGTGAGGCCCGCGAACATTTCAAGTCTGAACTTGGCATCCCGGATAAAGCCACCGCGAAGCTGAACGGCGGCAAGGTCAAATCGAGCGCCGAGCTCGATACAGTACTCAACGACGACGATAAACTGACTTTCGCCGTCTCCAGAGGCAAGGGTGCCTATCTCGTTGGCGCTCTGCTCCTGGCCCTGGCAGTAACCGGCGGCGTCTTCGCCTACGGCTGGATTAACGCCACCACCACGATTACTGCCTCCACGACAGCCGCGAACTTCGCCGATGTCTATGCGGCAAACGCAACCGTAACCGGCTGGGCTGCTTACGGTAACACCAAAGGAAACATCCCCGCCAGCGACCTGTTCTACGTCTGCCCCGGCGCCTATCCCGGCGACCTGATTATCAGCGTCGGTATCGGTAATGCCGCGGACCTCTCGGAAGAGTACCGCGTCATCTCCCTGCAGTTGGAAGTGGTGGACTCCGCTAATACCTCCAATAACATCGACATCAGCGGCGGCCACGGCGCCGAATGGGTCCTGCTTAACCTGAACAACGGTACGGTAGATATGTTCCCGGATGAAGGCACCGCCAACATGACCGTCAGGATTAAGGACGGTTTCTACATCGCCCATGCCAAGGGGCATGGCGCCATAGCTGGCAGCGCCTCTCCGGAACTGTTCTGTGAAGTCGCCCAGAAAGGGCTCTAATACTCTGATATAACGTGGTAGGTAGGGTGGCAGGACTTAGCACCGCCACCCTACCCACCCCAAAGGAAAACAAGGAAACTTGAAAATCGTCGGTAGCACGGAATGAAGTAAGGATAATGAAAAAGAAACTGGTATTTATAGGAATGGTATTACTCGCCCTGGTGTTGACCACCGGTACCTTCGCTTACACCTATACCAACTTCAATACGACAACACTGGATGCTACCATTGCTGACGCCGTCTGGACCACCTACCAGCCGTCGGCCAATCAACCAAACTGGAGCAGCATCCTGCCCGAGGGCGAGTATAATTCCGAAATCCTGGTACCGGTTGCCGCTGGCGATGACACCGATCTACCCACCCAGTACCCCGGTTCCGGAGAACACTGGGATAAAGTGGACGACCAGCCCGACCCTGATGACAGCGATACTTACGTATCCACCCAGACTTCCAAACAGTGGGAAAAAGACCTTTACAACCTGAGCGATTACGCGGGAAGCGGCGGCGATGATACGATAACCGGCGTTACCGTCTATTTCCGTTACGCCGCCGGGGGCGATTACGACGTACGGGCTATAGCCGAGATAAAAACATACGACGAAGCTTTCTCGGGGCCCACCGTAACTCACTACGGCACCGATTTTACAACCGAGTCATGGGAATGCCTGGTCAACCCGGTTACCGAAGAACCGTGGACCGGGGAAGAAATCAGCGATTTACAGGCCGGGATTACCATGAGAGGCAACAACAAGAGTAAGCCCGCCATCTGCACCCAGGTCTATGTCGCTGTTAATTATGAAAGCTCCACCACCCAGGGTGAAGTGCCCCAGGGTGATCTTTTCGATATCACACCGCATGAAGAATACACCGGCGACATGCTTGTAAAAATTTATCTCACCAACACCGCCTCCCTCCTCAAGGCATACCAGTACATCAACATGAAGGTCTACATGGCTGATACGCTGGAGGCGGGAGAAACGCCGGATTACCAGGTCTTGAGCATAGAGACCGGTGTGGTTCTATTTAACATTGAAGGCGGCTCCTCCGAAGATTACACCGTCGAAATAACCGGCGGCAGCTACCGCCTGATTTCAGACGACCCCGAAGAATGGGGGGCCGGATGGAGTATAACACCCGAATTTTACTGTGAGGTAGGCCAGAGGTAAGGCAGATAATACTATGAAACGCGCTATAGGATTAATATTCGCTACGGTAGCCTGTATTATAGCTTTTCTCTCCATAAGAGGGACACTGCCGTTTATGCCTATCTTCGGCTCCAGTATGGAACCCACTCTTCAGTCCGGCGGCCTTCTTACGATTGACCCCTTAGAACCCCAGGACGTTAAAGTCGGTGACATCATCGTCTACAACGTCCCCAGCATGATTCAGGACTACTATAGCTACCCGCCCACTGTAGCCCACAGGGTAATAGAAGTTCAGACCGTGCCGAGCCTCGCATTCCGCACCAAAGGCGATAACACCGGGGAAGACCCCTTCACCATCAGGCCCCAGGATATCAGGGGCACGGTAGGCAGTCAGATACCGGTACTCGGTCTCCCGCTCCTGTTCTTCCAGAGCCAGCAGGGTACGATATTCGCTATAATCGCCATCGCCCTGCTTGCCTTCTTCCTCTATGGCGGCGAGATAACCCGCGGCGGTAACCGGATACACCGGGGAATATTCGCCCCCGTCATCAACGAGGAAAAACGCTCTAACCAGGCGCTGACGCACAAGATAGAAGCCACCGAACAAAAAATGAACAATACGGAACAGGCGCTGGAGAAATTCGCCGCTGCCGTAGCGGAATACGCCCAGCACCTGGCCAGCCACACCAGCGCTATTCAGGGTCTCTCCGAGGCCTCTCACGAATTAAAGAAAGGCGCCGCCGAGCAAAACCGCGTGCTGATATCACTCGTGGAAAACATGGGCAAGTCGGGAACCCTGAAGGAAACAAAGGCTGTTAAGATAGATACGCCCGCTGCCAGACCGGAACCCGCTGCTGAAAAACCGGCAAAACCGCCCTACGATGAATTGGAGAAAGGCATACCCGGTTGCGCGCGGAAACGCCCCCTTACCCCCGAAGAAATCATCAGCAAACCACATCCCTAGGTATAGACCGCCGCGACCACCGCATCCCTGGGACTGTGCTCATCGAAGAATATCACGGCCACCCTGCGTCCGGTAACCATTTCCGCCGACGGTATGTTCCTGGCCACCGCCACGTCTTCCAGGTAGACCTTATAGCTGCTGGCGAGCCTCACTGTAGCCGTATAACTGCCTGAATTAAAGCTTTTCAGTTCCCCTTTCCTCAACCTCATCTTCTATGCCTCCTTCTTACCTTGCCTATACCGCCCCCAGGCTCAATCTCTGGCTGTATTCTCCCCGTATGGGGTCATAAACCAGGCTAATACCCAGCACCCTCTTTTTCTCCGCATCCAGCCCCGCCCGTGCATCGGTCACGTCGATTACGTCGTAAAGCTGCTGCCCGCAGTTTACCTTCACTATAATATTACCCCCCTCCGCCTCTACCTTGGCCTGCCTTAAATACGCCTGACCCCTCTGCTGCGCTTCGGTCATATTACTGATACTCCGGTCCTCCACCCACACCGGACGGTCGTAGATTCGGTCGATTTCATCCCAGGCAAAACTGCCCACCAGTATCATATTGCCGGCATCATACCCCTCCACCTGCACCCGGTTCGTCTCCATGTACTTTTTAGAGTATCTCCCCTCCCGCAGCGGGTGACCGCTGCCGTAGCTGTAACCGGAGCTGTCCGACGACTGCGGATTTATCACGTAGGCATTGTTGCCTTCTATGAAAATGACATCTGGGACGAAGGATAGCAGTTTCTGTACCACCCCCCGGCCGTCGTTCCCCGGGTGTACGGTAAAATCGGGGAAAAAGCCCGTCATCGCCGCCGACTGTGTAATGACTTCCAGTTTAATTCCCGCCCTGGCCAGTACAGCGGCGATTATCTCCCTGACGCTGAAATCATCGGAATTTTTATTCCAGCGGAACTGGTGCCTGGCCTTCCAGTCGTTAAGCGCCCCCCAGCCGTCCCGCGCGTGTATAATCAGGCTGGCTTTGCCGCCTGCGCTCGTATGCTCGAAGGACTCTATATAAAAACTCTGGCCGGCGCTGCACTCGTTTCCGTTGGACGTCACGTAGCCGGGGCTGAACTCCAGCTGGCAGCCGGCTTCCAGCACGGAGAGTTCGCCCTCCCCCGGCGCGGCATACCGGCCGTCGTCGTTCCTTAACTCTACCGTCAAACTGCCCGAGCGCTCCCCGTATTCCTGCCGCGCGCCGATAACGTCCGCCGTCAGGTCGAGGCTCTGGGCAGAGGGAGAAGCCCTCCAGACTCCACCGGGACATGATAACCAGCTGTAATCGCCGTGATGCGCCATAGCCAGGCCGTATTCTAGAGTTAAATTGAACGGCGCCGGCTCCCGCCACAGCCCGTCGACGAATTGCGTACCGACGACCGAATGCGACCGGAACGGCCGACTGTATGCCTCCGTGCCGGTGAATTTTTCGATGAAGAAACAGCGGTAAACATCCGGCTTATCTAAAAAAGGCCGGCGGTACTCGAAATCCCCGCCCGAAGGCGCCGAGGCCAGCTCTTTCAGCGCCGACCATGCACCGGCGGTAACATCGCCGCCGTCCCCGTAAACCAGGCTCCACAGCTTGTAGTTGCCTGCCGTATCTTTCCCCGTGACCAGCAGGTCCCAGTCGCCGTCATAAACGGTGCCGACACCCGATAAATCGTCGGTGGTCTTGCCCCAGGCCGTTTTAGACTGCCATTGTCCGCCGTTATTCTTCTTAACGTACAGCGTCGACTGGTCGGCAAAGAACAAAGCCAGGTCGCCGTCAGGCTTATACGCCGCCGCCAGCCCGTAGACAGCCGTAGTCGGCGTGTAATCGATTAGCTCCGGGCTGCTCCAGCTAACGCCGTAATCCGTGCTCTTAATGCGCCTTATCTCCCGGTTGGTCTTTACCCAGAATATAGAGACCTCCGCCCCCAGTGAAGCCGCCGCCGTTACGAGGGCATTATACTGGCCGGTGTAGACCCACTGGCTAAAGTCGCTCTCCGGGCCCGGGCCGGCCACCCTCTGGCGGTACAGCTTGCGGGAATCGGCGGGCGGCGTTATCCTCGCCCTGATGAGAGAGCCGTCGCCGGGCATGGTCACGGCATGGTGGCATTCGTCCTCGGAGCCGTTGTAAAGCCTGTCCCAGTCCTGCCTGACCACTCCGGCAATCTTGTTGAAAACCTCGACCCTTACGTGCGGGACCCCCGATTCCTGTTTCTGTGCGGCCAGCAGCGTCGATGTTAGTTCGCGCATTGTTCTCCTTTCACTACGGGCCGTAATCGGTAGATTTAGAGACGGCAGGATAATACGGACGGTAAAGCGTGCTCGCCCTCACCCGGTTCCTGCGTCCCAGCCTTCTTATCTCCTGCCGGAAATACCTTACCTTCCGGTTGCCCCAATCGAGAAATTCCCCGGGCGCTGCCGTCCCGCCGATATTAACGCGGTTAACGGCGTAGACCGCCCACTCTACCGCGGCGTAGCCGCCGGCCCCGGCGGCTATCAGGTCTTCATGCTGCGCGGGGACAGTAGAACCTTCTCCATCCAGGGTATGGAGCTTGCCGTAGTATATATAGGCGTTGGAGCCGTCCGGCACCTCGTCCCCCAGGACAGTCAGCGCGTCTCCCCATAGTGAAAACGGCTGGTATCTCCTGGGGTACTTGTCCACCGGGTACTCCACGGCCTCCACCATAACCCTGTCCGTGATGCTGGCGATATCCAGCTCCCTTGAGCCCGCTGTCGTGGCTTTGGTCGCCTTCTGCTCGTAGGGCACGTATTCGGAAAAATCCTTAACGGCGTGAGCGATGTGCCGGTTTATCTCGTCGTCCGTCCAGCGGTAGTTATTGCTGTCCTCGTCGTGCAGGTCGCGGCGAACTATGCCTCTCATATCGGTTAGATTCATTGATACCTCCATTTAGTTGCCTGGTAATTGTGCTGGATTTCCTGCGGGGTTAAAGCGCGGTTATAGACCCTGACCTCGCCGATAGTGCCGGTATAGTAGCTGACGAGGTCGGCCCAGGCCCCTATCCTGAAATTTTTATCGCAGGTTATAGTCTTTGTCCTGGCTATTGCCGCGCAATCTTCATTACCGTCGACAAATAACTTCAGGTAATTCGCATCGAAGTTAAAAGCCAGGTGCCGCCAGGCGTCATCATCGAGCACGGTATTCGTCGATACCAGGTTATTGTAAGAGGTGTTATCTCCTATCAGGCCGGATAGATATCCGCCGTTGGATATGCCCATCCTGTAGCCATGAGTTCCATCACTTCTGGCAGTACCTATCAGGCCCATCCACACCGCTGAAGCGGGCGTCCTGGCCCAGCACTCCACCGTACCGTTGACAATATTTGCCCTGATGCTCGGCTGGTTACCGCAATCGATATAGTCGGATACACCGTCGAAGTAATACCCGTCGGGCCTCCACAAAGCGCCGTTAGCCGTGCACAGGTGCCCGTAAGCATCCCCGGACATGAAAGAACTGCCATCCAATTCATGCAGTGGCAAATACAGCACCACGCTGGCGTCAAAGACAAAATTCATAGCACACCTCACGAAGCAGAATAGATTACCTTAACATAGCTTGAGCTCTTGGTCTTACCATCGGCGTTCTCACCACCGGCGCCCCCCGACTTTATTACCAGCCGCACGTCGAAAGGTATCGAATCGAAGTTCTCTACCGGACTGAATTGCCCGCTGTAGGTATATTCCTTGTACGTAGAAGCGTTAGCCGCGTAAGTCACCCCTTCATGCAGGTCAACCCATGTGCCGCCCTGGTTGCGCGCCTGCCACTTGAAAAGGACGGACTCGCTGGCGCCGCCGGACTTGACCGCGCAGGTCAGCCCGAACTCATACTCCAGCACCTCACCCAGGGCCGGCGGCGAAATCGCCACGCTCTCGACTTCCTCATAGTCATCGCCGGACGTTGTGTGCTCGTCGCTCCACTGTACTCCGTCCGAGGTCAGATTACCCCTGGCAAAGGGGTGTTCCATATGCTCTATTACTGCCGTTACCATAGCTTATCCTCCCTTGAGGGGGAGGGAGTTCCCTCCCCCTGTATTATCTTTATGTAAAGTTCTTATTCCTTGACGCCGATTAATGCCGCCGCCTTGATGGACGAGAACAGCGCCAGCGATACATACCACTTGACCCTGGTCCGCGAGGCGTCCTTATTCTCCAGCGGCCCTACCGGCTCGGCCTGCAGGTGCCCCGGACTGGTCAGTCCGCAGAGGGCACCCTCCCCGAACTGCACGGCGTATATCGTGGAGCAGGTGCCCCCGGTGGTGGCCGTCTCCACGCCGCCGACGACGACATGTGTATCCAGAATCCAGTCGTTCGTGCCGATGGGCACGCCGTCCCAGA
>Ga0315550_1001498_pt1 | contig 14317 bp, 6 predicted proteins | sample SalMarSW160190MG_2_FD_203100 | JGI IMG/M metagenome (GOLD analysis project Ga0315550, IMG submission 203100) | Salt marsh sediment microbial communities from the Plum Island Ecosystem LTER, Massachusetts, United States - Salt Marsh Sediment SW1601-90 ... | reverse complement strand
GTCATTGATGCACCAGGGCCTGCACCTGTTGCTGCGCCGCGGCGAGCGCCGCCGCCGGGGTCTTGATTCCCGAAACCGCGGCGCTGAATTCGGTCTGCAACACCTGCGACATCGGGACATAGAAGGGTGATACCGGTCGCGGGCGCGCCTTTTCGAACACCGGTTCCAGCGACACCAGGAACGGCGCCGCGGCTTTCAGTTCGGGATCATGGTAAAGGCTGCGGCGCGGCGGGCTGAAGCCGTAGGCCAGCGCCACGTCCTTCTGGGCGGACGCCGAGCCCAGGAAACGCAGCAGTTGCTCGGCCTGCGCGGCATGACGGGTGTAGCGGTTGATGCCGAGTTGCCAGCCGCCGAGCGTGGCGGCGGAGGCACCGCCGGCGAAGTGCGGCAGCACCATGGCGCCGACCTTGCCGCGTACCGCGGAGCCGGGCGCCTCGAACAGCCGCCAGGCATAGGGCCAGTTGCGCAGGAATACCGCTTTCCCCTGGCCGAAGATCTCGCGCGCGGGCTCTTCCGTCAGCGTGGTGACGAACGGCGGGCTCACGCGGTAACGCGCGATGAGATCGCGCATGAAGCCCAGCGCCTGCCGGTTCGCGGGGCTGTCCAGGATGACGCGGCCGTCGCGGATCACGCCGCCGCCGTTGCTCCACAGGTACTCGAGCGCGTTGCAGACGAGACCTTCGTATTGCTTGCCTTGCCACACGAAACCGTAGAGGCCGGGTTCCTGCGCCATGACGGTGCGGGCGTCATGGACCAGCTCGTCCCAGGTGCGCGGCGGGGCGAGACCGTACTTCGCGAGCAGATCCTTGCGATAGTAGAGCAGGCCCGCGTCGATGAACCAGGGCACGGCGTATATCCGTCCCCCATGCGTCACCGCCGCAATCGGTCCGGGAAAAAAATCCTTGCGCTGCGCCGCCGGCAGCAAGGGCGTGATATCGCGCAGCCAGCCGGCGCGCGCGAATTCGGCGACCCAGATCACGTCCAGCGCCAGGACGTCGAAATCGGACGACTGCGCCTGCAGGTTAATGGCGTAGAATTGGTGCTGCTCGTCGCTGGACGAGGGCAGCGTTTCGTCTTTTACCTTGATGCCGGGGTTCTCGCGTTCAAACCGGGCCAGCAAGCGTTCGAACGCCGCGGGATCTCCGAACAGCTTGCTGTGCTTGAACACCAGCGTGATATTGCCGTCGGGACTCTTCTCGGTACAGGCGGACGTCCCGAGCAGGATGCCGGCCAGCAGCAGCGCCACGCCGAGCAGGCGTGCAGGGAAAAACGACGCCTTGCCCTTGGCGCGTGGCGACGGCTTGACCCGCATCAAAAAATGAAGACTAATCCCGGTTAGTATTGTTCCAACGGGTATGATGTAAAAAAAACGCGCGCATGTCACGGCCTGTCTTGGGGCCGGGGAGAAGGAATTCCGGGTATGACGAATATTCTTACGGTGAATACGGGCAGTTCTTCGGTAAGACTCGCCGTCTTTGTCCGCGCCGCCGGTGAGATGAACCGGGTGGCCGAGGAACGCCGGGAGGGCACCGACACCGGGCCGGCCGCCGTGTTGCGCGAATTCGTCCAACGTCACGGCGTCGGGCAGCCCGGCGTCATCGCGCACCGCGTGGTGCATGGCGGCGCGCGCTTCACGGCGCCGTGTCGCATCGATGCCGACGTCGAAAGCGAGATCGAACGGCTGGCACCGTACGCCCCGCTGCATAATCCGCGGGCGCTCGCCTGGATACGCGCCTGCCGCGAAGCCTTCGGACCCGGGACGGCGCAAGTGGCCGTTTTCGACACGACGTTCTATGCCGCGCTGCCGCCGGAGGCGCGCACCTATGCGATCGACGCGGAACTGGCCGGGCGCCACGCGCTGCGCCGCTATGGATTTCACGGTCTCGCGCACCAGGCGATGTGGCGCCGCTGGCGCGAGCTGGTGCCGCAGATCCACGGCGGCGGGCGCGTGATTTCACTGCAATTGGGCGCGGGCTGCTCGGCGACCGCGATCCTGAACGGCCAGGCGCAGGATACGTCCATGGGGTTTTCACCGCTCGAGGGGCTGGTCATGGCGACGCGTTGCGGCGACCTCGATCCGGGCCTGGTGACGTTTCTGCAGCGCGCCGAGGGACTGAGCCCGCAGGACACGGAAAACCTGCTCAACGAGCAAAGCGGACTCCTGGGCGTCTCCGGTACCAGCGGGGACATGCGCGCGCTGCTCGATTCGACTGAACCGCGCGCGCGGCTGGCGGTCAATCTATATTGTTACCGCATTCGCAAATACATCGGGGCCTATATCGCCGCGCTGCGCGGGGTTGATGCCGTGCTGTTCGGCGGCGGAGTCGGCGAGCACGCTCCGCGGGTGCGTGCGCAGGTTCTCGAGGGCATGGAATGGGCCGGGATCCGGCTCGATCGGGAATCGAACAGCGCCACGGAGGGCACCGAAAACCGCATCAGCCGCACCGACAGCCGGGTGGCGGTGTGGGTGCTCCCGGTCGACGAAGCGGCGATCCTGGCGCAGGAGGCGGGGACCGTCGTTGCAGGTACCTGATCACGTCACAGGCAAGGAGGTATGCGATGGCTCTGACAACCGATAACGTGGGGAAGCAGGCGCCGGGAGGCGCGGTCCGTTCCACCGGACCGCTTTCCGACATGGAATTGCGCCGCATGGACGCCTACTGGCGCGCGGCCAATTATCTTTCGGTCGGGCAGATCTACCTGCTGGACAACCCCCTGCTCAAGCAGCCGCTCACGCTGGAACACATCAAGCCGCGGCTGCTGGGCCATTGGGGTACGACGCCGGGGCTGAACTTTATATATGTCCATCTGAACCGTGTCATCGCCCGGCAGGACCTCAATATCATATATATAACCGGTCCCGGCCACGGCGGGCCCGGCCTGGTGGCCAACACCTGGCTCGAAGGGACGTACAGCGAAATCTACCCGAACATCCCGCAGAGCGCCGAGGGCATGAAGAAACTGTTCCGGCAGTTTTCCTTTCCCGGCGGCGTGCCGAGCCACGTCGCCCCGGAAACGCCGGGATCGATTCACGAAGGCGGCGAGCTCGGATATTCGCTGTCTCATGCCTACGGCGCGGTATTCGACAATCCGGACCTGATCGCGGCCTGCGTGGTCGGTGACGGCGAAGCCGAGACCGGTCCGCTCGCGACCGCCTGGCATTCGAACAAGTTTCTCAACCCGGCGACCGACGGGGCGGTGCTGCCGATCCTGCATCTCAACGGTTACAAGATCGCCAACCCCACGGTGCTGGCGCGCATCAGTCACGAAGAGCTGGAGAAACTTTTCATCGGCTACGGTTACCACCCGTACTTCGTGGAAGGCTCGGATCCGTTCGTGATGCACCAGCAGATGGCGGCCACCCTCGACACCGTCTTTGGCGAGATCAGGGAGATCCAGGCACAGGCCCGGACCGGCGCAGCCTCGGCCGCGCGGCGCGCGCGCTGGCCGATGATCATCCTGCGCAGCCCCAAGGGCTGGACCGGACCGAAAGAGGTCGACGGCAAGAAAACCGAGGGCAGCTGGCGCTCGCACCAGGTGCCGTTTTCCGAGATGGCGGAAAAACCCGGACACATCCGGCTGCTCGAGCAGTGGATGAAAAGCTATCGTCCGGAAGAGCTCTTCGACCCGTCCGGCGCGCTGGTCCCGGAGCTGGCGGCGCTGGCGCCGAAAGGCAGCCGGCGCATGGGCGCCAACCCGCACAGCAACGGCGGCATCCTGCTCAAGGAATTGCGCATGCCGGATTTCCGCGACTACGCCGTGGCCGTGCCCGAACCGGGACGCGCGCGCGCCGAGGCGACGCGTGTCATGGGGAACTTTTTACGCGATGTCATGAAGCGCAATCTCGACACGCGCAATTTCCGCGTGATGGGACCGGATGAAACCGCCTCCAACCGTCTCGGGGCGCTGTTCGAAGTGACCGATCGCGCCTGGATGGCCGAGAGGCTGCCCGAAGATGATCATCTCTCGCCGCAGGGACAGGTGATGGAGATCCTGAGCGAGCACACCTGCCAGGGCTGGCTCGAGGGCTATCTGCTGACCGGGCGTCACGGCCTGTTCTCCTGCTACGAGGCGTTCATCCACATCGTCGACTCGATGTTCAACCAGCACGCCAAATGGCTCAAGGTCACGCGCGAGATCCCCTGGCGCCGGCCGATCGCCTCGCTCAACTACCTGCTGACCTCGCACGTCTGGCGCCAGGACCATAACGGGTTTTCGCACCAGGACCCGGGATTCATCGACCACGTGGTGAACAAGAAGGCCGACGTCATCCGGGTGTATCTGCCGCCCGACGCCAACTGCCTGCTGTACGTGACCGACAAGTGCCTGCGCAGCCGCGACTTCATCAACGTGATCGTCGCCGGCAAGCAGCCGGAGGCGCAGTGGCTCGACATGGACGCCGCCATCACCCATTGCACCCAGGGCATCGGCATCTGGGAATGGGCCAGCAACGACGAGGGCGCCGAACCCGACGTGGTCATGGCCTGCGCCGGGGACGTGCCCACGCTCGAAACCCTGGCGGCGGTCGATGTCCTGCGCAAGCATCTGCCCGATCTCAAGGTGCGCGTGGTGAACGTCGTGGACCTGATGACGCTGCAACCGAGGGAGGAGCATCCGCACGGGCTGTCGAACAAGGACTTCGACACGCTGTTCACGACCGACCGGCCGATCATTTTCGCCTACCACGGTTATCCCTGGCTGATTCACCGCCTGACTTACCGGCGGACGAACCACGACAATTTGCACGTGCGCGGCTACAAGGAAGAGGGCAGCACGACGACGCCCTTCGACATGGTGGTGCGCAACGACCTCGACCGTTTTCACCTGGTGTCGGACGTGATCGACCGAGTGCCCACGCTGGGATCACGGGCCGCGTACCTGAAGCAGCACATGCGCGACAAGCGCATCGAACACCGTCAATACATCACCAGGCACGGGCAGGACATGCCGGAGGTGCGCGAATGGAAATGGATATATTAAGGAAGCCCTGAACAGGTCCGTTCGTGGCGAGCCCTTCGACTTCGCTCAGGACAGGCTTGTCGAGCCACGAACGGACGAATCGCCTGTAATTTACTGCAATTCCCGTTCACCCCCTTCGGCCGGCTCGGGACAGGCTTCGACAGGCTCAGGGTGAACGGGAGGCTTGAGACGAGGGTTTCCATAAGTAATTAATCGAGACAGGGAGGCGGCATGAAAAAATATTCCTGGCACGTGAACATCGAGGACTACGCGCCGCTCATCGGCGATGAGGCCCTCGAACGCATCCTGCACAAGGCCCACCGCCTGCGCGACCTGCGCGTGCTGCATCTCAGCTCGACCTTCTATGGCGGCGGCGTGGCCGAGATGCTCTCGTCGACCACGCTGCTGGCGCGCAGCCTCGGCATCAAGGCCGACTGGCGCCTGATCCAGGGCAGCCCGGATTTTTTCAACGTGACGAAAAAAATCCACAACGCCCTGCAGGGCGCGGAGATCAATCTCACCGATCTGAAGAAGGAGGTCTACGAGGAGATCGTGGTGCAGAACGCGCTGCGCATGGAACTCGACTACGACTTCGTCGTCGTGCACGATCCGCAGCCGTTGCCGCTCATCATGCATCATCGGCGCACCTGTCCGTGGATCTGGCGCTGTCACGTGGACCTGTCGCATCCCAACCCGTCGGTATGGGAATACCTGCTGCCGTTCATCAACGAATACAACGCCGTGGTTCTGTCGTTGCCCGAATACGCCCAGCCGATCACGCCGCCGCAGGCATTCGTCATGCCCGCGATCAACCCGTTCTCGCTCAAGAACGGCGATCTGGACGAGGCCGCGATCCAGGACCGGCTGGAGCACTATGGCATTCCCGTCGACAAGCCGATCGTGGCGCAGATTTCGCGCTTCGACCGCTGGAAGGATCCCGAAGGCGTGATCCAGGCGTTTCATCTGGTCGAGAAGGAGGTCGATGCCACCCTGGTATTGCTGGGAAACGTCGCTACCGACGATCCCGAGGGACAGGAGGTGTTCGAGTCGCTGCTGAAGCACAAGGACGGCGTCATGATTCTCACCGCCGAGGATAGCGCGCTGGTGAACGCCTTGCAGCGCCGCGCGACGGTGGTGCTGCAGAAATCCCTGCGCGAGGGCTTCGGCTTGACGGTCACCGAGGCGATGTGGAAGGGAGCGGCGGTCATCGGCGGACGCTGCGGCGGCATCACCCATCAGATCGAGGACGGCGAGAACGGTTTCCTGGTTTCCTCCGTGGACGAGGCCGCCGCGCGCACCGTGCAGCTGCTCAAGGATCCCGCGCTGCGCCAACGTTTTGGACAGCAGGCCCGCGAGGCGGTGCGCCAGCGGTTTCTCATGAGCCGTTTGATCGAGCAGCATCTCGATCTGTTCAGCGCCTTCGAAACGAATTTTTCCGTCAATCACCAGCGCCTGGCGGCGCTGGCCGTGCCGGCCTACGCCAATCCGGCGGTCAGTCCGTCATCCTAGGGAGTCACCGCATGAATTCGAATCCATTGCTAAAGATCAGGGACCTGGGCCAGAGCATCTGGCTCGATTACATCCAACGCGGGATACTTGAAAACGGGGAGATCGCGGGCCTGATCGAGCGCGACGGATTGGCGGGCATCACGTCGAATCCGGCGATTTTCGAGAAGGCGATCGTCGAGCATCACGACTACGACGGGGCCATCGCCGCGCTCATCGGCCGTGACATGAATACTTCGGACATGTATGAAACCCTGGTCCTGGAAGACGTGGCGCGCGCGGCCGACCTGTTCCGGCCGCTCTACGAGCGCAGCGGCGGCGGCGACGGTTATGTCAGCATCGAGGTCTCGCCGCACCTGGCCCAGGACACGGAACGGACGATCAAGGAAGGCGGACGCTTGTGGGAAACCCTGCAACGGCCCAATATCATGATCAAGGTGCCGGCGACCCGGGAAGGCCTGCCGGCGATCCGCCAGCTGCTCGCCGCCGGCATCAACGTCAACGTGACCCTGTTGTTCGGTCTCGAGCGCTACCGTCAGGTGGTCGAGGCCTACATGGCCGGGCTCGAGGACCGCGTATCGGCCGGCAAGCCGCTGCATGGGGTCGCCTCGGTCGCGAGTTTTTTCCTGAGCCGCATCGACGTGCTGACGGACAAAAAGCTGGATGCGCTCGGCGCCACCGGGGCGGCGCGTGATTTGCGCGGCCAGGCGGCGATCGCCTATGCCCGGCTGGCGTATCAAATATACAAGGGGTGGACGGCCGACGACCGCTGGCGCCGGCTCGCCGCGCGCGACGCCCGTCCGCAGCGCCTGCTGTGGGCCAGCACCAGCACCAAGGACCCGGCGTACAGCGACGTAAAGTACGTCGAAGCCCTGATCGGTCCGGATACCGTGAATACCGTGCCGCCCGAAACGCTCGACGCCTACCGTGACCACGGCGATCCGGCCGCGCGCCTGGAACAGGACATGGCAGGGGCGCGTGGCGTGCCGGACAAACTGGCGCAGGTCGGCATCGACCTGGAAGACGTCGCGCAGCAACTGGAAGCCGAAGGCGTGCAGAAATTCATCGCGCCTTTCGACAAACTGTTCGCGAGCCTGGAACAGCGGCGCCGGCAAATTCACACGGAAAAAGCGTGAAACGCCGGCACCCCATGCCGTATGGTGCCGAGTGCCTCGATGACGGCAGGTTGCGTTTCCGCCTGTGGGCGCCGGCCGCCGGGCGCGTCGAGCTTTGCCTCGAGAATGGCCCGGAAACCATGATCCCCCTGACGCGCGAGGAGGGCGGATGGTTCGCGCTGGTCACGGACAAGGTTGCGCCGGGCGATCTTTACCGTTATCTCATAGACGGCGGCCAGCGCGTCCCCGATCCGGTGTCGCGATTTCAGCCGCAGGACGTGCACGGCCCCAGTCAGGTCATCGATCCCGCGGCCTGGGACTGGACGGACGCGGCGTGGCACGGCCGCCCGTGGGAGGAGGCCGTGATCTACGAGTTGCACGTCGGCACGTTCACGCCCGAGGGTACGTTCGCAGGCGTCAAGCAACGCCTGGACGATCTGGTCGAGCTCGGCGTTACCGCCATCGAGCTCATGCCGGTGGCGGATTTTCCCGGCGCCCGCAACTGGGGCTACGACGGGGTACAGCCGTTCGCCCCCGACAGCCGCTACGGCCGGCCGGACGATCTCAAGGACCTGGTGCAAAGCGCGCATGCGCGCGGCCTGATGGTGTTTCTCGACGTGGTGTACAACCATTTCGGCCCCGAAGGGAATTATCTGCATTTGTATGCGCCGCAATTCTTCACCGAGCGGCACCATACGCCCTGGGGCGCGGCGATCAATTTCGACGGGCCGGACAGCCGCCCGGTGCGGGGGTTTTTCATTCACAACGCGCTTTATTGGCTGGAGGAATATCATCTCGACGGCCTGCGCTTCGACGCGGTGCACGCGATCCTCGACGACTCGCGCCCCGATATCCTGCATGACATCGCCCAGGCCGTAGCCAGCGGGCCGGGCGCACAACGCCCGGTGCACCTGGTGCTGGAGAACGAGCACAACGCCGCGCGCTACCTCGAGCGCGATAATGCCTTGCGGCCGAATTGTTATACCGCGCAATGGAACGACGACATTCACCACGCGTTGCACGTACTGGCGACCGGAGAGGCGGGCGGCTATTACGAGGATTACGCAGACCAGCCGGCGCACCACCTGGCACGCTGCCTGACCGAGGGATTCGCCTATCAGGGCGAGCCGTCGCGTTACCGCCATGGCGCGCCGCGCGGCGAACCGAGCCGCGATCTGCCGCTGACCGCGTTCGTGTCGTTTCTGCAGAACCACGATCAGGTCGGCAATCGCGCGTTCGGCGAACGCATCACGCGCCTGGCCCCCGAGGCGGCGGTGCGCGCGGTGACCGCCGTGCTGCTGCTGGCGCCGTCTCCTCCCTTGCTGTTCATGGGGCAGGAGTGGGGCGCGCCGCAACCGTTCCCGTTTTTTTGCGATTTCGGCGCCGATCTCGCGGCCGCCGTCACCGAAGGCCGGCGCCGGGAATTCGCGCGCTTTCCGGAATTCAGCGATGCCGACGCACGTGCGCGCATCCCCGACCCGAACGCCGCGGAGACCTTCGCCGCGGCGCGCCTGGACCCGGCGGACGCCGGCACCGACACGGGGCGTTTCTGGCGGGACTTCCACCGTGAGTTGCTGACGCTGCGCGCCCGCGAGATCGTTCCGCGCCTGCGCGGGCTGCGCGCCGGGCAGGGCGGATTCGAGCTGATAAACGATCAGGCGTTTCGCGCCGACTGGCGCCTCGGCGACGGCGCGCGACTGACGTTAATCGCCAATCTGGGCGATGCGCCCGTGACGGGCGGGCGCGTGCCGGCGGGCGATTTGCTGTATGCCGTCCCGGTCCTTTCCGGCGCTTACGATGGCCATAGTCCGGCGTGGTCGGTACTATGGTTTTTGGATACCTCGCCAGGAGTCCGCGCATGAACGATTCCGAAGCGCTCGAACGGCTCTGCCGGCATTGCGGAATCGAGCCGGAATACACCGACATCTGGGGCATGAAACACCGGGTGCCGGAGCGGACCCTGCACGCGCTGCTGGCGGCCATGGGCCATTGCGTGGAAACCGGCGCGCGTCTGCGCGCCACGCTGGCGGCGTGCGAGTTGCAACCGTGGCAACGTATGCTGGCGCGGGCTCAGGTGGCACGGGTCTCGACATCCCCGATCCGCATTCCCGTGGCGCTGCCGTCGTCCCGGGCGGATGTATCTTTCGAATGGACGCTGCGCCTGGAGGACGGCAAGGAGTTGCACGGCAAGGCGCGCCCGGCCGACCTGGAGATGCTGGAACGGCGGGACGTCAAGAGCATACCCATGACCCGGCGCGTCCTGGTCCTGCCGGAGGGTTTGCCCGCGGGTTACCATCGGCTCGAGATCAGGCAGGCGCCCGATACCAACGGCAGCCTGAGTCTGATCATTGCGCCCGATGCCTGTTATCAACCGCCGGCGCTGGCCGGGGACGGCAAGACCTGGGGGCCGGCGGTGCAGCTGTACGCATTGCGCTCGCGGCGCAATTGGGGTGTGGGCGATTTCACCGACCTGCGCCGACTGGTGGAAGCGTGCGGCGAATCCGGCGCCGGCCTGATCGGGCTCAACCCCCTGCATGCCCTGTTCCCGATGCATCCGCAGCATGTCAGCCCCTACAGCCCGTCGAGCCGGCGATTCCTTAATATCGTTTATCTCGATGTCGAGACGATACCCGAGTTCAGTCAATGCGAAACCGCCAGGCAGACCGTGGCGGCGCCCGAGTTCCAGGCGCGCCTGCAGGCGCTGCGCGCCACGGAGTCGGTGGACTACGCCGGCGTTCTCGCCATGAAGCTGCCGGTGCTCGAAGAACTGTACCGCTGTTTCCGCCGGCAGCATCTGCTTCCCAACACGGAGCGCGGCCGTGCGTTCCGCGGTTTCGTGGAGGCCGGCGGCGAAGCGCTTCAGAGCCACGCCCTGTTCGAGGCCCTGCAGGAGTATTTTCACGCGAAGGATTCGCCGGCCTGGGGCTGGTCGGCCTGGCCGGTGGCGTTTCACGACCCACGATCGCCCGAGGTCCGGCAATTCGCCGAGGCCCAACGGGAACGCATCGAGTTTTTCCAATACCTGCAATGGCAGGCCGACGCGCAACTGGCCGCCGCCGGACGCCGTTCGCTGGAGCGGAAATTGGGCGTCGGCCTGTATCAGGATCTCGCCATCAGCGTCGATCGCGCGGGCGCCGAAGTCTGGGCCAATCAGTCGCTCTACGCCGTGGGCGCCGGCATCGGCGCGCCGCCGGATGAATTCAATCTGAACGGACAGAACTGGGGGTTGCCGCCGTGGAATCCTGACGCGCTCATCGAGTCGGCTTACCTTCCCTTCATCGATACCTTGCGCGCCAACATGCGCCATTGCGGCGCATTGCGCATCGATCATGTCATGGGGCTCATGCGACTGTTCTGGGTGCCGTCGAACGGGAGTCCGGGGGACGGCACTTACGTGAATTATCCGCTCGAAGACCTGCTCGGCATCGTGGCGCTCGAGAGCCAGCGCAACCGCTGCATGGTGATCGGCGAGGATCTCGGCACCGTGCCCGACAAGGTGCGCACCGCCATGGCGCGCGCGGGCGTGTTTTCCTATCGGCTGCTGTACTTCGAGAAAGACGCCACCGGCGACTTCAAGCCGCCGGCGGCCTATCCGGTTCACGCCGCCGTCGCCGTCAGCATCCACGACCTGCCGACCCTGGCCGGCTTCTGGTACGGTGACGATCTCGCGGAACGGACGGCGCTCGGACACTTCCCTTCCGATGCGGAACGGGACAAACAGGTAGTGGGGCGGTCCGAGGATCGCACCCGTCTGCTGCTGGCGCTGGACCGGGAAAAACTGCTTCCGGCGGGTCTTACCGTGCATCCCGTTTCCAGCCCCGACATGACACCCGAGCTGATGCGCGCCATCCACGACTACCTGGCGAGAACGCCTTCCAAAATCATGCTGGTCCAGCTCGAGGACGTGCTCGGGCAACGGCGACAGGTGAATCTTCCGGGTACCTCCGGCGAGCGCCCCAACTGGTGCTACAAACCGGCCCTGGACCTGGAAGACCTGCCGGATGACGCGCGCTGGCGCGACCTGGCAACGACATTGCGCGCACATCGCATGCCGACGCCGGCGTCCGCGACGACGCGGCGCAGCCGCACGGCGAGCATTCCGACAGCGGCCTACCGGTTGCAGTTCCATCGCGATTTCACATTCGCGCAGGCGGCCGCGCTCGTGCCGTACCTGCAACGTCTCGGGATCAGCCACTGTTATGCATCGCCTTATCTCAAGGCGCGCGCCGGCAGCCGGCACGGCTATGACATCGTGGATCACCATGCGCTCAATCCGGAGATCGGCACCCGCGAGGATTACGATCGCTTCGTTCAGGTGCTGCACGAACACGGCCTCGGCCAGATTCTCGACATCGTCCCCAATCACATGGGCGTGTGGGGCGATGACAACGAGTGGTGGATGGACGTCCTCGAGAATGGCCAGGCGTCGGCGTACGCCGGCTACTTCGACATCGATTGGCAACCGCTCAAGAACGACTTGCGCGGCAAGGTGCTGTCGCCGGTGCTCGGCGACCACTATGGCAAGCTGCTCGAGAGCGGCGATATCCGGCTGGTGTTCGAAGCCGAGCAGGGGAGTTTTGCCGTGCGTTATTACGCGCACCGGTTCCCCGTGGATCCGCAGACCTACCCGGGGATACTGGGGCACGACCTCGGGCGGCTCGAGCGCGGCCTGGGCGCGGAACATCCGCGCCTGCTGGAGTTTCAGAGCCTCATCACGGCGCTGCGCAATCTCCCGCGGCGGCAGGCGACGGAAGAGTCGCGCGCGAAGGAGCGGCGCCGCGACAAGGAAGTTCACAAGCGCCGTCTGGCGCAGCTCGCGCGCGAGTACCCGGAGATCCGCCGCTTCATCGAGGAAAATGTCGCGACCATCAACGGTATCACCGACGATCCGCGCAGTTTCGATTTGCTGCACCGGTTGCTCGAGGAGCAGGCCTACCGGCTGGCTTCCTGGCGGGTCGCCAGCGACGAAATCAATTATCGCCGCTTTTTCGACGTCAACGATCTCGCCGGTTTGCGCGCGGAGAATCCCGATGTCTTCGCGGCGACGCACCGCCTGATCCTGGAACTGATCGGCGAGGACAAGGTGGACGGTCTGCGCATCGACCACCCCGATGGGTTATACGATCCCGGGCAATATTACGAGCAGCTGCAACGAAGCATCACGGAACTTTCCGGGGACGGGGCGGGGCAGGCGGACACGCCGGCAACGGATGCCGCGCGGGAAAACCAGCCGATGTATGTCGTGGCGGAAAAGATACTCGCCGTCCATGAGCGCCTGCCGGAGAACTGGCGCGTCCACGGCACCACCGGTTACGACTTCGCCAACTTGGTCAACGGGCTCATGGTTTACGAACCGGCCGAACGTGAAATGGACCGGATCTATCGCCGTTTCGCCGGCCCGCAACCGGATTTCGACGATCTGCTCTACGAGTGCAAGAAGCTCGTCATGCGCACGGCGCTCTCCAGCGAACTGCACGTGCTGGCGAACTATCTCGACCGTATTTCGGAATCGGACCGGCATACGCGCGATTTCACGCGCACCGCGCAGCGCACCGCGCTTTTCGAGGTGGTCGCCTGTTTTCCCGTTTACCGCACTTACGTCACGAGCCGGCAGGTTTCGGACGAGGACCGGCGCTATATCGACTGGGCCATCGCCGCGGCCAAGAAGCGCAGCACCGCGGCGGACACCAGCATATTCGATTTCATCCGCAACATCCTGTTGCTCCATGGCCTGGAAGAACGCGATGAGGATTATCGAAAAGCGGTCGTGGAATTTTCCATGCGTTTCCAGCAGTACACCGCGCCGGTCATGGCCAAGGGAATGGAAGACACGATGTTCTATCGTTACCACTGCCTGGTGTCGCTGAACGAGGTCGGCGGCGACCTGCGCCGCTTCGCGGTGCCGGTTTCGGCGTTTCATAACGCCAACCAGGAACGTTTGCGTCGCTGGCCGCACGCGCTGCTGTGCACGTCGTCCCACGATACCAAGCGCAGCGAGGACGTGCGCATGCGCATCAATGTGCTGTCCGAGATTGCCGGCGAGTGGCGTGAAAGAGTCACCCGCTGGAGCCGGATCAATCGCAGCCGGCGGCGCCGGCTCGATAACGGCTGGGCGCCGAGCCATAACGACGAGTACCTGTTCTATCAGACGCTGGTGGGCGTCTGGCCGGCGGAAGATCCCGATGCCGCCGGCCGGACGGCGTTGCGTGAGCGCGTCAGCGCGTACATGCTCAAGGCGATCCGCGAGGCCAAGGTCCACACCAGCTGGATCAATCCCAACCAGGAATACGAAGAGGGGGTGACGGCGTTCGTGCAGGCCCTGCTGGATGCCCCGGAACACAACCTGTTTCTCGACGATTTCCTGCCGTTTCAAAAGCGGGTAGCCCATTGGGGCCGGCTCAACAGCCTGAGTCAGACGCTGCTCAAGCTCAGCTCGCCGGGCGTGCCGGATATCTACCAGGGCCTGGAATTGTGGGACCTGAGTCTGGTCGACCCCGATAACCGCCGGCCCGTGGATCATGGCCGGCGGCAGAACCTGTTGCAGGAACTGCAGTCGCCGCCGGACGACATGTCACGCGCTGCCCTGACGCGTGCCCTGCTGGACACTCTCGAGGACGGGAAAGCGAAGCTGTTCCTGACCTGGAAAACACTGTTGCTGCGGCGCGAACATCCTGAGTGGTTTGCCGGGGGGGACTACCTGGCGTTGCACACCGAAGGTCCCCGGGCCGAGCATATCT
>Ga0315550_1001496_pt1 | contig 14322 bp, 13 predicted proteins | sample SalMarSW160190MG_2_FD_203100 | JGI IMG/M metagenome (GOLD analysis project Ga0315550, IMG submission 203100) | Salt marsh sediment microbial communities from the Plum Island Ecosystem LTER, Massachusetts, United States - Salt Marsh Sediment SW1601-90 ... | reverse complement strand
GCCGTCAATACCCAGGGCATCATATTCCTTACCGCCGGTCCGTGTCGGTGGTGTAGCGATCGGCGCGGTCGATCACGTCGGTGGATGGCATGGCTGTCGCCAAACGTAGCGCATCCGCCGAGCCGGCCTCGGCACCCCGTCGCGACTGGCTGGGCGAGCCCGCGGGTGACGTGGCGGTGCGTTTGGCGCACCGGCATCTCGACGCCGCTTGCGAGGCCGCCGAGCGCGTGGCGAACCATGCCGACCCCGAGGCGCTGCACGATTTTCGGGTCGCGTTGCGGCGCCTGCGCAGTGTTCTGCGGGCCTATCGATCCTGTCTCGGGAAGCAGCCGAAAAAATTGCGCCGCCAACTCAAGCGCGTGGTACGCGCCACGGGCGCCGGCCGCGATGCCGAAGTATTCCTCGCCTGGCTCGATAACCCGTCATCCTTGCCGTCGACGGAACGCGCGGCCCGCGACTGGTTACGCAAGCGTCTCGAAGAGATGCGCGATGCGGCCTATGCGCGGCTGCGGACACGGGCGCTGGCCGATTTCACCGCCCTGGCGCAGCGGCTGCGCCAGGTGCTCGCGGTAAATCGGAACAAGGCATCCTACGGCGAGATCATGGCCGATCACGTGCGCGCCCAGACCGCCAGACTCGCCGCCGATCTCGCCCGCGTGCGCTCGATCGCCGACGCCGAAACCATCCATGACGCCCGTATTCAGGCCAAGCGCCTGCGTTATCTCATCGAGCCGGCGGGTCCGCGCCTTGCGGGCGCGCGCGCCGGGGTGAAACGCCTCAAGGCATTCCAGGACGAAACCGGCGCCCTGTGCGACGGGTTCGTGCGCCGGCGCTTGCTTGCGCAGATGGCGGAGGCGGCGGGGGCGCAGCAGGCGCGTGAGGCGATCAAGCGCGTTCATGGGGAACGGCCGGGAAGCCCGGATTCGGGCGATGTCCTTCCCGGCCTGCTGCGGCTGGCGCAGCGCAGCGAACGGCAGGTAGGCCAGCGGTTCCAGCGCTTCCGGCGTCGCTATCTCGAAACGCGTATCCAGGGCCTGATCGAACCGTTCAGGCGCCTGGAACGCCGGTTCCGGCCCGGGCGCCTGACTCAACCGGCCGGACGACTGGCGGCGAGTGTCTCCGGGGTGCCGCGGCGCGCGGTTTCCAAGTGACCGAGAAACTGGCGCGTGCAGGCTTCCCAGGTGTATTGGAGAGCGGCATCGCGGCAGTCTTGCGGGTCGAGCTTGAGCGCCGCCAGCGCGGCTTCGCGCAGGTCATTATCCAGACAGCCGGTGACGCCGTTTTTGATCACGTCCGCCGGGCCCTGAACCGGATACGCCGCCACCGGAACGCCGCAGGCGAGCGCCTCGATCATCACCATCCCGAAGGTGTCGGTGCGGCTCGGAAAGACGAACACGTCCGCGGCCGCGACGTGCTTGGCGAGTTCCTCGTCGGATCTGAACCCGGTGAAGCGGACGGCGGGATACCTGCGGCGCAGGGCTTCGAGATCCGGACCGCTGCCCACGACGTATTTGGTGCCGGTCAGATCGAGCTTGAGGAACGCCTCGATGTTCTTTTCGATGGCGACGCGCCCCATGTAAAGAAAGACCGGCCGGTTGGCATCGAGATACGATTTGATGCGCGGGCGGAACAGTCCGGTATCCACGCCGCGCGACCAGTAACCCAGGTTGCGGAATCCCCATCGGGTCAGGCGCTGGTGCAGCGTGGGCGTGGCCACCATCAATGTGCTGGCCGGTCCGTGAAACCAGCGCATCAGGCGGTAACTGAGCGCGAGCGGAACGCGCGCGCGCAACCACACGTACTCCGGGAACTGCGTGTGAAACGCGGTGGTGAAGGGGAAGCGGTTCTTGAGGCACCAGGCGCGCGCCGCCAGGCCGAGGGGGCCTTCGGTGGCGATGTGCACCGCATCCGGGCTGAGCGCATCGAGCATCGCGCGCACCCGCCGCCCCGGGAAAAGCGCGAGGCGGATTTCGGGATAGGTCGGCAGCGGCACGGTACGGAAATCCTGCGGCGAGATGACGTGCACCGTATGGCCGAGCTTCTCGAGCTGCTCGTTGGTGCGCAGGATGGTGTTGACGACGCCGTTGACCTGCGGCCGCCAGGCGTCGGTGACGGTCACGATGTTCATGCCGCCTCCCCGATCGTGGACGCCTCTTCCCGGCGCCCATGGCTTTCCTCGAGCAGCCAGCGGCACTCGTCGGCCCAGTGCAGCACCGCGAGCGAGCCGTCACGGCGCTCGACCAGGGCGGTGCAGGACTCGACCCAGTCGCCGTCGTTGACGTACAGCACGTCGCCGACGTACTCGAGCGCGGCCTTGTGGATGTGCCCGCAGATGACGCCGTCGACGCGTTGACGCCGGGCCTCGTGCGCCAGGGCCTGTTCGAAATTGCTGATGTAGTTGACGGCGTTCTTGACCTTGTGTTTGAGGTAGGCGGCGAGCGACCAGTAGGTGAAACCGAGGCGCCGTCGCACGAAATTGACCCAGCGGTTGGCGTAGAGCAGGAAGTCGTACATGCCGCTGCCGAGGACGGCGAGCCACTTGCTGTGCTTGACGATGCTGTCGAACTCATCGCCGTGGATCACGAGAAAACGCCGGCCGTCCGCGGTTTCGTGGATGACCTGCGGGGCGACCTGCACGCCGGCGAACACCGAGCCGGTGTAGTCGCGGAACAGCTCGTCGTGGTTGCCGGGCACGTAGATGACTTCGACGCCGCGCGCGGCCATCTCCATGATCTTCTGCAGCGCCTTGCTGTGCGTCGCCGGCCAGTACCAGCCGCTCTTGAGGTTCCAGAAATCGATCATGTCGCCGACGAGATACAGCCGCTCGCACCGTGCACGCTCCAGGAAATCGAGCAGGAACTCGGCCTTGCAGGCGCGCGTGCCGAAATGCACGTCGGAGATCCAGATCGAGCGAAACCGCAGCGGGTCGTTTCGGGTAAAGGGGGCATCGGAACGGATGATCGGGGCGCGACGGTCGTTGGCACGGCGGTTTTGGCGCGCCGCGGCAGGCGACTTTCTCCGGCTGCGGCGCTCGACTGGCTGACGCATTCGTCCTTCGGTTTTCTTCGTGGGCGACGTCGCCGCGTCGGCGTGAATGGAAGTGACTCGCATGAGTTTTCTTTCCTGATTGCCGCGCGCACTATGCGACATGGACGTTAAGGTTTTTTGACGAAAACCGGTTGCTCTTGTCATGCGCGTGTCATATTCCGGTGTTTCAATTTCGTTACATCGATGTGCGGATAACAAACAGAAAGTCACGGACTTACCTCGAGCGTGGGCCTGGGCAGGAAACTCTTGCTGAGCATGATCGACGCCGGCCGCATCGTGCGCGCCGCCGGCTATTCCCTGGCCGGCTTGCGTACGGCGCTGCGCCGCGAATCGGCCTTCCGTCAGGAGGTGATATTGTTCGTCGTGCTGGCGCCGCTGGGGTCGTGGCTCGGACGCAACGGCATCGAACGCACCCTGCTGGTGGGGAGCCTGATGATCGTATTGATCGTGGAACTGCTCAATTCCGCGCTCGAGGCCGCCGTCGACCGTATCAGCAAGAAGCGGCACAAGCTTTCGGGGCGCGCCAAGGACATGGGATCGGCCGCCGTCTACCTTTCCCTCGCCCTGGCGGTCCTCACCTGGGCGTTCGTGCTGGCGGATCGTTTCCTCTGATAGAGGTGGCGTTGTTGCCCGGGATCACGCTGCGGCTGCTAGAATGGAGACATGAGTTTCATCCTTATTATTTTTTCGCTTCCCGCGCGCCGCGTCGGCCGGAGTTAAATGACGCTAGCGCGGCGTGCGTTGCGTCTGGTGCCCGCTGCGGCCACGGCGGGGCGTCGCACCGCGGAGACCCAGACCGTGGCCGCGGTGGACCTGGGCTCCAACAGTTTTCACATGATCGTGGCGCGCGTGGTGCACGGCCAGCCTCACGTCATGGACCGTCTCCAGGAAACGGTGCGCCTCGGCGCCGGGCTGGATGACGGCAATCGTCTGTCGAAAGAGGCCCAACGCCGCGCGATCGACTGCCTGGAGCGTTTCGGCGAACGGTTGCGCGGCTTGCGCGCCGGCGCGGTGCGCGCCGTGGGGACGAACGCGCTGCGCCTCGCACGCAACGCTCCGAAGTTCCTGCGACGCGCGCAACTGGCACTCGGGCATCCGATCGAGGTGATCTCGGGGCGCGAGGAAGCGCGCCTGATCTATCAGGGGGTGTCGCGCGAACTCGCCGATGACGGTCCGCGGCTGGTGCTGGACGTCGGCGGCGGCAGCACCGAGCTCATTCTGGGCGAACGCTCCGAACCCAAGATGAGGGAAAGTCTTTACATGGGCTGCGTCAGCCTCAGCCAGCGGTTTTTTCCCAAGGGCAAGATCACCGAAAAGGCCATGCGCCGGGCGGAAACCGCGGCCAGGCTGGAGCTGACGCCCGTCGAGGCGCAGTTCCGTCATGGATGGCAACGGGCCTACGGTTCCTCCGGGACGATTCGCGCCGTCGGCGCCGTCGCGCAGGCATGCGGCTGGACGGCCGATGACGAGATCACGCCGGCGGTGATCGAGCGGCTGCGTGAGGCGCTGCTGAAGGCGGGTCAGGTAACGGCCCTCGATCTGCCCGGGCTCAATATCGATCGCGCACCCGTGCTGCCCGGCGGTGTGGCGATCCTGCACGCCGCATTCGAGTCGCTCGGGATCGAACGTCTGCATATCGCCAGCGCCGCCTTGCGCGAGGGACTGCTCTACGACCTGCTGGGACGTCTGCATCATGAAGACGCGCGCGAGCAGACTCTGCGCGCGCTCACGGCGCGCTTCCACGTGGACAAGGCACAGGCCGGGCGCGTCGAGCGCACGGCGCGCGCCTGCTTCGAGCAGGTCGCGGGACGCTGGAAGCTCGCCGCCATGGACGTGACGGCGCTGTCGCTGGCCGCGCGCCTGCACGAAATCGGGCTGGCGGTCGCGCACAGCGGTTATCACAAGCACGGAGCCTATCTCGCGCGTTACTCCGATCTGTCGGGGTTTTCGAGCACCGAACAACAACTCCTGGCGCTGCTCATTCGCGCCCACCGGCGCAAGTTTCCGGTGCAGGAATTCGCGATGCTGCCGAAGGGCCAGGCAAAAAAAGCCCGCCGGCTGGCGGTATTGTTACGGCTGGCGGTATTGTTGCATCGCGGACGTACGGAAAAAGAATTGCCGGCCTTCCGTCTAACGGCTGGCAAACGTTCCCTGAGCCTGGGTTTTCCGCGGGGCTGGCTCAAGCGGCATCCGCTTACGCGCGAAGACCTCGCGCAGGAATCGGCGCTTCTCGAAGTCGCCGGGATGCAGCTGCGATTCACCTGATCAGGAGTGTTCCGCCAGTTTTTTCAGCAGCGCCGATTGCGCCGACTGCGCCGGGCCGTCGTCGGGATTGAGCCGCGTATAGCTGCCGTCCCCGTCCAGCACCCAGGCCTGGGTGTTGTCGGCAAGGTAGAATCCCAGGCTTTCCTCGATCGCCCGCGCACGCAGCGCCTTGTCTTCGATCGGGAACGCCACTTCGACGCGGCGGAAGAAATTGCGATCCATCCAGTCGGCACTGGCGAGCCAGACTTCCTCCTTGCCGTCGTTCAAAAACCAGTAAACGCGCGGATGCTCGAGGAAGCGCCCGATGATGGAGCGCACGCGGATGTTGTCGGATATGCCGGGCACGCCGGGGCGCAGGCAACAGATGCCGCGAACGATCAGATCGATTTTGACACCCGCCTGCGAGGCGCTGTAAAGCGCCTGGATGGTCTGGCTCTCCACCAGGGCGTTTATCTTGGCGATGATATGCGCCGGACGGCCGGCGCGCGCATGACGGATCTCGCGCTCGATCTTGGCCAGCAATTCCTGGTGCAGTGAAAAGGGAGACTGCAACAGCTTTTTCAGGCGCCCGACGCGTCCCAGGCTGGTGAGCAGGAGGAAGACCTTGTGCGCGTCTTCGCCGATGTCCTCGTCGCAGGTGAACAGGCCGAGATCGGTATACAGGCGCGAGGTGCGGTCGTGATAATTGCCGGTGCCCAGGTGCACGTAATGCTTCAACCGGCCGTTTTCGCGGCGTATTACCAGTATCATCTTGGCGTGCGTCTTGTAGCCGACGACCCCGTACACCACGTGCGCGCCGGCCTCCTGCAATTTGGAGGCGAGGCTGATATTGGCCTCCTCGTCGAAACGCGCGCGCAGTTCCACGACCACCGTCACTTCCTTGCCGGCGCGGGCCGCGCTGACCAGCGCGTCGACGATGGCAGAGTTCGGACCGGTGCGGTAAAGCGTCTGTTTGATCGCCAGCACCTTGGGGTCGGCCGCCGCCTGGCGCACGAAATCCACCACCGGGGCAAATGACTGGAACGGATGGTGCAGCAGCACGTCGCCGCTGCGGATGGTGTCGAATATGTTCTTGCTGTGCACCAGCCGCGGGGGCAGGCTCGGCACGAAAGCCGGGTACTTGAGGTCTGGCCGGTCGAGGTCGCAGATCGCAAGCAAGCGGTTCAGGTTGACCGGTCCGTTGACCATGTAGATGTCTTCCTGGTCGAGCTCGAACCGGTTCATCAGGTAGGTCGTCGTCTCCGACGGACAGTTGTCGGCTACTTCCAGGCGCACCGTATCGCCGTAGCGGCGCGAAGCAAGCTCGCCCTCGACGGCGCGCAGCAGGTCGTCCACTTCCTCGTCGTCTACGAATAGCTCGGAATTGCGCGTGACCCGGAACTGGTAGGAGCCCGTGACCTCCATGCCCGGAAACAGGCTGTTGACGTAGTTGTGGATGATCGAGGACAGAAACACGTAATCATGCGGTCCCGCCGAGATTTCCCGTGGCAACTGGATCAGGCGCGGCAGTGCGCGCGGTGCCTGCACGATGGCCACGCCACTGCGGCGTCCGAAGGCGTCGCGGCCTTTGAGCGTGATGATAAAATTGAGGCTCTTGTTCAGGATCCGCGGAAACGGATGCGAGGGATCGAGTCCGAGGGGGCTCAGGACCGGGAGCAACTCGTGCTCGAAGTAGTGCCGCACCCAGGCCTCCTGCTCGGAAGTCCACTCGGTGCGCCGTACGAAGCGGATCTGGTTGCGTTCGAGCTCGGGGATGAGCATCTCATTGAGAACCCGGTACTGATCCTCCACCAGCCGGTGTGCGATCTCGGAGATCCGTTTGAGTATCTCGTGCGGCGTCATGTTTTCCGGACCCGCCTGCACCGAGCCCGAAGCGACCTCTTCCTTCAGGCGCGCCACGCGGATCTCGAAGAACTCATCGAGGTTGGTAGTCGATATGCAGAGGAAGCGCAACCGCTCGAGCAGCGGCGTCGCCGGGTCCTTGGCTTGTTCGAGGACGCGCCGGTTGAACTCCAGCAGGCTGAGCTCGCGATTGATATAGAGCTCTGGCTGCTTGAACGATTCAGACGGCGGCTTCAGTTCAACGACACTCATGAGAAACGGAAAAAGTGAGAGACACGATGTTTCAGGAATGTTACAGAATATTTATGACAACAGTATGACACCTGGTCCGGGGACGGGCCAGGCGAACGGAAGCGCATGATCGGCTTGGGAATTTACATCTCAGCCGGAGGATTGCTTCGTCTCATCCTTGTGGGCGGCGATTTCGCGACGCACCTCGTCCATATCGAGGGACTTGGCCTTTTCGACCACCTGATCGAGGGCGGAAGCGGGCAAGGCGCCGGGCTGCGCGAAGATGATGATCTGCTCGCGGAAGATCATCAGAGTGGGAATCGAGCGGATCTGGAAATGGGCCGCCAGCGCCTGCTGTTCCTCGGTGTTGACCTTGGCGAACACCACGTCCGGAAATTTTTCGGAAGCCGCTTCATAGGCCGGGGCGAATGAACGGCACGGCCCGCACCACGGCGCCCAGAAATCCACGAGTACCATCTGGTTTCCGCTCACCACCTGCTGGAAGTTTTCCTGAGTTACTTCGAGAGTAGCCACATCTGTCTCCAACGGGCACCTGAAGAATGCCCCATGAAAGTTGAGGTTAAATACTTATTATAACGCCATCGCCGACGCTACTGAATTCTGATGATGGGGATGATGATGACTATATCAAGTCAGGAGATGAGCGCATCAAAGCCGTCAAGATGGCGCCGGAGGTTCGATGAGGGGCGTTGGAAAGCTTAAGAGAAAATACCCCGCGAGAAACAACCGTATACCCGCGACGGCGGGGTCCCCGTCAATGCCCCGAGCCGCCGAGAATTTCCTTTTCCACCTGGTCCAGACTGGTGTGGCGCACGTCTTTGCCCTTGACCAGGTAGATGATGTATTCGCAGATGTTGCGTGAGTGGTCGCCGATGCGTTCCAGTGCGCGCGCCGCCCAGATCACGTTCATAACGCGCGAGATGGTGCGCGGGTCTTCCATCATGTAGGTGATGAGCTGGCGCATCGCCCCGTCGTATTTATGGTCGATCTTGCGGTCCTCGCGCGCGACGCGCACCGCCGCCTCGATATCGAGGCGCGCGAAGGCATCGAGCGCGTCGTGCAGCATCTGGCGCACGTGGGTGCCAAGCACCTGGATTTCGGCATAGTTGTTCTTGGGCCGCTCCTCGGAGGCCAGGCGCACGGCCATGCGCGCTATTTTCTCGGCCTCGTCACCGATGCGCTCCAGGTCGGTGATGGTCTTGATCACGGCCACCACGAGGCGCAGGTCGCTCGCGGTCGGTTGCCGGCGCGCGATGATCTGGCTGCATTCCTCGTCAATGGTCACTTCCATCTTGTTGACCTGGGTATCGTTCATGATGACGGCCTCGCCCTCGGCCGTGCTGCCCTTGATGAGCGCGTCCATGGCGTGCTCGATCTGCTGTTCGACCAGGCCGCCCATCTGCAGCACGCGCGAGCGGATGTCTTCCAGTTCGGCGTTGAATTGGCGGGAGATATGAGTATGCATCTGTTCCATCGCTGCTCCTATGCAATCTCCGAAAAACGGCGGTGTTTGTCTTTATACTTCGTTGTGGCTTGTCTGCGCTGCTCAAATACCGGCGTGTATGCTGCGCTGTTCGACGGTGCCGCGCCTCGTCTAAAGCCAAACTTCCTGTTTTTCGGAGCCGCCATGATTAGCTTTCGGGTTTATCAGCCGTAACGTCCGGTAATGTAGTCTTCCGTCTGCTTTCTGGACGGGTTGGTGAAGATGGTGTTGGTGTCGCCGAATTCCACCATCTCGCCCAGGTACATGAAGGCCGTGAAGTCGGAAACGCGCGCGGCCTGCTGCATGTTATGGGTGACAATGGCGATAGTATAGTTCTTTTTCAGTTCGTAGATGAGTTCCTCGACCTTCAGCGTCGAGATTGGATCGAGCGCCGACGCCGGTTCGTCGAGCAGCACCACTTCGGGTTTCACGGCGATGGCGCGCGCGATGCACAATCGTTGTTGCTGCCCGCCCGAGAGGCTCATGCCGCTCTGCTTGAGGATATCCTTGACCTCGTTCCACAGGGCCGCCTGTTGCAGGGCCCATTCCACCCGGTCGTCCATTTCCGAGCGCGACAGCCTCTCGTACAGGCGCACGCCGAAGGCGATGTTCTCGTAAATCGACATCGGGAACGGCGTCGGTTTCTGGAACACCATGCCGACCCGCGCGCGCAGGCGGAACAGGTCGGTGCGCGGCGAGAGCACGTTCTCGCCGTCGAGCAGGATCTCGCCGGTGGCGCGCTGGCCGGGGTAGAGTTCGTACATCCGGTTAAAGGTGCGCAGCAGCGTGGACTTGCCGCAGCCGGACGGCCCGATGAAGGCCGTGACCATGTTGGTGGCGATGTCCAGGTTGATGTTTTTAAGCGCCAGGTATTTGCCGTAGAAGAAGTTCAGGTCGCGCACCTGAATTTTGCTCTTCACGCCCAGATCAGGGGACAGGTTCGTCATCATTGCTCCATTCGCACCTTGCGCAACAAGGTGCGCGCGATAATGCTAAGACCCAGCACGCTCAGCGTGATGAGCAGGGAGCCCGCCCAGGCCAGCGCATGCCATTCATTGTACGGGCTCATGGCGAACTGGAAAATCACCACCGGAAGGTTGGCCATGGGCTGCAAGAGGTCGGTACTCCAGAACTGGTTGTTGAGCGCCGTAAACAGCAGCGGCGCGGTTTCGCCCGCGATACGCGCCACCGCCAGCAGCACGCCGGTAAGTATGCCGGAGAGCGCGGCGCGGTACGCCACGAGTGAGATCATTTTCCAGCGCGGCGCGCCCAGCGCCAGTGCTGCCTCGCGCAGGGTGTTGGGCACGAGTTTGAGCATCTCTTCGGTCGTGCGGATGATGACCGGCAGCATGATGATGGCGAGCGCGATGGCGCCCGCGAGCGCGGAGAAATGACCCATGCGTAACACCACGAGCTCGTAGACGAACAGGCCGATGATGATCGAGGGCGCGGAGAGCAGGATGTCGTTGATAAAGCGGATACTGCCGGCCACCCAGGTGCGTCCGCCGTATTCCGCGAGATACGTGCCGGCGAGGATGCCGATCGGCGTGCCGATCGCGGTGGCCAGGCCGACCATGATGAGACTGCCCATGATCGCGTTGGCGAGTCCGCCGGCGCTGCCCGGGGCGGGTGTGTTCTGCTGGAACATGCTCAAGTCGAACGCCGAGATGCCGTAGCTGATCGTGGTCCAGAGAATCCAGAAGAGCCAGAACAGGCCGAACAGGGTCGCCAGCACCGAACCGGTCAGGTTGATGATGTTGACGCCGCGCCGCCGCAAGTAAAGCCAGTTCATACCGTCTCCTTCAGGTCTTCACGCCTTCGCGCCTCTCGAGCGACAGCAGCAAAAACTTCGCCGCCGCGAGCACGATGAACGTGATCATGAACAGCACCAGTCCGAGGGCGATGAGCGCCGACGTGTGCATGTCGCCGACCGCTTCGTTGAATTCGTTCGCCAGTGTCGAGGCGATGGAGTTGCCCGGCTCGAACAGCGAGAGACTGAACCGGTGCGTGTTGCCGATGACGAAGGTGACGGCCATGGTTTCGCCGAGCGCGCGACCCAGCCCGAGAAAGATCCCGCCGATCGCGCCGACGCGCGTGTACGGCAGCACCACATTCCAGACGACCTCCCAGTGGGTCGCGCCGACGGCGTAAGCCGATTCCTTGAGCATTTTGGGCGTGGTGAAAAACACGTCGCGCATGATCGAAGCGATGAAGGGGATGATCATGATGCCGAGGATGATGCCCGCCGGCAGCATGCCGATGCCGAGAGGCGCCCCTTCGAAGAGCGGTCCGGCCAGTGTCGCCTCGCCGAAATGATTCTGCAGCCAGGGTTGTATGTACTGCGACATGATCGGGGCGAACACGAACAGGCCCCACATGCCATAGATGATGCTCGGAATGGCCGCCAGCAATTCGATGGCGGTGCCGATGGGGCGCCGCAACCAGTGGGGGGAGATCTCGGTCAGAAACAGCGCGATGCCGAAACTGATCGGCACCGCGATGATCAGGGCGATGAAGGAGCTCACAAGCGTGCCGTAGATCGGCACCAGCGCGCCGAATTTATCGGTTACCGGGTTCCATGCATCGGTAGTAAGAAATGCCGGGCCGAAGGTGGAAAGCGCCTGCCAGCCGCCGACGAACAACGACACGATAATGGCGGCCAGGATCACCAGCACGAACCAGGCAGAGGCCGTCGTGACAGCCTGGAACGACCGGTCGATCAAGCGTTGCCGCTTGAGCGGGGCGTCGGCGATGTGCAAAAGGCTGTTAGCCGCCATGTAAATTGAAGAAGAGAAAGCGGGGTCCCGAAGGACCCCGCTGTGGGTGCTGCCTGTCGATGATGACGCGAATCTTACTTCTGGATCATGGCGTCGGTCCAGACGGCATTGCCGCTGGCGTCCGCAATGTCCTTTTTCCACGTGGCTTCAACCAGATTCACGACGCTGGCCGGCATCGGCACGTAGTCGAGGGTTTCGGCCATTTTGCTGCCGTGGTGATAGGCCCAATCGAAGAATTTGAGCACTTCCTTGACGGTTTCCGGCTTGTCCTGTTTCTTGTAGACCAGGATGAAGGTCGCACCGGTGATCGGCCAGCTTTTGGCGCCCGGCTGGTTGGTGAGCATCAGGCTGAAGCCCGGCGTGCCCTTCCAGTCGGCGCCCGCGGCGGCGGCCTGGAACGTCTGGCTGTCCGGCTTCACGAAATGACCGGCTTTGTTCTGCATCAGCGCGTAGGCCATCTTGTTCTGCAGCGCGTAGGCGTACTCGACGTAACCGATCGAACCATCCAGGCGCTGCACGTACGAGGCCACGCCTTCATTGCCCTTGCCGCTCACGCCGGTAGGCCAGGCGACCGAGGTATTGTTGCCGATCTTTTCCTTGAACTCCGGGCTCACCTGGGACAGGTAATGGGTGAAGATGAAGGTGGTGCCCGAACCGTCGGCGCGCGCGACGGCGGTGATCTTCTGTTTCGGCAACCTGGCGTGCGGGTTGAGCTTCTTGATCGCCGCGTCATCCCACGAGGTGATCTTGCCGAGATAGATGTCCGCCAGCACGGCGCCGGTGAGCCTGATCTGGCCGGCCTTCACGCCCTTGACGTGGATCACCGGCACGACGCCGCCCATGACCATCGGGAACTGCATCAGCCCGCTCTCGTTCAGCTCTTCAACCGGAAGGGGCTTGTCCGAGGCGCCGAAGTCGACGGTCCTGGCCTTGATCTGCTTGATGCCGCCGCCTGAGCCGATCGACTGATAGTTCAGACCGACGCCGGTCTTGGCCTTGTAGGCTTCGGCCCACTTGGAGTAAATCGGGTAGGGGAAGGTGGCGCCGGCGCCGTTGAGGGTCGACTCCGCATTGACCACACCCGCCGTCAGACCGAATACGGCCGCACCCGCGAACAACAAGTGCTTGAGGGGTTTTAATGAACGCATGATATGTTGGTCTCCAGATGTAGTGAGTGAAAGAAATATGTAATAGGCCGGCGAATGATGCCCGCGATATGTGACAGTTTGATGAATGAATGTGTCATTTTTGTGACACAGCGGGAACGGCTGTTTTCGGCCCGCTTGGCCTCATCCGGGAAGGGTTTTGCGGAGCTTGCTTCAGCGCTCGTTCGTCGGACAGCACTCGGCGTAGCCGGGGATTCCGGGTCGGCGCTCGTACCACGCGCGCGAGGCGTTGACCAGACGCACGACCGACAGCATCACCGGCACCTCGATCAGGACGCCGACCACGGTCGCGAGCGCCGCGCCCGATTCGAAGCCGAACAGGCTGATGGCGGCAGCCACGGCGAGCTCGAAGAAGTTGCTGGCGCCGATCAGGGCCGACGGGCCGGCGATGCAGTGCGCCACGCGCAGCCGCCGGTTGAGCAGGTAGGCCAGCCCCGAGTTGAAATAAACCTGTATCAGGATCGGCACCGCCAGCATGGCGATGATCAGCGGCGCGCGCAGGATCTGTTCGCCCTGAAAGCCGAAGAGCAGGATCAGCGTCGTGAGCAGGGCGAGCAGCGAGACCGGATGCAGCCGGTGCAGGACGCGTTGCAGCTCCGATTCACCTCCGCGGCGCAGCAGCCGGGCGCGCCACAGCTGGCTGAGCATGACCGGGATGACGATATACAGCCCCACCGACAGCAGCAGCGTTCCCCAGGGCACGGTGATGGCGGACAGTCCGAGCAGCAGGCCCACGATCGGCGCGAAGGCGAACACCATAATAGTGTCGTTGAGCGCGACCTGCGTGAGGGTGAAATTCGCGTGCCCGCCGCTCAGCCGGCTCCACACGAACACCATGGCCGTGCACGGCGCCGCCGCGAGCAGGATCAGGCCGGCGATGTAGGCGTCGATCTGGTCCGCCGGCAGCCAGGCGGAGAACACGTGGCGGATGAACAGCCAGCCGAGCAGGGCCATGGAGAACGGTTTGACCATCCAGTTGACGAACAGCGTCACGGCGATGCCGCGCCAGTGTTCGCGCAGGTGGTGCAGCGCGCCGAAGTCCACCTTGAGCAGCATCGGGACGATCATCAGCCAGATCAAAACCGCGACCGGCAGGTTGACGCGCGCGAGCTCCAGGCGTCCGACCGCCTGGAACAGATCCGGAAACAGGTGGCCCAGGAAAATCCCGGCGCCGATGCATAGAAACACCCACAGCGTGAGATAGCGTTCGAACAGGCCCATCGCGGCGCCGGTGGATCTTTTCGCGGTGGTTTCGCATTGGGCGCTCATGCTCGCTCCTTGCTGTCGCTGCGCGCCAGCAGTTTCATTCCGCCGATCATGCCTTCGACGCGGCTTTTGACCTCATCACGCGTGGCGCGGAACACTTGCATGATTTCCTCTTCCGTGCCGGTGGCCTTGGCCGGATCTTCCAGCGGCCAGTGTTTTTTCTGCACGCCCGGCGGCAGCACCGGGCAATGCTCGTCGGCATGGCCGCACACGGTCACCACCA
>Ga0315550_1001495_pt1 | contig 14331 bp, 12 predicted proteins | sample SalMarSW160190MG_2_FD_203100 | JGI IMG/M metagenome (GOLD analysis project Ga0315550, IMG submission 203100) | Salt marsh sediment microbial communities from the Plum Island Ecosystem LTER, Massachusetts, United States - Salt Marsh Sediment SW1601-90 ... | reverse complement strand
CTTCTCTTCCCCGTAAAACGATGACAAGCAAACGCGCAAAAACAGAACGTCCCTGTCTCGGCTTCGGCCTGGGACTGCGCCCCGCGCACTACGAAACCATCCTGAACGAATCCCCGGCGGTCGACTGGTTCGAGATCATCTCCGAGAACTATCTCGTGCCCGGCGGCAAACCGCTGCATTACCTCGATCGCATCCGCGCCCGCTACCCGCTGGTCATGCACGGCGTTTCGATGTCGATCGGCTCGACCGATCCACTCAACCGCGACTATCTCGGACAGCTAAGGGAACTCGCCCATCGCATCGAGCCGGCGTGGATATCCGACCATTTGTGCTGGACCGGCTTGGGCGGCGTCAACCACCACGATCTTTTGCCGCTACCCTATACCGAAGAGGCGATCCGGCACGTGGTCGCGCGCGTGGACCAGGTGCAGGATTTTCTCGGGCGCCGCATCCTGCTCGAAAACGTATCGAGCTACGTCTCCTATCCCGAATCGGAAATGAGCGAGTGGGATTTCCTGCGCGAAGTCACCGAACGCGCCGACTGCCTGATCCTGTTCGACGTCAACAACATCTACGTAAGCGGCTTCAACCACGAATTCGACCCGCGCGCCTATATCGACGCCATTCCGGCTGAGCGGGTGCAGCAGATTCACATCGCCGGCCACCGCAACCACGGCCATTACATCATCGACACCCATGATGAGCCGGTGATCGATCCGGTGTGGGAACTGTACGCGCACGCGGTCCGCCGCTTCGGGCCGGTTTCAACCATGATCGAGCGCGACGACAACATCCCGCCGCTGCCCGAGCTGCTCGCCGAGCTCGACCATGCCCGCCGGATCGCCGCCGGCACCCGACGCGAGTCCGCGGTTTCGGCCGCCTGACCATGAATCCGCTGCACGGCCTGCAATCCGACTTCCAGTCCTACCTGCTCCACGGGAGCGAAGGCATGCTCGGACGCGTGACCGGCACGGCGAAAGTCGACGCGCAGACACGCCTCGCCATCTATTACGACGCCTACCGCCTGCGCCTGCTCGAGGCGCTCGACAGCAATTACCCGGTACTGCATGCCTGGCTCGGCGACGAGGAATTCGAGAAACTGGGCCTGGCCTATCTTACGGTCCATCCTTCCGCGCACTTCTCGATTCGCTACTTCGGCCATCGCCTGCCGGAATACCTCGCCACAGCGCCGGATTACCGCGACCGGCCCTACGCAGGCGAGATGGCGGCGCTGGAATGGGCAATGTCGGAGGCCTTCGATGCCGTGGACAGTCCGGTGATGGCGCTCGACGACATGGCAGCGGTCGCGCCGGAGACATGGCCGGCGCTGCGTTTTGAATTTCATGCCTCCGTGCGGCGCCTGAACCTGCGCTGGAACGTCCCGCCCATCTGGAAGGCGATCAGGCAAAACATCGACGCCGAGGAATCCGGCGCGGAACCGATGACGGACGTTCCGGCACCGGCCGCCGAGGAATATCCGCAATCCTGGCTGGTCTGGCGCCAGGACCTCAAAACCTATTTCCGCTCGCTACCGGTCGACGCGGCCTGGGCGCTCGATGCCGCCCGCTCCGGCGGCAGCTTCGCGGAAATCTGCGAAGGCCTGTGCGAATGGATCGACGCGCAAAACGTCGCGGTGCACGCCGCCGGATTGCTCAAGCGCTGGATCACGGATGGCTTGGTCTGCTGCATTACATATAGATAACACCTAACAGAGGTGTTCCCTGATTGTCACTCCCAGAGATCCACCGCCGTGCCGGCTTCGCGCAGACGATCGGCGCGCTCGCGGATGAAGCGTTGCAGCTCGGGCCGGGTCTTGTAGGCGCCCGAGGCCACGTAGTCCAGCACCGACCGGACGTGGAATCCCTTCAGAAAAGCCTCGATCCGGATCGCCTCTTTCCCGCCGTCGAACAGCACCGCCGAGGGAATGTAGGCGACGTTGAGCTCATCGGCCCATAGCTTCGCACTCGTCTTTTTCCCCGCGGGCGTCACCACCGGCGTGTCGCTCCAGCGGTCGAGCTGGATCGCATGAAACCGCTTGAGTTGCTCGAGCGTCGCGGGCTGGTTCAATATTTCGCGGTGCAAGGTATCGCAGCCGGCGCAGTCCTTCTGCTCGAAAAACACCGCGACCGGTTTGCCGCCGGCGGGCTTGCTCAGATCGTACGGCGGTTTGGCGAAGAACGGCTCGGCGTGCAGCGCGCCCGTGGCCGGCGGCGGCGCCTGCTGCGCCAGGTACCCGCGAAAGGTCATGCGGCCTTCCTGCTTTTCCGCGACGTATTGCAAGGCGGCCATGAACCGCTGCGGCGGGTAGTAGCCGTTGATGCGCAGCACCGTCTCGCCCTTCTCGTCGATGAACAGGATGGTCGGCGTGAAACGGACCTTGAGCCGGGCGGCGAATTCCTTTTCCGGCATCCGGTTGCCGGAAAAATCCGTCACCTCGCGGTTGCCCCAGATGTCGAAGGCGAGAGCGTCGAAGTGCCGGCGGGTGTAGTCGACGATGTGCGGCTGGCTGAAATTCGTGTTGAACAGTTGCGCGCAATAGGGACAGCCTTCCTGGCCGAAGTAGAGCAACAGGCGTTTGCCGCCGGCGGCCGCCTCGACGGCGTCTTCGTGCAGGTCGAGAAACGAATTCTTGAACCAGCCCGGAACCTCGAACTGGCCGACGCCGCGCAGCTCGGCCTTTTCGGCCGCCGGCACGCCCGCGCCCGTCAGGCCGAGAAATGCCCATAGGCCGAGTACTGCCATTCGTTTCAGACGCCGCATGACCGTCTCCTCTTTGCTGCTCTCCCTAGACGCCCCGGCGAAGGATTATATTGCCACGCCGCGGACGGGCGCGTTTCCACCGACGGCCGGTATCGCCGGCACCGGTTTTTCCGGCAGGAATTACGGGTCGGGTCGCCATATCATGTAGAATTCACGCCACGACTGTTTCACCCCGGCGAACCGATGCGAGTACGACACTACGGGAAACCCCCCTCCCGACAGAACGACTGGAAAACGATCAAATCGCTGCTGCCCTACCTGTGGGAGTTCCGCGGGCGCGTGGTGCTGGCGCTCACGTTTCTGGCGCTCGCCAAGGTGGCCAACGTCTCCGTCCCCCTGGTGCTCAAGGAGGTCGTCGACGCGCTGAGCCCGTCGAAAGCCCTGCTGGCGCTGCCGGTGTTCCTGCTCGTCGCCTACGGCCTGCTGCGGCTCGCCAACTCGACCTTCGGCGAGCTGCGCGACATGGTGTTCGCCAAGGTCACGCAACGCTCGATACGGCGCGTGGCGCTGAACGTCTTCGAGCACCTGCACAATCTATCTCTGCGCTTCCACCTCGAACGCCAGACCGGCGGCATGTCGCGCGACATCGAGCGCGGCACCGCGGGCATCCGCTTCCTGCTCAACTTCATGCTGTTCAACATCCTGCCGACCATCCTCGAGATCGGCTTCGTGACGGTGATCCTGCTCGTCAAGTACGACCCGTGGTTCTGCATCGTCACGCTCACCACGCTGGTGATCTACGTCGTGTTCACGCTGTTCGTCACCGAGTGGCGCATGATCTTCCGCCGCAACATGAACGAGATGGACTCCAAGGCCAACACGCGCGCCATCGACAGCCTGCTCAACTACGAAACCGTCAAATACTTCAACAACGAGGACTTCGAGGCGCGCCGTTACGACGAAACCCTCCAGTCCTGGGAAAAGGCGGCGGTGCGCAACCAGACCTCGCTGTCCGCGCTCAACATCGGCCAGGGCGGGGTCATCGCCGCGGGCGTCACCATCCTCATGCTCATGGCCGGCAACGGCGTGGTGAAGGGGACCATGACCATCGGCGACCTGGTGCTGGTCAACGCCTTTCTCATTCAGCTCTACATGCCGCTGCATTTTCTCGGCTTCGTGTATCGCGAAATCCGCCACTCGCTCGCCGATATGGAGCGCATGTTCGGGCTGCTGGCGCAGAATACCGAGGTCAGCGACAGCCCCGGCGCCCGGGAGCTGAAGAGCAGCGGCGGCGCGATCCGTTTCGAGCACGTCGGTTTCGGGTACGAAAGCCGGCGCGAGATTTTGCAGGACGTGAGCTTCGACGTGCCCCCGGGGCACAAGGTCGCTGTCGTCGGCGCCAGCGGCGCGGGCAAGTCCACCCTGTCCCGCCTGCTGTTCCGGTTCTACGACGCGACCACGGGACGCATCCTGATCGACGGACAGGACATCCGCGACGTGACACAGAAAAGCCTGCGCAAGGCGATCGGCATCGTGCCGCAGGACACGGTGCTGTTCAACGACAGCATCTACTACAACATCGCCTACGGGCGGCCCGAGGCGATGCGCGAGGAAATCATCGAGGCCGCGCGCGCGGCGCATATCCACCAGTTCGTCGAGACGCTGCCGGACAAGTACGACACCCTCGTGGGCGAGCGCGGCCTCAAGCTCTCCGGCGGCGAAAAACAGCGCGTGGCCATTGCGCGCACGCTGCTCAAAAACCCGCCAATCCTGGTGTTCGACGAGGCCACCTCCGCGCTCGACTCGCGCACCGAAAAGGCGATCCAGGCCGAACTCCATGATATCGCCACCAACCACACCACCCTGGTCATCGCCCATCGGCTCTCGACCATCATGGACGCCGACCAGATCCTGGTGATGGACCACGGTCGCATCATCGAGCGCGGCACGCACGGCGAGCTGCTGGCGCGCAATGGCGCCTACGCCCACATGTGGGCGCTGCAACAACAGGAAGAGAAAGAAGAACGGCTCCAGGTCGTCGGCCGCTGACAACTTCAAACAGTTTCTGGTTACTGGTTGTCCACCTGCATCGGCATGATGACCAGCGGCATGCCCTTGATGTGCAGCTGACGCTGAATGGCCAGTGCCGTTTGGTTGTGCAGCAGGCGCGTCAGCCAGTTCTCCTCGCGGAACACCAGCGTGCCGGCAAAAAACACGCTGCCGGGGAAACGCTCTAAAACCTTGTCCGCCAGTTTAACCGCTTCCTCAACCGGATCAGTGCCATAGGCGGAATAGCCCGCCGCCGCCATGTTGTGTGCGTGGCAGAACTCCACGTATTTGTGCAGCGAATCGGCCACGTGGTGTCGCAGATCCACCAGGGTGTCGTCGCCTTTCATGCGCGTGGTATCCACCTCGCCCACGCTCAGGAACACGAAATTGTGAAACCGTCCGGGAAACAGGCGCTGGGCATTGAGCAAGGTGTGAATGCCCACGCCACGGTAGTTGCTGACAAAAAACACCGCGGCCGGCTCGCCTTTCCTGATCGCCGGCGGCTGATCGACCGACTTGGCGACCGGGATTTGGGTCAGAATATTATCGAGCGCAACCAGGCGCTCGCGCACGTTGCGGTAATGGTTGTTCACCAGCGCGCACAGACCGATGACCGAGCCGGTCACGAGCGCCGCGATCCAGCCACCCTCGTGGAACTTCTCCACCAGCATCACGACCATGATGCCGGAGGTGACGAACAGACCCCAGAACGAAAGGCCCAGGCGCGGGAGCCATCCGGTCAGCGCGCTGCGATTCTTCCACCAGTACACGCACAGGCCCAGCAGGGTCAGTGAAAACGACAGGAACACGTTGATGCTGTACAGCACCACCAGCAGATCGACCCGGCCGCCGCTCCACAGCAGCACGGCGTAGGCCGCGCCGCCCATCATCAGGATGCCGTTCTTGGTCACCAGCCGGTCGGAAAGCTGCGAGAAACGGTGCGGCACCCAATGGTCCACCGACATGTTCGCGAGCGTGGCGGGACCGCCGAGAAAACCGGTGTTGGCGGCGACGAACAGCAGGCCGGCCTCGAAAACCAGCGTGGTCACGAGCAGGATATGGCCCAGCGACCAGCCGCCCCAGACGGGCCAGTCGGCGAGAATGGCGCCGAAGGCCACGGCGTTCAGGGTCTTTCCCTCGACCGGTTGCACGCCCCACAGCAGGTACAGCAGGATGATGCCGCCGGCGGTGAAGGACAGCGACAGCGCCATGTAGAACATGGTCCACTTGCCGGTGGTCACGCGCGGTTCCTTGAGCAGGTTGACGCTGTTCGACACCGCCTCGATGCCGGTGTAGGTGCCGCCGCCCATGCCGTAGGCGCGCACGAACAGCGCGATCACGAAAAGAATACCCATCTCCTGCGACAACGACTGCGCGCCGGCGATGCTTTCCGGGAACAGCGCGCCGATGTTCTGTGCCGTGCGCGAGATGCCGTAGACAATGAGGAAGGCGTGCGTCAGCACGAAGCCGATGAAAACCGGCAGCAGGATCTTGATGGATTCCTTGACGCCGCGCAGGTTCATCACCACCAGCGTGAGCAGGAACAGCGCCGCCGCTTCCGGCTTGAGTATGTGCCACGAAACCGGCAGAAAACTGAACAGCGCATCCACGCCGGCGGCGATCGAGATGGCGATGGTGAGCACGTAATCGACCACCAGCGCGCTGCCGGAGATCAGCCCGGCGCGCTTGCCGAGCAGGCGCGTGGCCACCTTGTAACCGCCGCCGCCGGTGGGAAAGAGCTCGATCACCTGATTGTAGGAAACGGCGATGACGAACACCGTCATGGCCGTGGCGAAGGCCAGGAACAGCGCGAGCTCGGTGTGCGCGCCGAGCGCCTTGAAGGCCTCTTCCGGGCCGTAGGCCGAGGACGACAGCCCGTCCGCGCCCAGGCCCACCCATGCGAGAAAGGCGATCAGCGTGATATGGCGGTGGGTTTCCGGCGCCATGGGGTCGCGCGCCGGACCGATCAAGAGGTGGCGTAAGCGATCCCACCAGCGCAGCGGCAGCGGACGTGCTTCGATGCCGGCCGCGGAATTCGATCGCCGGTCTGATTCAGGCATCGGCCGGGATAGCTTCAGGGCAAGCCGCGCTCGCCGCTGTGAGAGGAGATTTCATGAAATAGATTGGTTCTGGACAAACCCGCGCGCGTAATCGGCCTTTTTCCCGGTTTATCGAAAATTCTGCATGGACGCTCGGCGGCGGCAAAATTATACTCTAAGCTTCTGTCATTTCCTTCAAAGTATATCAACGGGAGACTCCATGCGCCCAGCGCTTATCCTCGCCGTCCTCGAACGCGAATTCCTGAGCACCCGCGAGGGCCACCACACGCCGGTCATGCTGTGGGGGCCGCCCGGCGTCGGAAAATCGCAAATGGTGGCGCAGGTGGCGGGGAAATACGGCGTCCCGGTGATCGATATCCGCCTGTCGCAGATGGAACCGACCGATCTGCGCGGCATCCCGTTTCGCGTCGGCGACGTGGTCGAATGGGCCATCCCGGCGATGCTGCCGGATACCGCGCGCCATGGCGACAGCGGCATCCTGTTTCTCGACGAGATCACCTCGGCGGCGCCGACGGTTTCCGCCGCCGCCTATCAATTGATCCTCGACCGGCGTCTCGGCGCCTACCGGGTGCCGGAGGGCTGGGCGATCTTCGCCGCCGGCAACCGCCAGGGCGACCGTGGCATCACCTACAGCATGCCCGCGCCGCTGGCCAACCGCTTCTCGCATTTCTCCGTCGAGACGCATCTCGACGACTGGGTGGCCTGGGCGTACGCGAACAACATCGACGAGCGCGTCATCGCCTTCCTGCGTTTTCGTCCCGAGTTGCTGTTCGATTTCGATCCGGCGCACAATCCCGTGGCCTTCCCCTCGCCGCGCTCGTGGGAATTCGCGCACCGCGCGCTCGCCAAGTTCGGCGAACAGCCGGAGCTGTTGCTGGGAGCGCTCGAGGCCTGCGTCGGTCCCGCGGGCGGCGTGGAGCTCAAGGCCTTCATCGACAATCTCGACAACCTGCCGGACATCGACGCGATCGTGAACGGCGCCGCCGCCGGCGTGCCGAGGGAAACCGATCTGCAGTACGCCGTGGCCGCCGCGCTCGTCGGCCGCGCGATCCGCGCCAAGGGCAGCGCCGACGAGGCCAAAGTGTACGGCAACATACTCGACTACGCCGGGCGCTTCCCGAGCCGCGAGATGGGTGTGATGCTGGTGTCGGACATGCAGCGCGCCGTGGGCGAGAAACTGTTCTCCCTCCCGCAATTCGCGCAGTGGGCCAAGAAGATCGCCAACGTGATGATCTTCGACATGTGGCAGAAGCCGCCGCCCGCCGCGCAATCGCGTTAAGTTTTTTGCATATATGAAATTAACCGCCAGGACGCCAGGGTCGCCAGGAAAACGATTTCTTCATATTTCAAAACCTGGCGTTCCTGGCGTCCTGGCGGTTCAAAATCATAAGCAATGGTTCCATGGCTGATCAGGACGACATCGAGAACAAGCTGGTCGCCGCACGCACCTGGCTGATCATCGACAAGCCCTTCCTCGGCGCGCTGGTGCTGCGCCTGCCGCTGGTGCAGGCCGATCCCAAATGGTGCAAGACCACGGCCACCGACGCGCGCTCGTTTTACTACAACCGCGACTACATCGACTCGCTCTCCTTTGAGCAGGCCAAATTCGTCCTGGCGCACGAGGCGCTGCACTGCGCGCTGTCGCACTTCGCGCGCCGCGAGCACCGCGACAAGCACCGCTGGGACCTGGCCTGCGATTTCGCGGTCAATCCCCTGCTCGTGGCCGACGGCCTGCGGCCGGGACCGGACGCGCTGATCCTCGACGCCTACAAGGACATGACGGCCGAGGAGATCTATCCCTGCATTCAGGAAAACAGCAACGACGAGACGATGGACCAGCATATCTACGACGAGGACAACCAGGCGCAGGGCTCGAGCAACAAGGGCGGCGGCGCGGGCGGCCAGGGCGATGAGCCGTCCGACGGCGATGGCGGCGGCAGCCACGGCGAAGCGGACGAACAGGCCGGCGGCGCGCCGCAACCGCCGCCGCTTTCCGCCCCGGAACGCGAATCGCTCAGCAAGCAATGGCAGCAGCGCTTCGCCTCGGCCGCGCAACAGGCGATGCAGGCCGGCAAGCTCGGCGGCTCCATCGCACGCATGGTCGACCACCTGCTGCAGCCGCAATTGCCGTGGCGCATGCTGCTGGCGCACTACATGACGCGCGCGGCGCGCGACGACTACAGCTTCGCGCACCCGTCGCGGCGCGAGGGCGCCGCCATCCTGCCCGGCCTGCGCAGCCAGCACATCGACCTGGTCGTCGCGCTCGACACCAGCGGTTCGATTTCCGACGAGGAAATGAAGGAGTTCCTGAGCGAGATCAACGCCATCAAGGGCCAGGTCGGCGCGCGCATCACGCTGCACGCCTGTGACGAGCATCTGTCGCCGGAAGGCCCCTGGACCTTCGAGCCCTGGGAGGAGATCGAGCTGCCAAAGCAGTTCGAGGGCGGCGGCGGCACGAAATTCACGCCGGTGTTCGACTGGGCCGGGAACCAGGATCACGCGCCGAACCTGCTGCTCTACTTCACCGACGCCAGGGGCGAATTCCCCCCGGGCGAACCGTCTTTTCCCGTGATCTGGCTGGTCAAGGGCAAGGAGAAGGTGCCGTGGGGCCAGCGCATCCAATTGAACTAGGGGATCTCTGATTAATTCAGAAATGTAGGGTGCGCCCTGCGCACCGATCGATAAAATGGCGCGTGGGACGCGCCCTACGTCGAATTATTCAGGGCTTGCCTAAATCAATGGAAAAATGCACAGGATTTTTAATATTTTTTATTTTTGTATTAACCATGTCAATCCCGTAAATCCCGTCGATTTGCTTTTTAATAATGGAACTCTCCAACGAAGACCTGCTGCGCCTGAACGTGCTGCTGGCGAACGACATCGAAGCGATCCGCATCGACGAGGGCAGCATGACGGTTTACGGTCTTTCGCGCGGCAACGAGGCGCGCGTGCCGCTCAACCCCAACTGCCGCCCGGAACAATACCTGCGGCGCGTGCGCGAGATGCTGTCCAGCCACGTGCTCGGCTCGCCCGGTGGCTACCCGGTGTACCTGCAGCGCTGGACGCGCATGGGCCAGACGCGCGACGCGCAACTCGACAAGCTGCTGCTGCTCGGCGAACCGGAAGCGGTGGTCGCCGTCGCCGGCGCCGCGGGGCTCTCCGACGATCTCGCGCGCCGCGCCTGGTGGGCCATGCCGACGTCGGACATCGCGCGGCGCCTGCTGGAAAAGGAAGCCGTGGTCCGGGGAACCATGGGCAAGGCACTCGTGGACCACCTGGTGGAGCACCTCGCGTTCGAAACCGAGCCGATGACCGTGATCGCCACCGTGCGGCTCATCCTGCAACCCGGCCTGATCGAGGCGGCAACCCGCGAGCGCATTTTCCGCCTCGGCACGCACCGCAACGCCTATCACATCGGTTTCCTCGACGCCGTGCCCGACGACCTGCCCAATCCCGTCGGCGCGCGCGCCGATTACGCCGCCCATCGTGACAGGCTCGCGGCGCTCGGCGCGCGCGGCAATGCGCCGGCCGCGTTCCTGGCGAAACTGCTCGACAGCCCGGGGCAGACCTTTCTCGAAGTTTCCGCCATGCAGTTGCAGCACCCGGTGGACAAATACACCGTCGCGGCGCTGATGGACATCATCGGAAATTATTTCCGGCCGGCGCAATACGCCTCGGCCTCGGCCGCGGAATTCGACGCCGCGCTGGAACACGCCGAAAAGCTGCTGGCCTCGCCGCCGCACGCGCTCGCGGAATTACTCGCTGAGGTACCTGAAATGAAGGATGAAATCGGCGCCATGCTCACGCTGGCGCACGCCGGCGAACAGCTGGTCACGCCCATCATCGCCGTCACCAGCGCGAGCGGGACGCTGTTGCGGCGCAAACTTGAACCGGTGCTGGATCCGATGTTGCGGCAATACGCCGTGCTGCGCAAAACCGCGCACGTCCCGCCGGCCGGCCGGCCGCGGAGGCGGATGCCAGCGCGGTGAAAAAAATTTATCTTTCAGAGTTTGAACCGCCAGGACGCCAGGGTCGCCAGGGGGGAAATTTTTCCAGGACGTTCCGGGTAATTGTATTGACGTCCTGCTTATCCCCCAATTACACCCTTGAGAAAAACGTGAGCGAACACACAGAAAATGCAGTAACTCCCGAACCTTGTTTATTCGCCGAGACAGTCTGCTCAGAGATTTTCTAATTTTCTTACCTGGCGACGCTGGCGTCCTGGCGGTTTATTTCTTATCAGTATCTTCCTTTTTGCGGCCGATTTTGGTGATCGGCACCACGACGTTCTTCTTCGGCTCGTCCGTGAAATACGGACGCATGTCCTGGTTCTTGCCGGATTCCTCGATCAGCTCGCGCTCGCGGGCGGCGATCAGCTTGAGGCACTGGCGGATGTCCTCGATGGTCCGGTCCGACAGGGGATGATTCAGGCCCGGCTGGGTGGCCGTATCCTTCACGACATTGGTCAGCACCAGCTTCATGGTCTTCAGAATCCTGAATTCCTTGCTCTCGAGGGGATTGGTTTGATCGTCGTTCATGTCTTCGTCCTGCCGGCCGGTACGGATGGGATAAGCCCGCACTGTTCGCGTTCTTAATTGCGCCGCGACAGTATTGCGGCGGCAGGTTACAAGGAATGCCGCGGCTTGGCAAATCAGCCGCCGGAGGAATCGGTGGCGACGGTGTAGTAGCGGTACTTGGGGCGGTACTGGTTGTGGTAGTAGAGCACCTTCTTCACGTAGTCCTGCGTTTCCGCGAACGGCGGGATGCCGTGATACTGTTTGACCGCGTTCTCGCCGGCGTTATACGCGGCGATGACGAGGTACAGCTTGTTATTGAATTCTTCCGACAGGTATTTCAGGTGCTGCACGCCGGCGCGGATGTTCTCGACCGGGTTGTAAATGTCGCGCACGCCGTAGCGCCCGGCGGTATCGGGCATCATCTGCATCAGGCCGCGTGCGCCCTTCTTCGACACCGCGTAGGGATTGAACGCGGACTCCACCGTCATCACGGCCTTGACCAGGGAAAACTCCACGCCGTATTCGTTGGCATAACGCCGGATGAGCCGGTCGTAGGTGGACGGCGGCTCGCGGAACACCGGGCTGTTCTTCTCCGCCGCGAGCGCCCCCGCGCCCCTCACCTCGGCGCTCGCCCGCACCAGCCGGGCGTGCCTGGACTTGATCGGATGATCGGTGATCATGCGCGAGCCGTCCGGCATCTCATAGACGTACACATCGCCATAGGCGACGTTACAGACGGCAAAAAACGCCAGCAGCCCGAGGGCCAGCGCGCTCTTACCCGTCAATGGGAATCTGATGATCCACATGCTTATGAATATTCTTCATTATCCTGTGGAAAAAACGTGCAACTCCCATGCCTGAAGCGCGATTTACCGGGTGCGAGCTAACTTCCCGCCCGGCCAAGGATTTTTTATCCATTCACGACGGACCGCGACCGGAGGTGCCTACAAAAGAGGCATAAAACGGCAGGCGCTTGCCGCAGCGCGTCTCGCCCGGGCGTTACTTGTCGAGCAGTTCGGTGTCGTCGTGGGAATACGGCGGTGAACAGCTGCACAGGATTTTCAACTCCGTCGCGCCGGTGTTGTCCACCCGGTGCGGCGTGCCCGGCGGAATGCAGATCGTGTCACCCGGCATGATGGAGAAAATCTCGTCACCCCGCACCATCCGCCCCTCGCCCGCGGTGACGTGGTAGATCTCCTCGCTGCGATGGTGCTTGTGCAGATGCGTCCCCTTGCCCACCGCCACGATCGCCTCCGCCAGGCTCTGATTGGTATTGCCGTGCTCACCCGGGTGCATCAGCTCGCGGATGATCGAACCGTCCTTGGTGGTGAAGGGCTTGACGCTGGCGTAGCGGCTCTTGTGCATCCGGTTATTTTAATCGAATCGCCGGGGACCCGGTAGGTTGGGGTGAGCCACGCGAACCCCAACCTAACATTAAACCACACCGGTTCTACATCATTTCTGCGCCGCCAGTGCGCGCTCGATCCGCCGGTCCGGCACCAGCCACATCGCCGCCACCAGCACATACAGCGCCTGGGCGATCCACGGCAGGAAAAAGGCGGCTACAATCGCGATGACGTAAATCACGGGGGACAGCTTGCCCTTGAGGTCCCGGCCCACGGCCCGGGCCAGCACCGATTCCCGGCCGTGCCGGGCGATGATTGCCTGCTGCAGGATGAAATAGGCCATCGCGGCCATGAACAAGATCACTCCGTACAGGGCGGTGGGCATCGTCGCGAAGTGGTTCTCGCCCATCCATCCGGTCACGAACGGAAACAGCGACAGCCAGAACAGCAGATGGAGGTTGGCCCACAGGATCGCGCCGCTCACGTGCTCGGTGACGTGCAACATGTGGTGATGGTTGTTCCAGTAAATGGCGAGATAGACGAAGCTCAGAACATAACTGAAGAAAACCGGCAGCAGCGGACTCAGCGCGGCGAGATCAGTGCCATGCGGCACTTTTATCTCCAGCACCATGATGGTGATGATGATGGCGAGCACGCCGTCGCTGAATGCCTCCATGCGGTTTTTACCCATAACCCGCCTTTTTCAGCTGGGCTTCATTTCATTCACCCCAACCTACCGTATTAAGGTGCCAACAGTCAGTCCAAGGACGATGAGACCCACCACCAATAAAGCTGCTCCTGTATACACCAGCTTTCCGGGATAAGCGGCTCTTTCCCAATTTAAAGCACAGTAGATCAGTGATGCGGGGAAAAACAACGCCAGGAGTATGCCCATGAAATACTGCCTGTTTCCGAATGCCGTGGCCATACTTATTATGGACCCTACAAATAGAAGCGTCGCGCCTATCGAACCGATAACCATTGCGATGATCAATAAAGAGCTGCCCATGCGCTTTTCACTCACTTATAAATTAGCAGGTTGGAGTGAACATCGTGAACCCCGGCTTAACGCCACCTCCATTACCTCGGCGCGCGCATCTGCCTAACGACATTTCGTTGGGGTTCATTTCATTCTTCCCGACCTACTGAGCTGGAACAGCACAGGTGCGAGGTCCTGATTCCGATAAATGCACCAAGGCAAACAAAAGCAGTGCGGTACCGGCTCCAACCAGGTGGCTCAGCGGCACCGGTACAAATCCTTGCGTGCCGGTTTCGAACAACAGGGATTTGCCGAGAGCCAGTTCGATCCCGATCTTGGCAGTCATGCCCGCCAATACGACGACACAGAGCCGGCGCCATGCCCCTTTCTCCGTCAGCCCGTGCAGGCATAGATAAGTGACTGCTGCGCTCGCGACGCCGGAAAGACCCGCGAAATAGAACATTCGAGGTTCGGCATAGTAGAGCGTGACGCCGATGAACGTCGCCGCAAAGAAACACAACGTCAGAAAGAACCGATAGCCGTGGATTTCGATGATCGTGCCAGCAATGAGAAACGCGGTCAGATCATAGGCGAAGTGCAGGGTCGAGAGATGCACCAGGTTACCGGTCACCAGCCGCCAGAGCTCGCCATCGGCAATTGCGGACCGGTCGTAGATGAAA
>Ga0315550_1001493_pt1 | contig 14335 bp, 12 predicted proteins | sample SalMarSW160190MG_2_FD_203100 | JGI IMG/M metagenome (GOLD analysis project Ga0315550, IMG submission 203100) | Salt marsh sediment microbial communities from the Plum Island Ecosystem LTER, Massachusetts, United States - Salt Marsh Sediment SW1601-90 ... | reverse complement strand
TGGCTAAGCCTCATCGTCTACACCCCCATTTCTGCGCACTGAACGCAGGTACGAGAACCCGCCGCATCCGCAGACGTCCGCGGTGCGCACATCGCCACCCTCAGCGCCTACAGGATAACTCTTTGTTTACCAGTGGCTTATACGTCAACAACCATCCCCCAGACAGCCGAAATGCTGCCCACGCCGGCACCTAACCTACACCAAACTTCAGGCAGCGTCAAGCAATAATTGGCGTCGATTCGTCGTTTTTGCTAAATGGCTTGATCGCAGCGACTTATGCGGCTTGGACGCCAAGACGGTCTCGTCGGCAGGGCAGGTCGGCACTGCAAACATGATGTAACTTGTCGCCCCGGGCAGGACGATAAAGCAGGAACGCCGATCGTGGAACGTAAATGGCCGGTAGGGCAGGCCCATCGCTCCGTAGCGAGCTATTCTGGAACGTGGTGGCGGCGACGGCTTTCGTTGCGGCCTCGGCGATCGCATTGCATGCCTACGTGCCGTCGCCAACGACCCAGCCGCTTTCGCGCAGGCAGGCGATGGCTATGGCTGAGTTGCTCGCGGCCGGGGCCGATGAGCTCGCTGCCGGGGGTGATAAGGCGCGTTTGGAGGCGTGGGCTCAACGGGTCACGCGTACCCGGATGGTTCTCGGACTGACTGTTATCGGGGCAGACGGCGAGGTCGCTACGTTGGCGGCGGACTGGGCTGAGTTGGCACCGTTGTTCGTTCAGGTAGCCGAACAGAGCGACCCGGCCAAGAGAGTTCGCCGCGCAGACTTGTCGGACCTCTCGAGTGAAGGGCGGCCGGCGGGCGCCTGGCTGGTCACCGTGCCGTTGGATGCGAGGCGGTCGCAGGCTGGCGGCTACGTTGGCGTCCTGTTCGACGTGGGGGCCGACCAGCCGCCTCCCTGGTGGCTGTTTCCCGTAGCCATGGCTTGCATCGCCGTGGCGATGGTGGCGGTGACGGTTTGGTGGCTGGTGCGATGCGTGGTGAATCCCATTGCCACGTTGGTGCGGGCTTGTGTGACGGGTGACTTCGCTTCGGTACCGGCGGGGTTGCTTCAGCGGGGCGACGCGATGGGGCGCCTTGCCCGCGCTGTGCAGTCCACCGACCGAAAGCTGCGAGAATGCGAGTCGCGGGCCGAACACCTCGAACAGACGGTTGACCGGCGTGTCGCCGCCCGCACGCGGCAGATCAGCTTGGCCCTTCGAAGGGCCGAGCGGCATGCGTGGCAGGATCCGCTGACCGGCGTGGTCAATCGGCGATTCATCGACTGCAGGCTTCCGGAGATCTTCGACGCCCAGCGCCAGGCCGGGCAGGATCTGACGCTGGCGATGCTGGATCTGGATCATTTCAAACGGTTCAACGACACGTTCGGCCACCAAGCGGGGGACGAATTGCTGCGCTTTGTCGGGAGCCTGTTGCGGCACGCTGTGCGCGAGACGGACATCGCCGCGCGCTACGGCGGGGATGAGTTCCTGTTGATTCTGCCGGCGGCGTCGCTCGATCAAGGCGATCAGATCGCCGAGCGTGTCACGGCGCTATTCGCCCAACAGGCGAAGATTCTGCCGGCCCCCGGGCATCCGATGGCCATTTCCGTGGGTCTGGCCTCGCTCGAAGCCCACAAGCCGGCCGACCTACCGGAGCTGATTCGCCTGGCCGACGGCGCGTTGTACGAAGCTAAGCGAACCGGGCGCCGCTCACTGACCGCGGCGCTTCCGGCCAGTACGGCAGGATGACAGCCTTGCAGGCGGCCGAGGGCGGCTGCACTCTTCAAGGCGACGGTGCCTGTTGTCCGGTCTGATTCCTCCAGGCCTGCTGAACGAGCTGCGCAAAATAAGGAATATCCCATGGCGTGAATCCGCCGCGCAGTTGGGCCTCCTTGACGCTGGACGCGAGGGGGCGGCGCTGCTCAGGCGGTTTGTGCAGTTCCGTGATGTCGAAGAGGATGATGTAGCGTTGGGGGTTCCTCAATCCCGGCACTTGGATCAGCTTACCCGGACATCGGCTGGCCAGGTACTGAAACACATCCCTGTACTGCTGCCCCGGCGGGCCGAAGAACACGTAGTATTTGAGTTCGTGACCTTCGGGTACGTGCTTGCGAAACTCCGGCAGCGCGTCGGGGAATAGGACGCCCTGCGAGGGGCATCGCCAAGCCGGTCGTTCGATGTAGTAGGCGAACTGGGCAGCTACGGCTGTGTTGAAGACGACCGCGACATTGTCCGGCAGGACGTCGGCCTTGCCGAGGGCTTCGGCCATCACAGTCGTCGGCAAGGTGCTGCTGTGGGAAGCATATCGCCAGACTCCACGTATCTGTGTCTGGAGGACGGCGATGAGGGCGACAGCGCTGACGATGCGCAGCGGCCACGGCGTCGCGCGCCGGGCCAAAGCGTATACGACCAGGCCCAAGGCGCCGCCCATCGCTACCCACACCAGCGGAAGCATCTGGTTGGCCGTATGGGGATGCGAGTCGACATGCCCCGGAAGAAACAGGTACCACGCCAGCGGAGCCAGCAGGCAGGCCAGCAGGATGGCACCCGCTCGGCGCACGTTCACGCCGGCCGCGCGAGTTCGCTCGGCCAGCAACAGGCAGGCCACGCCCAAGACGGGCAACACGGTCCATGGCCACTGATAGGCGCGGAAGCTGTACGACAGTAGAAGGTCGGGCAGGCGGCTCGAATACTCCCACCTGCTCTTATCTCCCCAGAATCCGAAGCCAAGCTTGTCGACCCATGCGGCGGCCCAGCCCACGGCCCACACGTTCTGTAGGAAATGCACCGCCACCCCGAACACCGGGGCCGTGCCCAGCAAGACCAGCGCCGGCCACCGGGTGCGAATACGGCCGGTGGCCAGTACGTACAGCCAGGCAAAAACCTGGGCGTACATGATGAATTCAAAACTGGTAAGCGAGGCGAGCACAAGGGCCGTCCAGCAACCTGCCCAGGTCGCTTTGCGCCAACGGGCCGATGACCCCTCCTCGTCGACGGCACGTCGGAACAGCCACAGGAACAGTCCCAGAAACAGCAGGTTGTACGTGTGCGTGTGGAGGCTCATCCCGTACGAGATGGTGTACGAGCTGAGTGATAGAAAGCCCATGCCGCAGACGGCTGCCAACGGTCCGATGACCTTGGCGAAGGCCCGGTACATGGCGTACAGGCCGAGCACGAACAGCAGCGAACTGACCATCCGCATGCCGGCCACCGTGTCGACGCCTGCGACCCGCAGCATGCCGTTGGCAACGTTCGGCAGGGGTGGATAATGAAGATAGTAAAACGGGTTGTCTCCGATGTCACCGACGTAGTTGACCGGCAAGAACCGCAGTCGAAAGAAACCGTGCTCGGCGAAGTTTTGCCCCGACATCAGCGCATGCATGTCGCTGAAGTGATCGGAGGGCCAGGTGACCGGCTTGTTGCGTAAGGACCAGAGCATCAGAAGTGCGCCGAAAGCCACCACGACCGCAGCCACATTGCACGCCCGTCGAAACGTCGGCGACGCGTCGGCGTACGACAGAGCTTTCATCTTCGCGTCGGTCTTGCCTGCAGAATCGGCCATGAGAACAATCCCGTCCAGTTGGTGAAGCTAACTCGTTTCGACGTCGGACAGCTCTTCCGGCGCGCGCCGGGCGGGCGGGGCGTCGGCAAGCATCGCTTCGACGGCGTCGGTGACCTGTGCCGTCGTGATCTGGTCCATGCACCAGGCCTGATGGTCGCACCACATGCCTTCAAAAGTCGTAAACATGTTGACGCATGGGCTACAATGGTAATCTGCGTACAGGATGCGGTTGCTGTCGACTCGCGGCGCAAAGAAACCCGGACGCGTCGGTCCCCACAACGAGACCATGGGCGTCGCCTGAGCGGCGGCCAGATGCAGCGGTCCGGAGTCGTTCGTGACAAACCCGTCGAATAGCAGCAGGGCGGCCAGAAACTCATCGAGCGACCACAGGCCGGCCCCGACGAACAGCCGCGCGCGAAGCGGCTCGGGCACGTAGGTCAGTAGCGACGTAGTGTAAGGCTGCTCTGCGGGTGAACCGGTCAGCACCACGTGTAGATCCGAATGCCGCTCCAGCAATTCGGTGATGACGGCGCCGAACCGGTCGATGGGCCATCGCCGCTCGCGGCTGAGATCGCTGGCGTTCACGTTCACGCCGAGCAGCCTTCGGTTCGCGGCCCAGCCGCTCTTCCGCAGCGCCTCGACGACATGGCGGCGGGCGTCTGGAGGCGGCTCGATGCGGTCGAGACTGTGGTCCGTGATCTGCACGTCGAGCTGGCGACCGGCCTGCTCGTAGACATCTCCCAAACGTCGGTAATAGTTGAAGTAGATCGGATGCGTCAGGAGGCTGTAGCGCCAAAAGTCGTTCAGATGATAGCCCACACGGACACGGGCCCCGGTCAGAAACGACACGAGCGTCGAGAACTTGCTGAAGAACTCCAGGTCCACGACCGCCTCGGCTCGATGACGCCTCAGCCACACGAGATGGCCGAGCACGTCGAGTGCGAACTCCACGGGCGAACCGGTGCGAACCAGCCGTAAGTCGGTGCACAAGCCGAGCCGTCGAAGAAGGGTCTCATTGGCGGCAAATGTCAGAAAGGCCACGCGGCCTTGCGGATAGCGCCGGCGAATCGCCCTGAGCAGCGGTGCCGCTTCGAGGATGCTGCCCAGGCCGAAGAACTTCATGACCACAAGCATCCCCGTGTCGGACACGACGCGCTTGCGCCTCGGCAGGACGGCGCGGGCGACACTCGCCAGCGCACCCAGCACGAAGCAAAAAGGCAGGCCGATCCAATGATCGACCCATTTCATGGCTCTCATGCGCATACCGGATGGTTCAGACGAGCGCTTCGACATCCCATTCTCCGCCCGCAGGCGCCGAGCCATTCAGGTGCACAAACCGATCGCGCACACGCCCAACCGTTTTCCGCATTCGGCACGCTGCGCGTACGCAAACGGCATCGCGTGTAGTCTAGGGCTTGGCCGCGCCTTCCACAACGCACGTTGGGCGAGCCGGGCAGACACGACTTGTTTCACCGATCACCGGGCCGGGCCGTAACAAGCATCTCGCCGCACTGATAGGATACGGCCATGCTCCGCAACGAGCGGGGCAAGAGTCGGCCGACGCCGGCAACCGCGGGCGTCAGCGCCCAGTGGGAATACACGTGCAGTTGTCGGCTCAGGTAGTCGTACGTCAGGAATTTACGATGCGGCGACACGTGCACCTGCACAAAGCCCGCGCGGTGTAATGCCCGTCTGAGCCCGCTCGCCGTGAAATACTGAATGTGCTCTCGCTTGAAGTGCAGCCAGTTGCGCCCCAGCAAGCGATGCGAAAGGGAGTCGACCCGAGGCGTCGTGATGCACAGGATCCCGTTATCCCGCAGGAGCCGAGCGGCCGCCGACAGCGTCTGGTCGACGTGCAACACGTGTTCGATCAGGTCGGTCATGGTGATCCAATCGAAGGAACGTGGCGTGAAGGTGCATGCGGTCAACTCGCCTTCGAACACATGGTCGGTCCCCAGACGCTGCCGCAAGAGGTCGGCGGCGAACGGATTGAACTCGACGGCGAACGGATCGCACCCTCGATCGCGGGCCAGCAGCAGCATCGCTCCGGTGGCCGCACCCACGTCCAGTAAGCGACGTGCACCGCCGCGAGAACCCCGCAACGCCTCCAGGTGTCGCAGCACGGGCAAAAACGTGGCGGCTTTCGTGGTCAAGGCAATGCCTTCGTCCTGATCGATGCCCCATGAGTCGTAGTATTGGCGGTCGTAGATGCCGGCTAGATCGTCGCAGGTGGGACGCGGCACGCGATACCATGTGCCGCACGTACCACAGACGGCCACCGCTCCGGCGCGCACCACGCAGTGTCGTCTGACGGGCACGTCGCCACATACGGGGCACGGGCAGCGCACGCCCTCAACCTTTCGCTGTTCGACCAGCATTGCCCGATCCATCCTGGGCACGAATGGTACCACCATCTGGGGCGTAAAGATCGGCCCGGGCGACTAGATGCGCTCGTTCGGCCGCGCATGCCGGGTGATAAGGATGGCTCGCTTGCCTTTGTGTCTGCCCAAACGCCCGGCGAACTTGTTCTTACCCTCGACCTGAATGACCAGTTCGCTGGAGGCGGGCTTGGCCGTCTTGATGATGTCGCCGGGCCTGAGGGCCATCAGTTCGCGTACGCAAATCGCGGTCTGGCCCAGCAGGGCCCGCATGCGGACGGCCGACATCTCCAGGCTGTTCGAGATGCGGTTCATGTGGTCGGTGGTGGCTCCCGCACGACGGTAGGCCAGCCAACTCTGCGTGGCGAGCTTGCTCATGACCGGCTCGATGACGTTGAACGGGATGCACAGGCTCATCGTGCCGGTCCGGGCGCCGGCCTTCAGTTCGAATCCGACCACCACGACCACTTCGTTGGGTGCGACGTTCTGAACCAGATGCGGGTTGCTCTCGGTGTCTTTCAGTTGGAACTCGACTTGGACGAGATTGGCCCATACCTCGGTTAGGTTCGCCAGCGCCCGGTCGGTGATACGTTTGACCAGGCGCCATTCGATGTCCGTCAGGGGCCTTTCAGGTATGAAAATCTCGGCGTTCGATCCGCCCAGCAGCCGGTCGATGATCGGGTAGATGATCAGGGGGCTGATCTCCAGACACAGTTGCCCTTCCAGCGGCGGCGCCTCCAACACATGGAAGCAGGTGGGGGTAGGCAGCGAGTGTATGAACTCGCTGTAGGTAAGCTGTTCGGCCGTGGCCACGCGCACATCCACAATGGTCCGCAAAAAGGCGGACAGACTGGCCCCGAAGTTGCGGGCGAACCCCTCATGTAGGGCTTCCATCGCCCGCATCTGGTCTTTGCTGACACGCTCGGGGCGCTTGAAGTCGTAGGTGCGCACCTCTACGGCGCCCGGGCTTCGGCTGGCGGTGTCGGCCTGCTCGGCGAGCCCGCCGGTATCCACCGCTGCCAGGAGCGCATCGACCTCGGATTGATCGAGGACTTCTGCCATCTGCGCATACTCCAGCTACGTCTGGTCGGTCGCCAGTACCGCGCCAATGGCATTATCGGACAGTCTGGCGCAGGCCCTTTAGAACTGTCCAAGACAGACGGCAACTCGGTCAACAGCGTTTCTGGAAGGCAACATGGCCTTAAGGTTCTATCAAATAGAAGGTTGCAGGCCGAGGCGGGACCATCCTATCACTCCAACGTTGAGTCAACTCAACGTGGCCGGGTGACGAGTTGCGTGCCTAGTGGGGTTGGCTCGGGGCGGGTTTTCGCGCAAGTTGATATAAGAAAAGAGGTTACACACATCGGGCTCCACGCCCGGGGGGCGGCAGTGCCTCGGCACGGGTTTTGCGGTGGGAGTAGGGTGAGAGAGAGCGGGCTAGGTTTGTGTAGTGGCTCGGCCCGGCTATTGATGAGGGAGAGAGAATTGCAGCGGCTCATTTCGCAGCCGTCCATCCTACTTGTCGATGCAGACGATGGCGAGCGGAGGCAGATCGGTCAAGAACTGCGCGACCGCGGGTTCGCCGTCACCGGCATCGGTGTGCCCGACGGACTGACGGCCATTTGTGCCGGGGGCGACTACGTGGTAGCGCTGGTCCGCATCGGATCGGCTGACCAGGGGGATGAAGCGTTCGCCCTGGGGGCGCTCAAGTCGATCCGTAAGGCAAATCCCGAGTGCCAGGTCGTCGTGTTGCTGGAGCCCAACGCGGCTTTGAGCACCTGCCGCAGGGCTGTTCTGATGGGGGCGAGCAGCTTCCTCGAGGCGCCGCGTGGCCAGATCCCGTCCGCCCTGGAGGAACGACTCACCCAGGCGGTCCGTCGATACGAAACCGCCCGGCGAGAGAGCCGGGAGGTGCAGGACCGGACGATCTTCGACGAAACGGGCTTTGCCGGCCAGAGCCGCGAGATGGCCCGGGTGCTGCTGCTGGCACGTCGGGCGGCGGCAATATCGGATGTCCCCATTTTGGTGGAAGGCGAATCGGGCACGGGCAAGCAGTTGCTGGCTGAGGCGATTCACCGGATGGATCCCAAACGGCACAGCCGACCGTTCCTGGTCATCAACTGCGCTGCGATTACCGGCACGCTGGCGGAAAGTGCGCTGTTTGGGCACCGGCGTGGTGCTTTTACCGGTGCAACCGAGGATCGAGCGGGATACTTCCGGGCCGCCGACGGGGGAACGGTGCTGCTGGACGAAATCAGCGAGTTGGATAGGCCGCTCCAGCCGAAGCTGCTGCGCGTCCTTCAGGAGGGGAAGGTACTGCCCGTAGGGTCGGACCGGGAGTACGTCGTCGACGTGCGCGTCATTGCGGCCAGCAACCGATCACTGATGGTGCTGGTGGCCGAGGAGAAGTTCCGCCTGGATCTGTATCAGCGGCTCAACGTGATATCGCTGACCGTGCCGCCGTTGCGGCGCCGGGCCGACGACATCCCGCTGTTGTTCGACTACTTTGTGAGCAAGTACGGCCACTATTACCGTGGCGCGATCAAGGAGGTCGACCCGCGCGTGTACGAGGTGCTGGCCGAGGGCCTCGGATCGGGCAACGTACGTGAACTGGAGAATGTGGTCCGGCAAGTGCTGGCCTTCAAACGCGGCGGCGAGCGAATCGAACTGAGCGATCTGCCCGAATCGGTAGTGGCCACGCCCGACCAGGGGCGGCCGGAACATGTGGCCGCAGAAATCGTCGAATCGGTACAGCGGGCGCTGCGTGGCGGGACGGCGACGCTGGTGCGTCTGTTGGACGAGTGCGAGCGCATGATTCTGGCCGAGGCGTTGCGTGACAACGCCGGCAGCAAGTCGCAGGCAGCCCGGCGTTTGGGGATCACGCGCCGAACGCTGTACAACAAGCTCCGCAAGCACAAACTGGCGCCGGAAGATTTCTGACGGAGTTATCGCCCCGGGCCCGTGGGGTGTGCAAATTCCGTCATCACCCGTGTAAAAACTTTCCCCCCTATCCGGATCGCGTTTTCCGGCTGTTGCACGCGGCCAAAAGGTGGCTGTGGGCGTGGCAAGCGTATAGGTGTGATGCTTCCGTGTGAAAGATGTTTCCCACCGAACCGACGCGGGCATGGGGGCGGCCGACCATCGCAGCCGACAAGGCGGTCCGTAAGTAGCTTCTTTTCAAGGGCTTACACAGCCGCGCAAAGTTCTGCGACGTTTCGTGAGCTGCGGCACACCCTTTGCTCATACTAGATGAGTGAGAGAGGGGAAAAGGAGAGGTAGGTGAATGGATCGCGCCCAACAACTGGGTCGCGTGTCAGCTTCAAGCTCGGCGTGGTTGCCTGCCCGGATGTTGAGCAGGTTGTCACGGATGTGGGTTGCGAGCTTGAGGTGACCGGCGAGGTGATGTTCCTCAGTGATGGCAACGCAAGAGAAGACGAATTCGCCATCGTTGAGGTACCTGGTCTGACGACACCTGTGATTGTTCCGGTAAGGGCGCTAACGTTGCGAGAGAGCGGATCGCCGACAGCGGCTGGTATCCGAGAGAGTTAAGTGGGGCTGCGACGGCGGATGTTCTAGGGATGTGTTTTCTCCCTGCCGGGCCGAGGTGGACGAAGTTGACGGCCCGAAGCACAAAACGGCAAGTCGCCCGGAATGGGCGGCACCGATAGGGCTCTCTCTCCCTCCCAGGCTTGGGATGCTCACATACGGCAACCTGAGCCTGGATTTTTTTTGCGCGAAGACGGTGCTCCCGCCCAGGGCGGTCTGGCCGCTGCTGACGGGGGGGAGTTGGTCGGGCCGGACGGCGTGGTCGCTATCGGCGATGCGGTGGGCGAGCCCGGGTCGGTCAGGTCTACAGCCGCCGCTATGAAGAGCCGCCCCCATCATCCGGCTGAGCGGTCAGGCGGGCGAGCTCCTCGCGTCGGGCGTCGATCTTGCGCCAATGGGTCCCGTGCCAGAAGGCTCGGCCGCAGGCTTCGCACCGGAAGAACGAGTCGGCCCAGATCAGGCTGCGAGCGGGGACGATATCAGCCACGCCCTCGCGTGAAGCGGGGATAAGCCGACCGTTGCACTTCATGCACCTGGCCGGACCCACCTTCAGGTTCAGGGCCTGGACGACGTAGCGAATCTGCTCCATCCGCCTCATGCCGCGGGGCAGGAACAGGCCGGGTAACTCACCGCTGGTAAGGATTTTACGCTCGAAAAGCTTGCCGTCGGAGGAGATCACGATCCGCCGGTCGCGGCGTGCGTGCTCGATGAGCGCGTCGTCTTCGATGTGCGGATCGAAGGTTGCGTCATAGCCGATGGCCCGCAGCCAACGGGCCAGGCCGCCACACATGGCGTCGCAGGCAAAGGTCGGGGGCTGTTCAGTCATGGCTGCAAAAGGCAATCTATTGCTCTGTGCAGGCGTATATTAGCTTAGGGGACGCGTTGTTTCGAGGACGGCGGAAATGCTGACCGGTAGTGGGGTGCCGTCTCGTCTATGGAGGTAGGAAACGGGATGCGGCAGGGAGGTAGCGGCCAATCCGATCGGCCCCTGGTGCTGGCGGCCCGACGCGGTGAGCGGGCGGCGATGCAGATGCTGGTTGCCCGCGACGAGCGGTGGGTCCGCGGCTTGATCGGTGCGATGGTGGGTGAGGCCGACGCGGTTGACGAGATCACCCAGCAGGTGTGGCTGGCGGTCTGGCAGCGGATCAGGGGCCTGCGTGACCCGGACCGATGGCGGGCGTGGCTATGGCGAGTGGCTCGCAGTGTGGCGCTCGACGCGGGCCGGCAGAACGGTCGACGTCGCGAGGTGGTCGGCGGGCTGGCGCGAGCCGAGGACGTGCCGGCCGTGGCGGACGAGCCGGGCAGGCGCGTGGAGGCGTTGGAGCTGCATCGGCGGGTCCTCGGGGCCGTTCGAGGTTTGCCAGCCATCTACCGCGAGCCGTTCGTCTTGCGGCATCTGGAGGGCTGGAGCTACCGACAGATTGGCGAAGCGCTGGACCTGCCGACTGAGACGGTCGAAACGCGGCTGGTGCGAGCCCGACGGCTGCTGCGCGAGGCGCTGGTGGGTCTGAAAGACTGAGGTGAACGACGTGGCCTCCGTGGACGAGCGGATAGAACGGCTGATCGTGCGATCTCTGGACGGCGAGGCGAGCCCACAGGAGCAGGCCGAGCTGCGTCGCGTGCTGGCGCGAGATCCGGCCGCCAAGGCTCTCTGGCATGAGTACCGCAGCAATGACGCCATGGCGGCCGGTGCGATCGAGCGGCTGATCATCGGTCCGGCAACGGCGAGAACGGTACCGCAAGGCCGGCGCCGGGCGGCGATGTGGCTGGGGTGGGGTGCGGCGGCGGCCGTTGTACTGCTCCTGCTGTGGCCGCTGGGGCACTTTGGCGATGCAGGGAACTCGGGCGGGGCAGCGGTACACGATGGCGTGGCTGGCGTGGGCCCTTCGCAGCTCGTTGATCCGGCGGATTCGGACCGCGGGAGGGGTCGCGATCGGCGCGACTACTTCGGCATCCTGGATGAGAGAAATGGGGACCTGTATTTGTTCCAACGGAATCAGGTCGATTGGCGGGTGGTGACGGCGTCGGGGGAGCTCTAGATCGCGCTACAAGCGCGGGAGGTCGGGTCATGAACCGGGCGAGTCTGGTCTTGGCGATGGTAGCGGCCTGTTCGGTGGCTGCGGCGAGCTCCGTGGCCGAACAGGCGTGGCTGGGGGTGGTAGTGGTGCCCGTGCCGCCCCCGGTGGCCGATCAACTGAACCTTGAGGGCAAGGGGCTGATGGTCGCCGACGTGGCGGTGGATAGCCCGGCGGATCGTGCGGGGCTGCGCCTGCACGACGTGCTGATTGCCGCGGACGGGGAAGAGGTTGCCGGCGATCCCGAGCCGTTCATCGACATGGTGCGGGCGCGTCGGCCGGGCGACTCGCTGGAACTGGCCCTGTACCGCGGCGCGAAGAAGCAAACGCTGCGGGTGGAGCTGGGTGACAGGCCCGACCAGCGCGAACTGCGTTACCGCCATGGGCCGGACGCTCTGTTCCGGCCGGGGTTGCCCGATTGGCGGGGCAAGATGTACCGCTACGGGCCTGAGGGGTGGCGAATTGAAGAGTACGACGAGTTGATGGATCAACTGCGGCGTCGGGGGTACCAGACGCCGAAGCCCAGAGGCTGGGGCGATCCGGACGTACTGAAGCGTCTTATGCGGCCCCGCGGTGAGGGCGGACCCCGGTTCGAGATACGCCAGCACCTGGACCCCTCATGCCCACGTTCGTGGCTGGGCAAGGTGGTGAAGGGCGATCGGGTCATTGAGGTCGAGGTGCATGCGGATGGGGATATCACGGTGAGGCGCTCCGTGCGCGCCAAGGACGGGCGATTGTCCGAGACGACCGAACGCAGCTTCGACGGTCCCGAGGAGTTGCGCGATCAAGACCTGGAGGCCTATGAGATCTACTGCCGGATGAAGCCGGAAGAACCGCCGCCGACAGAATGGCGTCGCGATTGGTGGCCGGATCGCGAGCAGGTCGAGAGGGAACTGGAAGAACTACTGGACCGTGCGCGTGAGAGCGCCGAGAAGCTGGGCCTGACCGAGCGGGAGCTTCAGGAGCAGATCGAAACGTATCAGCAGAAGGCCGAACAGCTCGAGCAAGAGATCGGTCGATGGGCCGAAGAGTTGGTGGAACGCTGGCGCAAGACGCCGCCCGCGGATGGCGTGCGGTTTGAGGTGCACCCGGACGGTCGAATCACGGTAACGACTCGCCGTGGGCCCGACGAGCTAACCGAGCACTTCGACAACGAGGCGGAGCTTCAGCGACGGCGCCCTGACCTGCACGAGCGGTTCGGCCAACTCCGGGATTCTCGGTAATCGGGCGTCCGCCAGGTCCGGGAAAAAAGAGCGGCGCGAGTCAGGGGGGGGAACTCACGCCGCCGCATTTTGGAAGGAGACACTGCTAACTGTTTCGGTTACGGCGCGGCGACGATGGCCTCTTCCAGCACGCCTCGAAGTTTGTCCAACGCTCGGTTCTGGATCTGCCTGACGCGTTCCTTCGTTACGCCGATGATCCGTCCCACCTGTTCGAGGGTCATGGGGATCGGTCTTCTGCTGATCGGCGTGTCCAGAGCGAAGCGAGCGCGAATGACCTTCTGCTCGACGTCGTTGAGGTCGGCGTCGTTGTTGGTCATGATGTTGCGCAGCTCATCGACGCAGGCATCCTCGGCCTGGGCGCGCTGCCTTTCGAGGTAGTCGCTTTTTTCCAGGGCCGGATCGAACTCGACGGGGAACCTGGTGTGGTAGCGACTGGCCCGCATGGCGACCCGGCTGAAGCTCTTGAGAATGGCTCGGCAGGCGTAGGTGCTGAACTTAAAGCCCCGGCTGATGTCGAACTTGTCGACGGAGCGAAGCAGCGCCATATTGCCTTCGCTTACCAGCTCGGAGAAATCGATGCTTGCCAGACGGCTGCGCTTGGCCATTGCCAGCACCAATGGGATGTTGGCCTGTACGATTTCGGAGCGGGCGTCGAGCGCACGCTTCTGCCAGAGCAGCAATCGCCTGACGGCGGCGGAGCTGAGGCGCTTGCCCTCGTATTGCTTCAGCGTGGAAAAGACGTGGAAACGGGCATAGTTGTATCGCTGGAAGGCCTGTTGCTCCTGGTCGGGGGTGAAGGTGACGGGGGTCTTGCCGCGAGCCGCGTTGGTCTGACTGTGCGCCGGCCGGATGGATCGCCCCTCCTGCTTCCCGTTGGAGCCGAAGAGGAGCTTCTCCGCGTTGCGCTTAAGGAAGGTCGGATGAGCAATGTACTCAACGGGTTCGCGGGTCGTCTTGATCAGCAACGCGCGATCGGCAGGGTCGAGCTTGCTGAGACATGAAGGGACAGGCGGCCTGACTTGCGGCTCTATCTGGTGAACCGCCCCGGTGGTCGTTGTGACGGACATCATGTGACTCCTTGCCTCCGAGGGCTGGAGTGGACCGTTTGCCTGATCCGCACAGCTTGTACGTCCCGTCGGCCGATAAGTTCGGCGCGATTCGGGCAAGCCCGACGGTCCTGGTCAAACCCGTGCAAACAACACCGTCCGGAAACCACTACCCGATTCCGGAGCTTGCACACAACTTGTCTTATCTGGCCGCCTCGGGGAGAGTCATCTTGGCAGATTTCTCTGCCGCCTCAACTATACAACACACCAGAGAGGGGGCAAGTTGGCTTAGCGATAAAAGTTGTGAACTTTTTTATGCGCGCGGCGAACCTGGGATAAACCCGTACGCTGCGCAGCAGGAAAACCGGATCGCCGGTCACGTACAGCGAACCGCAGCGTTAACGGACTCACTGTTCGCACGAATTGCTGCGGGGAGCAGGGCTGTTTGGCGCTTTACCGATAAGAGTGCGGCCACCAGAGTTGATCATCGCGCAGACCGACGGGTCTGTCGATCAACT
>Ga0315550_1001492_pt1 | contig 14355 bp, 12 predicted proteins | sample SalMarSW160190MG_2_FD_203100 | JGI IMG/M metagenome (GOLD analysis project Ga0315550, IMG submission 203100) | Salt marsh sediment microbial communities from the Plum Island Ecosystem LTER, Massachusetts, United States - Salt Marsh Sediment SW1601-90 ... | reverse complement strand
CCCAAACGAGCGTACCAACGATTCCTGTTCCAAACACGCTCGCAAAGAACGGCTCCAAACCGTAAAGCAAAGTGCTTAGCAGACCCGAGGTGAAATCTCCAAAGGCGAAGATGGAAGAGAAAATTAATAGCAGCGAAAAAGCCAGCATGAGGTACCCGGTGATTTTGTGAGTTGTAAAGTTGTGAAGCTTCTCTGCTAAAGTAGGCTTTATCGGCGGCACCAACTTCTGCGCCCCTCTAGCTATGCATCCAGCGGCTTCATACCGTTCCGAAGTTATCACGGTTGAGCAGCCGTGCCCATGAAGTTTCGCAATTTCGCCTGCAAGCTTCTTGGCGAGAGGGATTATTTCAGGGGATAACCTTTCGATTTCCCGTTCTATATCTTCATCCCCCTCCAGCAGCTTGATTGCCGCGTATCTCGGCGGATACATGAACTGCACGTTTTTCATCTTTTCAACAAGCACGCCGATTTTCTCTTCAACTTCCTCTCCATACATCACTTGCCCATGCTTTGCTGGTCCTTTTTCAATCGTTTCTATGGCTTTCTCCAAAAGCTTGTCAATGCCGACCCCTTTTATGGCAACAGTCGGTATGACGGGTACTCCCAAAAGCTGCTCCAAGCTGTCTATGTCTATTTGAATTCCTTTGCCCTTCGCCATATCTATCTGGTTCAACGCTATGACCATCGGGGTCTCCAGCTCCATCAGCTGCAAAGTGAAAAAGAGGTTTCTCTCAAGAACCGAAGCGTCAACAACATTTATCACCATGTCTGGCCGCTCAACTGCAATGTACTTTCTTGAAACCAGCTCTTCCAAAGAATAAGTGGAAAGCGAGTATATCCCAGGCAAATCAATGATGTCAATAGTGTACCCTTTAAACTGAAGTGTGCCTTCTGCGCGTTCAACTGTTTTTCCAGGCCAATTGCCTATGTGCTGATGCAGCCCAGTCAAATAGTTGAAAATCACCGATTTGCCGACATTAGCGTTTCCAGCGAGGGCAATAAGCAGTTTCTTTTTCATTTCTTTTCTTTCTCCACGAAAATCCTTTCAGCCATGCCTCTGCCAAGAGCAAGCCTTGAACCCCGCACACGAATTTCAATGGGCCCATGAAAAGGAGCGGATTTCACAACACTAACCTGTGTACCCGGCGTAAGACCCATATCCATAAGCCTCTTTTCAAATATGCTACCTTGTCCATGTCCCGTTTTTATGGAACTGACTGTTCCGTTTTCTCCTTTTTTTAGCGCAGTTAATGCTACTTCACTTTTTTTTGTGTTTTTTCTTTCCATTATTCGTCACCTTTTCAGTCAAGGCTTTGCTAATGTTTGGCGTGTTTTCTGCTGATTTTGTCGTTCCACGACGCGAGCGGATGACATAGCATCCTAGCTTACTTGGCGACTATCTGATTTTCTAATTCAACAAAAACCTTCGCGGCAACACCTTTTCCCAGAGCCAGTTTTGAACCTCTGACCGACAGTTCCACGGGTCCTCCGAGCGGCGCGACTCTTACAGCGCATATTTCGGTGCCGGGTGTAAGTCCCGTGTCTAAAAGCCGCTGAAGCATGTTGTAGCCGCCTCTGATGAAGGAGATTTTGCCGCACTGCCCTTTTTTGAGGCTGCTTACTGAAACCAGGTTTTGGTTGTGTTTCCCTACTTCCTCCAAGCCTTTGCTGTGTAGTTGGATGCATTCAGCGCAGCTGCCTATCTTGAGGTCGCACGGCGGGATTATTTTTCCATCGTCTGGACAACGGTCTGGGTGTCTTAGGAAGCGGCATAGCGACTCTTCAGCGTCATCTGCCAGTGTATGCTCCATTTCGCATGCTTGCTTGTGGACTTTCGTGTTGTCAATTTTTAAAACGTCGTGCAGGAATCGTTCCAGTAAGCGGTGCTTGCGAACCGTCTTTTCGGCGATTCGTTTGCCCTCGCTTGTAAGGGTCGTTCCGTGATAGGGGGAGTGTTCAATGTAGCCTTTTTCAGCTAGTTTTTTCAGCATTTCGGTTACGCTGGCGGGAGCGACTTTCAGTGCTCGCGAGATTTCTGTGGTGCTTACTGGTTTTCCGTTTTGCGAGGGGTCGTATATTGCTTTGAGGTAGTCTTCAACACTTCTTCGTGCCATGTTTACCCACCTTATTTTTAGGCACACCTAAATTATATGAGGTGCCGAGCGCACTAATAAACTTTTAGGCGCACCTAAAAATATCATCCATCAAAACCCTAAAAGCACCAAGCCGCGCCCGCCCCAAACCCTTATCAAACAGCATCAGCGTCCAGTAACGGCTAAATACAGCCAAAACTATTTTCGGTAATATTAGAAGGAAAGAACGAAAATGGAAGACTTCTCAGACCTTGTCCTCAAATTAATAGAAGCCAGTAAAAACCACGAAAAATACCGCGACACAGAATGCATAAACCTAATCGCAAGCGAAGGACTGAAGTCTCCAGCCGTCAAGCAAATGCTCAGCCTCTCCTCAGACCTGGAAGGCAGGTATGCTGAAGGTGAAAACGACCTTGCGGGACACGTTAAGAAGCGGTATTATCAAGGTCAGAAGTACATGTCACTTATCGAGAATTACGCCACAGATTTGATGAAAAGCCTGTTCAAATGCGACTGGGCAGACGTGCGCATCGTCTCAGGAACACACGCGAATCTTGCAACGTTCAAGGGTTTATCGTTGGCAGCGAAGAACCGCAAAATGGTTGTAACGCCGCTTAGTTGTGGGGCACACATTTCTCACGATTACACGGGTTTGGCTGGTAACGTTCTTGGGCTAGAGAACATTAACCATGTTTACAACATTGAAGAGTTTAACATTGACGTTGACAGGTCCATTGATGTCATACGGGCTGCTAAGCCGGGCATCGTTACGTTTGGGGGCAGTCTCTTTCTGTTTCCTCATCCGATTAAGGAGTTGAAGGATGTGTGCGACGAAGTTGGCGCTTACGTTGCTTACGATGCTTCACATGTTTTGGGGCTTATCGCCGGCGGTGTCTTCCAAGACCCGCTTCGTGAAGGCGCTGACTTCATCACGTCGTCTACGCATAAGACGTTTCCTGGACCTCAAGGCGGCGTAATCATGGGAAGCCCGTCGAGTCCGCGGTTGGAGAAGGCGGTTAAGAAAATTCAGTTTGCAGTGTTTCCACTGAGCGCTTCGAATACTCATTTGGGCAGGTTGCCAGCGTTGGGGATTGCGGCTTTGGAGATGAAGGTTTTCGGGGCTGAGTTGGCGAGGCAGATTGTGAAGAACGCGCAAACGGCGGGGCAGTACCTGTGCGAGAACGGCGTCAAAGTCTTATGCGCCTCAAAAGGATTCACACAGTCACATCAGTTAGCCGTTGACATCTGCGATTTCGGAGGCGGCAAGAAAATCGCCCAAGACCTCGAAGATGCCAACATAATCTTGAACAAGAACCTCCTGCCTTACGACAACCAAGACGACCGTGACAACCCCTCAGGCTTAAGAATCGGGTTCCAAGACGTAACCAGACGCGGCTTCAGGGAAGGCGACATCAAGCACTTGTGCGACCTCATGCTCAGCGTGATTAAAGGAAAACGCGCCCCTGCCGAAGTGAAGGAAGACGTCATCGCTTTGAAGAAAGAGTTCAATCAGGTGAAGTACGGCTTCCAAAGCGTGGAAGAAGTCTTGAAATACATTAAAAAAGCTTAAGAATAATGATATTGAGGATTTGTAATTCAGCGCATAAATTTACTTAAATCCGAAGGAGTGGAGCAAAAGTGAAAGTATTGCTGAACGATAGCTTGGAGAAAGAAGGAATAAAAGTATTCGAAGCCTTAGGCATAGAAACTGACACGCGAAAAAGGGATTTACCCGGGCTTATCGCGGACATAGGCCAATTTGACGCGTTAATCGTGAGAAGTGGCACAAAGGTAACCCGGCAGGTTCTTGAGGCGGGCGCACGGGGAAACTTGAAAATCGTGGGCAGAGCCGGCGTCGGCTACGACAACATTGACGTGGCTGCTGCTTCTGAAAACGGCGTCATCGTGAAGTGTGCGCCTTTTGGAAATACTAACGCGGTTGCCGAATTGGCTATTTGTCTAATGTTGAACGTTTCGCGAAACGTTCCGCAGGCTCATTATTCGCTGAAAAGCGGTAAGTGGAAGAAATCGGAGTTAAAAGGAACCGAGCTTTCTTACAAGACCCTGGGGATTTTAGGCTGCGGGAAAATTGGGCAAAGAGTGGCTGAGCTGGCGCGCCGCGGCTTTGACATGGAAGTCATCGGTTACGACATTTGCCCGTGTGCGGAGTCAACCGTGAAGTACGTGTCTAAAGAAGAGGTTCTTTCAAAAGCGGATTACATAAGTATCCACACGGGCGGAAAAGCCACGATTGTGGGCGAGAAAGAGCTTTCTATGATGAAGCCCAGCGCGTACCTCATCAACACTTCACGAGGTCACAACGTTGACGAAGAGGCGCTGTACAAGGCGTTGAAAGAAGGGAAAATAGCGGGTGCCGCCGTGGACGTTTACACCGAAGAACCCAGAAAAGAAGGCGCCGAGTTCAAAAGCAAACTGAGGGAGCTTGACAACGTCGTCTTCAGCTCGCACTTAGGCGCCTCCACCATAGAAGCTCAGAGGGAAACTTCAACGGAAATCGCGCGGGTGGTTGCCCGATACCTTTTCGGCGGAGACTTTACAAGCGCGGTTAACGCTGGCGAAAGCATTGAGCTTGAGGAAAGACCCGTCTACACCTTGTTTATTCATCATCGAGACGTTCCCGGCGTGTTCGCCAACATCGACAAGGTGTTAGCTGACAACGACATAAACATACGGGCTAACTACTCTAGGCAGATTGGAAAAAGCGGCTACGCGCTCTCCGTTTACGTGTTGCATAAGAAGGTGCCTCAGAAAATCATAGACGCCCTTAAGGGAATAGATAATATCTGCAACGTCAAAGTATAGCTATGGAAACAGCAGCAACGGATTCCAGCCTACTTTTATACCTGAACCTTAGGCGTTTCTACATGAGTTGCTGAGTATTGTATATAAGCAGGTTTTCAGTTGAAGGGTGAACAATGAAACTAGGGGTTCTGTTTTCAGGCGGCAAAGACTCAACACTTGCGCTGCACAAAGCCGCAGAAAAAGAGGAAGTCATGTGCCTAATCACGCTTGTCTCCGAGAACAAAGAAAGCTTCATGTTTCATACGCCAAACATAGACCTTACCGCGCTTCAAGCCGAAGCCTTAGGTTTGCCGTTGATAAAGAAGTTGACGGCGGGTGAGCCTGAAAAGGAGTTAAAAGACCTGGAAGCGGCGATAGCGCAGGCAATCAAAGTTTTCAAAATTGAAGGAGTCGTGACGGGAGCGGTGGAGTCTGTTTACCAGGCCGCGCGAATCCAGCAGACATGCAACCGCTTAGGCGTTTGGTGTTTTAACCCGCTGTGGAAGAGAAACCAGAAAGCGCTTCTGGAAGAAATCGTGGCTGAAGGTTTCAAGGCGATAATTTCGGGTGTTTTCGCTTATCCTCTTGATGAAAAGTGGCTGGGAAAACAGGTAGACGAAGACATTATAGCGAGGCTTTTGGTTCTCAGCAGAGAGTACGGGTTAAGCCCTTCAGGCGAAGGCGGCGAAATAGAAACCACCGTTTTAGACGCTCCGTTGTTCAAAAGGAAAATCGAGGTTCTGGACTTTGAGGTGGAGGCGAAGGGCAACTCTGGCGTTTTCAGAATTAAGCAGGCGCGGTTGGCGGAAAAATGATTCTTGTTGTTGACATGAACTCCGAAGAGAATTCTTTTGGGTTTTCCGAGTTTGTCCTGCCCATCCTAGCCGTCGCTGAAGAACTGGAGAAATGCACTGTTAAGCGTTATTTTGAGGTTAACGAAAAGGACATGAACGGTTGTGATAAGATTGTTCTTTCAGGCAGCGCGTTGAAGAACACGGTGACTCTGAGCCAAATATCGCGGTTCAGGTGGTTGAAAGACTGCGGCAAACCCGTTTTGGGTATATGCGCTGGAATGCAAACTATTGGTCTATTTTTCGGCGGGCGCTTGGTGAAGTGTCGTGAGATAGGCATGACCGAGATTGTGACGCTGAAGGAGAATCTTTTGTTTGCTTCAAGTTTCAAAGTGTACACGCTGCATAATTACGCAATAGTACCTTCCGCTGAATTTGAGGTGTTGGCTGAATCCGCAAATTGCGTTCAAACGATAAAGCATAAGCGTAAGGACGTTTACGGCGTGCTTTTTCATCCCGAAGTCAGAAACAAAGAAGTCATACAACGGTTTGTTCAAGCTTTTCCGTGAACCGAATACTATAAAACTGACGCGTTAAGTTAGCAGTTAAGGAGTTTGGGTTAATTTTGGTAAATGAGTTACCTCCAGAGAGTCTCAGAAAAATTTGTGAAGCCAAGTTCATACGCTGCGAAACCACTGAGGATTTGGTTCCTATCCGCGAGATAATTGGTCAAGAAAGAGCGGTCAGAGCGTTAAAGTTCGGACTAGGCATTAAGGACCACGGATTTAACATTTTCGTGGCAGGTTATCCGGGAACTGGCAGAAAAACGGCTGTCAAAAACTTCGTGGAAGAAGTAGCCCAGGATAAACCTGTGCCGCCTGACTGGTGTTACGTGAACAATTTTTCTAACCAGTACGAACCCAAGGCGATCCAGTTGCCGGCGGGAAAAGGCAAGACGTTCCGAGACGACGTGAAAAATCTTATTGAAAACATACGAACGGCGCTTCCTAAAGCTTTTGAAAGTGACGATTACGCCTCAAGAAGAGACGCAACAGTCCGCGGTCTGGAAAAGCAGAGGAAAGATTTAATTGATAAACTTAACGCGAAGGCACAGCAAGAGGGCTTCGTTATTCAGAGCACGCCCATCGGTCTGCTGCTTATCCCAGTTGTGAATGGTAAGCCGCTTTCTCAGGAAGAATTGTTGAGTTTGCCTCAGGAGGCAAAATCGAAGATTCAAGAGAGACGGGAAAAGCTTGAGGCGGAACTGAGAAACACGATGCGCCAGTTTTTAGACATGGAGAGAAAAATTCGTGAGGAGATTAAGAAGCTTAACAGAGAAGTTGCTCTTTACGCCATTGGCCACTTAATGGAGGCAATCATCGAGAAATATTCCGATAACTCGGAGATTACTGGTTACTTGAAGGCTGTGCAGAATGACATTTTGGATAATCTGTCTCAGTTTATTAAGCGGGGTGAAGATCAACAGCGGTTGCCTTTTCCTGTGCCTTGGATGAGGGAGAGTAGATTCAGAAAGTACCAAGTAAACGTGGTCGTTGACAATTCAGATTGCAAAGGCGCGCCAGTGGTAATGGAAACCAACCCCACCTATCAAAACCTTATCGGGAGGACGGAAAAGGAAGCGCAGTTCGGTGCTTTAATCACAGACTTCACCATGATCCGCAGCGGATCCCTGCATAAAGCTAATAACGGGTTCTTAATCATTCCAGTTGAGGACCTGCTTCGAAACCCCTTCTCTTACGAAGCCTTGAAACGGGCAATCCGCGACAAAAACATTGTCATCGAAGAACCGCAGGAACGTTACGGTTTCATCAGCACCAAAAGCCTGAAGCCTGAGCCGATTCCTCTGGATATCCGAGTGATTCTCATCGGCAACCCGTACCTCTATCAGCAATTATTTATCTTGGACACTGATTTCAGCGAACTCTTCAAGGTGAAAGCTGAATTTGATACAACCATGGAGCGGACAGAAGAGAACGTGAAGAAATACGCGGCTTTCGTCTGTACTCTGTGCAAGAAAGAAAACCTGAAGCATCTGGAACAGTCAGCATTAGCAAAACTGATAGAATACAGCCAAAGGATTGCTGAGGATCAGAAAAAGCTGTCCACGAGGTTTTCTGAAGTCGGCGACATCGTCCGCGAAGCCAACTTTTACGCCGTACAAGAGAAATCGGATGTGGTCACAGAAAAGCACGTTAAAAAAGCCATTGAAGAGAAAATTTACAGGTCTAAGCTTATCCAAGAAAAAATTCAAGAAATGATCAGCCGAGGCGTGCTGCTTATTGACACGGACGCAGAGACGGTTGGACAAGTGAACGGGTTATCCGTTATGGGACTCGGCGACTTCGCTTTTGGCAATCCTTCTCGTGTGACGGCAAGCATAGGCTTAGGTCGAGAAGGCGTAATCGACATTGAAAGAGAAGCAAAAATGGGCGGTCCCATACACACTAAAGGCGTTCTAATCCTGAGCGGCTACTTAAACGAGAAATACGCGCAGGATAAACCGCTTAGTCTCTCAGCACGTCTTGTTTTTGAACAGAGCTATGGAGGAGTGGAGGGTGACAGCGCTTCAAGCACCGAGTTATACGCGATACTTTCCGCGCTTTCTGGGCTGCCGATAAAACAGAACATAGCGGTGACAGGCTCGGTTAACCAGAAAGGTGAGGTTCAAGCAATAGGCGGCGTAAACGAGAAAATCGAAGGCTTCTTTGAAGTTTGCAAAGCAAAGGGTCTCACGGGGCAACAGGGCGTAATGATACCCGAAAGCAATATGCAAAACCTTATGCTGAAAGAAGAAATAGTGGACACCGTAAAGGCGGGAAAATTCCACATTTACTATGCAAAAAACATCAACGAAGGCATCGAAGTTCTCACGGGAACCAAAGCCGGCAAAAAACAACAAGACGGAACCTTCGAGGAAGGAACCGTGAATTACAGAGTAAACAAGAAACTAAAGGATATGGCTGAAAAACTCAAAGAATTTCCATCTGCACCAGCAGGCGAAAAGAAAAGCGAAAGCTAAAAACATACCAAACGACCAAAGCTCCAATAATAAAAACCCACTTCTTTCTCAACCCACATCTTACAAAATTAAATGACTCTGTTAAACCCGGAAATGACACGTCGACATGAAACAAAAACCTTCACGATTTCCAATTTCTTAATGTAGTAACTATTTAAAAGGGAGGGGGTAGCTTTCAAGAGCGATAGTGCCGCATCGCCATTTTTGGATAATTTTATTAGAATGGATAGATAAGATATGCTACAGCAATCTATGAAGGTGTAAAACTTTTGGCAACTAAAAAGGGTGAAAAATACACGTGTGAAGAATGCGGACTTGTCGTCGTGGTTGAGGATCCTTGCGGTTGTGAAGCAGTCGAGTTGATTTGCTGCGAGACACCAATGAAGCCTGTTAAGGCTGAAAAAGCTAAGGCAAAGGCAAAGCCGAAACCTAAAGCAAAACCCGCAAAGAAAGCTAAGGCAAAACCAAAGAAGAAATAAATTCTCACCAATCCCTTTTTTTATTTCAACTTACACCGCTCAAAAAAGCGCTTTTCCCCATTCTCACCGTGCAAATTGAATTTTGCATCTGCATTTCAAATAAACAAGGCTTAATTTAAAACAGACCAAATTAACGTAGGTCAGATGCATCATTGAAAGTCCCGAAAAATAAAAAGAAACGCAGCAGAGCCGTTATAGTGTTGCTTCTTCCTGTTGTCGTGATTCTGTGGATTTTCGGTTGAAACCTGTACTGGATTGGCCGCCAAAGAGAATCCGGGAAGTCTGAACCTGCTTCTTCACCCCAGGAAAAAGATAACGTGACCCTAGTGCCAATGGTGCTTGAAACCACGCCAGAACTAGAGAATTAGCTAGAGTGCCGCTGTTTCTAACTGGTTAAAAATGGAAAAACCTTGCAGTTCCGTGTTAAGGCGCGTTAAAAAATTTCGAGAGTGTTACCTTTGCCAAACTATGATTTAAGAAAACGGAGCCTGAATGGTTTTCGAGTATGCAAAAGCGCTAGTTAAAGCGTGATGTTTAGAAAAATCTGTGCTTCTTCTTTTCCTGTTGCTTGTCGCTTTGGGCTTCTTGAGCCTCAACTAAGGCTTCGTCATCTATGGCTGTAACGGTAACACCGCTGTCTTCAGAATCTTCAAGCGTCACTTCAGCAGGTTCAGGTGCTGCTTCTTTCTTTTCGGGAGGAGCCGCAACTTCAACTTCGGTTATAGTTTCCTTTGGTGGTGGTAGCGGCGCAGGGTTTTCCGGCGGTGCTTGTGGTGGTGCTTGTGCCGGATGTTTCAGCCTTTTTTCCAGATCGTTAAGTTTAGCTTCCAACTGAGATATCGTGTCTTTGGCAGCTTTGTTGTTATCATGGAGTTGTTCAATTACGACTTGCTCTTCAAGGACTTTTACGCTGTATTCCAGTTTCTTCTGTTCTTCTTTCAGAGAACGTGATTCTGCTTCAAGCTCCGCTCGTTTCGCTTGCATTTTTTCAAGGTCTTTTTGTTCGCTCAATTTTCATCAAAACTACAAACGATTATATTAAATTATAACTTTATGAAGGGGAACTCTATATTGGAGATTTAGAGTGGCGCTTAACTTTTAAGGGTCAGCTCAAGAAACGGCTAATATTAATGTTGCTGGAAAAAAATAGGGCAGGTAACAAAAAGGGGAAGGATGTTATTTCAGATAGTCATCGAATGACCAGTAGTGTTCTTCTTCCTGCATCACTATGTCTTCAAACATTCGCCGTGTCGTGGTGTCTCCGCGTTTCAGCGCTTCAGCGATGATTTGCCTGTAAAGCACTATCGCGATGGTTTCAGCTTGTCGGTCTAGCACTATGAAATCCTCAGGGTTTGCTCCAACCTGTGGAATCGGGTCTGGAACAACCGTGCATTCGCCTCCAAGCAGGTAAATTCGTTCGCTGATCTTTTCCAGATGCTCCATCTCCACCAGAAAAACAGTTTTCAACAGGTCGCTGATGACTTTGGCTTTGTTAGATTCTGTGACAACTTCAAGCGCAGAAACTTTTCCTCGCAACGCCATCAAACTGGCTTTTTCATGCTGGTTAGTGTACTGGATTATCGCCGAGATTTCAGATGCAACCGCCTTGTTAAGCAAAACGAAATAGTCATCAGTGAATATTTTGCGCCATTCTGATAACGGCGTTGCTTCTGGAACTTCTGTTTCGTCTTTCATGTTCATGTATTCTTGGAATTTGAAAAGGTGCTCTTCCTCAGCCTTGTAAATTTTCTGGAATAACTGCCGAGTTGTGCGGTCTCCGATGTCCCTTGCAGCCTTGATGATGTTGCGGTATAGCACAAGCGCTTCTTCTTCTGCTTTAGCGTCGAGTTTTGCGAATTCGCTTAAGCTGTTTCCCACGACTGGGTTATCTGCTTTTGTGGTTGCTGATCCTCCAAGGTAGTAGATGCGTTCCATGATGTCTGCGGCGTGTTTCATTTCTTCGATGGCGATTTCCTTCAGGAATTTTCCAACTGCTTCGTAGGTGGTTTTGTCGAGGAGCATGTTCTCAGGGATCACTTTTTGGATTAGTTTTTCCATTTTTGTGTGTTGCAGCATGTATTGGATTGAAACTTGGATTTCTCTTGAAACCGCCTGATTTAACAAGCTAATATATTCAGATGTTGCTTTGACAGCCATAATAACTCAAGTCTCCTAGCTACGAGAACAGTAATCGCCTTAATATAAAAAGATTCTTTTGCCGATTTCGTGACTGGGACGTGAACTTGAATTTTTTATGGAAAATAGAAAAATGGGAGGGAAATAATTCTCTAAATAGGCTTTATTTCTTCTTTGCAGCCTTCTTTTTCTTCGCTTTGGCAGCTTTAGGCACGATATTGACCTCGAAACTATAATTATCGCCAATTTGTATTTAAAATTTGCTAAAGATGGCGTTCTGCGTCTCCTATTGGTAACGCGATGTGGAATGAGGTCTTACTGTGAAAACAAGCGTTTTCAGCTTTAATTAGTGGGAAATAGCGCGGAAACAGCCAAGTAAAGGCGTTCTAAGCCTTTTTATCAAGCGGTTAGCTTTGGCTGTCTTGTGCCCGTTTTCTCTTGGTTTGCAGTTGTTTTCAAAATTTTAAGTTGTTGAATTAGCATGTCTTCAGTGGCGTAAGAAGGAGTTTTGAATGCTTTCTGTCCAGACAACCGTTTCTAATGACATTTTGCCCATTTAACGTCGGAGATTTTAGGAGGCAACTGCGCTGGACTGACGTGCGATTTTTTGTCTATACCCCCCTATAAATAGATTAAACTGCTAGTTGGCTGAAAAAGGGCTTTGTGGCTGTTGTGCTTTGTGGTTGAGATTCCGTATGTTTTTGGGCGGTTTCTGCGCCAATACGGACCTCCCCTCTATAGTTTTCTGCAATGATTGGCTATTAGGATCCTAATAGGCGGCAAATATGCTGTTTGTCAAGAAAGTTTGACTAAGAACTGGGGGTTAGTCAAGAAATCTTGATAAAAACTCTTTTAACACGGAAAAGACCAGTGTTAATTGGGACTGAGATTGAAAAGAAACATGCTCGTAACCATAGCTTTCATCTCAACATTTTTGCTTATAGCGGCAACTGTACCTCGGTCTGTAGAGTTGGCGTCTGCTCAAAGCTTTGAAACCATAACCATCAAAGCTGACGGAAGCATCGCCCCGTCAACGGCTTCTGTTACTAAAAATGGAAACGTCTACATATTAACTGCAGCGTCTTTGGCGAGATAATTATTGAAAAAAGTAATATCATCTTTGATGGTGGAGGTCACACAGTTATTTGTGGCTCTAGAAGTTGTGCGATAAGGGTTGGTTCAACAGAACCAGATTCAGAATTAATCAGTAACGTCATCATAAGAAACGTGGTTATCATGCAGGATGAAAATGCGGATGATTGGGCTAGAGGAATAGTTTTGGAGTATGCAACTAACTCGATAATTGCCAACAACACGATTTTCAACATGAAGGATGGCACAGGCATCTCAATTCTTGATTTTAGCAAGGGAAACGTGGTAGTTGGGAATAATGTGACAAACATTAATGGTAATGGCATTTGGGTTTGGACCAGCAACACTACCGTAATTGCAAACTACATAACTACAAATGCGGGAAGTTGCATTCGCTTCTCTGATTGGGCGAACAACACAGTAACAGGAAACCACATCGCAGATAATCACATTGGAATTTCTTGTTGGGCAGGTAACCCCATACCGCCGGGACTTGTCAACCTCATTTACCATAACAACTTCGTTGACAATACACTTAATTTTCTCAACGAGGCAATCTTCAAGTCTAATTCAAGCGAATTATTGTATCCCGCCTTGGTTAATGTTTGGGATAACGGAACCGTGGGAAACTACTGGAGCGACTACAACGGCAAAGACGTTGACGGCAATGGTATTGGAGATACACCGTATTATGTCGATGATCACTATAATTTAGATGCTAACGACACCGATCGCTTTCCACTTATGAATCCAATCGACGTGGTAGTGCCATCTTTGCCAACCCATATCCCAACTCCAACGCCCCTCCCTTCATCTACACCAACAGCAACACCAACGCCTACGCCTTCCCCAACTCCACCTCCGGAGCCAAAACCATCAAGTCCGTCTCCATCTTCTTCTACTCTGGAGCCGACACCATCCTCAACACCTAACCCTCAACCAGAACCTTTCCCCACAGAATTTGTTACCGCAGCATCTGGCTTTTTCAGCAGCTTTTATCGGTTTAGGTCTGCTGGCATACTTCAGGAAACGCAAACACTAACCAGAGCCCATTCTTGTTACGAACAATAAAAAATCAAACGGAACATTGCGCGTGATTCACGGGATTTTCTTCAACACGTCTTCAAGCTCGTTGAAGTTTTTCACTATAGCGTCCGAGTGCACCATAATCCACGGACTCAAACACTCCATGTCAGAAACCACTATGATCTTCTTGCCTTTACGTTTGGCGTAAAACAGCTCCATGCACGCTCCTGCGGAAAGCTTGGGCAGATAGACAATCATGATGTCGCAGCGTTCAGCGTCCTCCAAATCTCTCTGAACAAAACCGACGGCGGGAACGTTAGTCCACCAGCAAAGTTCTTCAGTTTCATACAGGATTTTTTCGCGGTGCCACGGATCAATCACTTCAAACCCCAGATCCACGCAGATTTTGGTAATAATGTCTCGGTAGCCTTGGTTGCTTTCCATGCCCAGAATGGGACCTGAAATGAACGCTTTCTTCTTCATGTCTGCTCGCATAATCTTCTTAGTATTTGACGCTTAAATATAGCAGTACCGATAACGCCGCAAGCTCAAACACGTCAGGCAACAAAGCAAACGGTCCCAGACCATACACACTAAAACCAAACGCTCCAGTTATAAAGGGGCTTTCGGTGAGGTCTTTAATGAGAAAAATTATCGCGAATATTAGCAGACCAATGGTAAATTGGGACCTTGTCTTGGCGTAAATAGTTGCGTAGGTTGCTATGAGGAACACGAGAAGAGCGATATTGATCGTGGACACCACAGTTCTTGCAATATAATAGAACTCCAAGTCATCTGGGTTGAATTCAGGCCGCGGTAAAGGTCTAAAAGGAAAACGTGATGAAGTGATAATGTCAAAAGATAGTGAAGCCCAAACTGCCGCTAAGATACCTATC
>Ga0315550_1001491_pt1 | contig 14359 bp, 14 predicted proteins | sample SalMarSW160190MG_2_FD_203100 | JGI IMG/M metagenome (GOLD analysis project Ga0315550, IMG submission 203100) | Salt marsh sediment microbial communities from the Plum Island Ecosystem LTER, Massachusetts, United States - Salt Marsh Sediment SW1601-90 ... | reverse complement strand
CTCTCTTCTTCCGGTTCCGCCCCGGACTCTTCCTGGGGCGCGGCTCTCATTATCTGTTCTGCGGTCTCCCTGTCCTCTTCTCTCACAAGGATCTTTATTTCGCCCAGCCTTCCTATGTTTACGGGGTAAGGGGAAATCTTTGCCGACTGTATTACCACCTCTATTCCCCCGCTTTCGAGAATGTCCTTGATCATCTCCGCCTCGAGTTGATCATGAGTTATGTATAATTCCACCCAGCCGCCCATAGTTTTAATATAAAGCATAATGCATGCTGACATCTATTTAAATTATCGCTGACGCTGCAAATCAGCCGGAAGGGCCACCGAAAAGGTCATGTAGTGACGACATGATTCCATTTACCCTGACGTTGCATAGAGGGGCGGGAGGGCGTGAAAACGGCGTTTCAGTTGTGTTAAGATAACTTTCCGCGTGTGGGGTACGCGGGGGAAAGAAGGGATTTACCAAAAGATCCGCTGAGTGGAGGCGAACAAGTGAAAAAGGCAGGCATAGACGAACAGTGCATCAATACGATCAGGATGCTGGCGGTAGACGCCGTACAAAAAGCCAACTCGGGACACCCGGGCATGCCGATGGGCGACGCACCGATGGCGTACGTGTTATGGTCCGGATTTCTCAAGCATAATCCAAAGAACCCACTCTGGCACAACCGCGACCGGTTCGTATTGTCCGCAGGGCACGGTTCCATGCTGCTTTACAGTCTCCTCCATCTTACCGGGTACAACATATCGCTGGAAGACATAAAGAATTTCCGCCAGTGGGAAAGCAAAACGCCCGGCCACCCGGAATACTGCCCCGAATGTGGAGTAGAGACCACCACCGGCCCGCTCGGGCAGGGTTTCGCCACCGGAGTGGGGATGGCGATGGCAGAGAAGTATCTTGCCGAGACTTTCAATAAACCCGGGTTTCCCATTGCAGATTACCGCATTTACGGCATAGTGAGCGACGGGGATATGATGGAGGGCATATCTTCCGAGGCAGCCTCCCTGGCAGGACACCTGAAACTCGGAAATATCATCTACCTTTATTCGGATAACAAGATAACGATCGAGGGTTCCACGGACCTCACCTTCACGGAAGATGTAGCCGGAAGGTTCAAGGCCTATGGCTGGCATGTTGCCGTCGCCGAAAGCGATAACCTGAAGGGGATCGAAAAGGCCATAAAGTCGGCGAAGGCCGAAAGGAGCAGGCCGTCACTCGTCATCGTCCACACCAGCATCGGGTTTGGAAGCCCCAACAAGCAGGGCACCCCTGACGTCCACGGGTCGCCGCTCGGAGAAGAGGAGATCATCCTCACCAAGGCAAACCTCTGTGTTCCTTCGAGAAAGTTCTGCATCCCCGGGCCGGTGTCTGCCCATATGAAAAAAGCCGTGCGGAAAGGAAAGGCAGCTGAGCGGAAGTGGAAAGAACTCCTGGGGAGATACAGGAAGAGATACCCGGCTCTTGCGAAGAAATGGGACGATTTCGCCGGGGGGGTCTTGCCAAGGGCATGGGAAAGCCATCTTCCCCGTTTCTCGCCGGACGACGGCCCTGTCGCAACGCGCAGCGCTTCTGGCAAGGCGCTGAATGCCGTTGCGGACATACTTCCCCAACTGGTCGGCGGATCGGCGGACCTTGCGCCGTCGAACAACACCCGTCTGAAAAAGTATGCCGACTTCGGGAGCGTTAAAGGAGGAAGGAACATACACTTCGGCGTACGGGAGCATGCGATGGGCGCTGCCCTGAACGGCATGGCTTTGAGCAGGATGCTTATACCTTACGGAGGGACTTTTCTCGTGTTTTCGGATTACATGCGTCCTTCCATACGGCTCGCTTCTCTCATGGGAGCCCATGTGATATATGTATTCACCCATGATTCCATAGGGCTCGGCGAAGACGGTCCGACGCACCAGCCCGTAGAACACCTTGCCAGCCTGAGGGCAATGCCGAATCTCACGGTAATGAGACCTGCCGACGCAAATGAAACCGCTGTTGCCTGGAAGGCTGCCATAAGTGACAGAAGCAGACCTCATGCGCTGATCCTTACAAGACAGAAGCTTCCCGTTCTGGACAGAAAAAAATTCCCCTCCGCAGACGGGCTGCTCAGGGGCGGGTATATCCTTTCCGACTCGAAGGGAAGACCTGACATTATTCTCATATCTTCGGGCTCGGAGATACATCCCGTTCTGGAGGCGGCTCAGATACTTAGAGGGAACGGGGTCAAGGTCCGGGTGGTAAACATGCCCTGTTTTGAGTTCTTCGAGAGCCAGCCGGAACCATACAGAAAAAAGGTTCTGCCGCCTGAGGTCGAGACCAGACTGGCCGTCGAGGCGGGAGCAACCCCCGGATGGTACAGGTACGCAGGCCTCAAAGGCGATGTGATAGGTATGGACCGCTTCGGGGCCTCGGCTCCGGCAAAGGTGCTTTTTGAGAGGTTCGGTTTCACCGCGGGTGATATCGTAGCACGGGCCGGGAAGCTCTTGAAGTAGCTGCGCAATATTCCTTTCGTAGGGGCAGGTCTCGTGCCTGCCCGGTCGTAGATATCATTGTCCCTCCCTTCTTGCCGGGGGTAGTTCTTTTGTCAGCCCCCCGCCCGCGGTAGTATAATAATTCGACATGTCCACACTTGAGCAGGAACTCGAAAGACACGAGAGAAGATCGAAAATAATAGGCAGCATAGTCCTCTTCCTCTTCCTGGCGGCTGCCTGCGGGATCTCCGGGGGGCTGGCATTCTGGACGCTCTCGGACCTCCCGAAAGTGGACGCCATCGAAAGCTATGTGCCGATGGAATCCTCAAAGGTTTATTCCACCGGCGGGAAGTTGCTCGCGGAATTCTATTACGAGAGAAGGACCTTTGTCCCGCATTACGAGATACCGGACCACGTGAAGAAGGCATTCGTTGCAATAGAAGACGCCCGTTTCTACAGCCATTCCGGGATCGACTTCATCGGCATACTCCGCGCTTTCGTTCACGACATCAAGGCGCGCAGCATGGTGGAGGGCGGTAGCACGATCACCCAGCAGCTTGCGAAGATGCTTTTTCTCAGGCCGCAGAAGTCCATCATCAGAAAAGTGAAGGAGGCGATACTGTCCCTGGAGATAGAAAAGAGATACACAAAGGACGAGATACTCGGCCTCTACCTCAATCAGACCTACTTCGGCTCGAGGGCCTTCGGGATAGAAGCCGCCGCGCAGACCTATTTCGGCAAGCCCGTGGCCGACCTCTCCATCGGCGATGCAGCGCTTCTGGCATCGCTTCCAAAGGCACCTTCCCTTTACTCCCCGTTCAGGCACCCGATACGGGCAAAGAACAGACGCTCTCTGGTGCTTCGTGAAATGCTCAAGCACAGGTATATTACGGAGGCGCAGTACAGAAAGGCGCTGAAGGAACCTGTCCCGGTCTCTCCTCATTACAGGAAATACGAAGCCCCTTATTTTATCGAGATGCTCAGGCAGCAGCTTGAGCTCAAATACGGCGCCAAGATCTATACCGCAGGATACAAGATATATTCCACCATAAACCTCAAGATGCAGAATATCGCTGAAAAAGCCGTCTCGGACGGGGTAAGAAATATCGAAAGAAGGGAAAAGCCGGGCATTCAGGCCGCGCTGGTCGCAATAGACCTGCGAAGCGGCGAGATAAGGGCGATGGTGGGAGGGTCCGATTTCTGGAAAAACCAGTTCAACAGGGCGACACAGGCCATGAGGCAGCCAGGCTCTTCCTTTAAGCCGTTTGTGTATGCAATGGCGATGGAGGAAGGAATGATCCCCTCGGATATTGTCGACGATTCCCCCATTACAATCGAGGGGCCGGCGCCCGGGCAGGAATGGTCCCCACAGAATTATGACGGCGAATATAACGGCGAGGTCACCATGGAAACGGCACTTGCAAAGTCCCTGAACGCCGCAACGGTGAGGATGGCAAGCTGGTTCGGCGTTCAGCCGATAATCAAGATGGCAAGGAAACTCGGCATCACCACCAATCTCCAGCCTTATCTGCCGATCGCGCTTGGCGCCTCCGATGTCAACCTCCTTGAGATGGTGCACGCCTATTCGGCTTTGGCTACAGGGAAGAAAACAAGACTGATCGATTACGACAGAATAGAGAACAGGGACGACATCGTAACCGAGGAGGTCTATCCGCACTATACGGACGTATTAAGCGACAATGTCGTTAAGGAAATCAGGGAGTTGCTCGGGGCCGTAATAGCGGAAGGCACGGGGACCAGGGCGCAGGTGCTGGGCAGGCCGGTCTATGGGAAGACGGGGACCACGAACGACTGTACCGACGCCTGGTTCATCGGGTTTGACGACCATCTCGCCCTGGGCGTGTGGGTAGGCAGGGACGACCATAAACCCATCGGCAAGAAAGAGACCGGGGCGGCGGCGGCGCTACCGATATGGATTCAGTTCATGAAGCACGTAGCCCCTCTTGAATCAAGATAATTTTCCGGTCTCGGAATGACTGCAGGGTAAACCCTGTTGTTGCATAAGATTTTCTGAAAAGCGCGGAAGGGGCAGGTCTTGTAGCGACACCTTACAGCCCTTGAGCAGGGTCTGTCAGCCATCTCCCGAAAGTCACTGAACGGCGTGCCCTCACGAAAACCGGTCCTTCTCCTTGCCTATGCGCCTCGGTCGGAGTCCGGCCTACTTGGTATCGCTTTCCTTCGGCGCCGCGCTCCGGCCCTTATCTTTAGACGCCTTAAGCGCCTCTTTATTGATTTCCACCTTGTATTTCTTGGTCAGCGCTTCGAGGTATGAATCGAATGCCTCCTTCTGTTTTTCTCCTGTCAGCTTCTGCCGGATTATCTCCTTAACCCTGTCGAATTCGGCAACAGGTCCGGCCTTCCTGTCGGTGACCTTGATGATATGATAGCCGAACCGGGTCTTCACAGGCCCGCTTATCTGGCCGATTTTCAGCGATGCCGCGGCCTCCTCAAACTCCGGGACTATCTGTCCCCGGGAGAAATAACCTATGTCTCCGCCGTTTCGCGCCGAGGCCCTGTCCAGGGATTTCTTCTTCGCTATCTCCCCGAACTTTTCTCCCTTTTTCAATCTCTCAAGCACCTCCTCCGCTTCGGCCTTTGTCTTTACGAGTATGTGGCTGGCCCTGGTCCGGCTTGTTGTAAACTCCCTCTGATGCCGGTCATAATAGTCCCTGACGTCCTTGTCAGTCACCTCGACTTTTGACATGACCTCCTTTTCCAGCAGGTCGGATATGAGCGTCATCTTTTTTGCATCTTCCATTTTCCTGATGAATTCGGGACTCTTGTCAAGACCCTGCTTCAGCGCCTCCTGAAAAAGGATCTCCTTCTTGATCACCTCGCCGAGAAACTTTTCCCTGCCGCCAGGCCCTTCGAACATCTGCTTCGCATAATCGGGGAGAGACTGGATTTCCCTGTCAAAATCTGCCTGGGTAATGGTTGAGCCATCGACCCTGGCGAGGTAGGTACCGCTCTGCGCCGTTTCTTTTTTCGAACACGCGGCAAGCGAAACGACGAGGAAAACGGCTAATACGATCTTCTTCATATGTAGGGTCCCTCCACGTATAGTATTGATTATTGTATAACATATCTGAGTACCTATGTAATAGGTTTTGACACGCTATTTTTTTTTATGATATATTAGAGAGTTTGCTGGAGCAAAGTTGAGAACATTCGAAAGTTCAAAGAGACTCTACGATAAAGCGCTGTCGCTGATCCCCGGCGGGGTCAACAGTCCCGTCAGGGCATTCAAGGCCGTCGGTCGCCATCCCCTTTTCATAAAAAAGGCAAAAGGGTCCAGGATTTACGACGTTGACGGCAACTCATACATCGACTATGTTTTGTCTTGGGGGCCCATGATACTGGGTCACGCGCACCCGCGAGTGGTGAAAGCCCTTAAGAAAGCGGTCGAAAACGGTACAAGTTACGGAGCGCCGACCCCTCTCGAAGTGGAACTTGCCCGCCTCGTGCTGCGCCTTTACCCCTCAATGGACAAGATCAGGATGGTAAACTCCGGTACCGAGGCGACGATGAGCGCCATCAGAGCTGCGAGGGGGTTCACGGGAAGGGACAAGATAATCAAATTCGAGGGCTGCTATCACGGCCACGCGGACGGCCTGCTGGTCAAGGCAGGGTCGGGGGCCACCACGTTCGGCGTTCCCGACAGTCCGGGCGTACCCAAGTCATACGCGAGGAACACCATCACCCTCCCCTTCAATGACGCTGAGGCTGTAAAACGTACAATAGAAAAAGAGGGCCGCTCCATCGCCTGCGTGATCGTCGAGCCGGTTGTGGGCAACATCGGGTGCGTTCTCCCGAGGCCGGGATTCCTCGAAGCGCTTCGAAAACTCACCAGAAAAAATAATATCGTCCTCATATTCGACGAGGTGATGACCGGGTTCAGGGTTTCGTTGGGCGGGGCCCAGGCATATTACGGGATAGACCCCGACATGACGTGCCTGGGAAAGGTCATAGGCGGAGGACTACCCGTCGGAGCATACGGCGGCAAGGAAGAGATAATGTCTCTTGTCTCTCCCGATGGTCCCGTCTACCAGGCGGGGACGCTTTCAGGCAACCCGCTGGCGATGACCGCCGGAATCGAAACAATAAAAGAGCTCTCGAAGAAAGGGGCATACGAGCGCCTGGAGAAGAAGGCATCGATGCTGGAAAAAGGACTGACCGATGCTGCCGCACGTGCCGGTGTCAAAGCGCGGTTCTACAGGGCGGGCAGCATGTTCTGCACATACTTTACCGACCGGGAAGTTTACGACTACGCAACAGCGAAGACATCGGATGTCGCGAAGTTTTCAGGGTTTTTCTCGGCCATGCTTCAAAGAGGAGTGAATCTGGCCCCCTCGCAGTTCGAGGCGGGCTTCATGTCCCTCGCACATACTGCGAAGGATATTGAGACCACGATAAGAGCGGCTTACGAAGCGTTGAAGGATATCCAGATAAAGGGGAGGTAGCATAATATGTTTAATCCGTTCAGTTGGTTGAAGGCCGGCTTGTCCCTGAAGGGCAAGATCATTATCGCAGTACTCTTGCTCGTCATCGTAGTCGGCGGTGGTGTCGTAGCCTTCAAGTTCTACGATTTCACGCAGAACAATCCCAAGTTCTGCGTAAGCTGTCATCTCATGCAATCGGCCTATAACGCGTGGTCAAAGAGCGTGCATAAGAACCTCAACTGTCATGATTGCCATCATCTCACAATACCCGAGCAGAACAGGCTGCTGATCAACTTTGTCGTCAACAGGCCGAAAGCGGTTCCGAAAAGACATGGAAAGGTCCTCGTCAACTTTGAAGTATGCATAAGGTGCCATTGGAAGATAAACCCCAAATTCAAGAACGCAAAACAGATAAACAGGTCTACGATGCATGCCGTGCACGTCTTCAGGGAAAAAATCGAGTGTGTAAGATGTCACGGCTATATCACCCACGAGTTCAAGACTTCGGCGAGGTTCTGCGTCAAGTGCCACAAGAACAGGACCGTCCACGGCGCGGGCATGGAAGGCCTTGCATGCCTCAACTGCCATACCGACAGGACACCCACACTTCTGCCGGGGAGAAAGAAATGTCTTTTCTGTCACGGCGGCGAAAAGGTAAGGAAGGAATTGATCGCCGACGGCACAATGGATGTGAGGCATTTCATGCCAAGCAAGAAGATTATCAGCGAGGCACCGAAGATCGAAGTCCCCAAGGACGCCCCGATGCAGTTCGACTGCTACGACTGCCACAAACCTCACAAGAACGCACTGGCAGACTGGAGCAAGTGCCTTACCTGCCACAACAATATTCTCGACGTCGGACAACATAAGCGCCACATTCAGGATATGGGCCTGAAGTGCAAACAGTGCCACAGGCCTCATGTCTGGAGAGTCAGCAGGGAGGAGGCCAAGAAGGTCTGCGTTACCTGTCATGAATACAGGGACCCGATGAGATTCCTGAAATAGTTTTTCGTTCTTCTGATAGTTACGTTTCAGGGTCCGGACAAAAAAAATTGTCCGGTCCCTTTTTTTTTTGGGAAAATCGTGTATAATGGAAAAAAATAAAATACAAAAAAAACCCAAGAAACGAGGTGCGCTTATGAAAAGTCATGTTTTCAGACCTCTGTGGGTAGTTGTCGGACTCGTTGTAATTGTTCTCATCTTCCGGTTCTTCTATGTGCCTTCCGATTTCGGTATCGGCCAAAGGGGTTACATGTACGGCTGGCACCGGGCAGGAGATGCCACATTCTGGAAGAACTTTCCCGTCAGTTATAACTTCGGGAAAGACTATTGCAGCAGCTGCCACCCCGACAACTACAACAGCATCATGAAGTCCCCCCACGCAATCATCCGCTGTGAAAACTGCCACGGCCCCGTCGGGAACCACCCCTCAGACCCGCCCAAACTGCAGATCGACAAACGCAGGGCATTGTGTCTCCGATGTCACTATCCCCTCCCTTACCCCACCAGCGGACGGGCCAACATTCCGGGCATAAACCCGGACAAGCACTATCCCGGCACTGAATGCGTAACCTGTCATAACCCGCACAATCCCCTGGAGGGCCTGAAATGATATCGAGAAGAAAGTTTCTGAAAAATACTGTAAAGGGAATAGCCGGAGCAGCGCTCCCCATTGCGGCAATCGAATTTATCGACCCTAAAAAGATCTTTGCGGAAAAACCCGACGCAAAAACCAGATGGGTTTTCGTTGTAAATACGTATAAGTGCGTCGGTTGCGGGTTCTGCGTGAAGGCCTGCAAGACGGAAAACCAGGTGCCCTACGACGCAAAAGTGACGAGGACCTGGGTGGAGAGATACGTCGTGCTGAAAAACGGGCAGGTCTTCGCCGATTCTCCGATGGGCGCCCGGGACGGCTTTACCACGAGCAAGATAGCCCTGGGGGAAAACAAATTTAAGGACATAAATCCCAAGGATATCGACAAGGCCTTTTTCGTGCCGAAGCTCTGCAACCAGTGTGCAAACCCGCCCTGCGTCCAGGTTTGTCCCGTCGGCGCCACCTTCCAGCTTCCCGACGGCGTGGTCCTTGTAGACAGGACATGGTGCATCGGCTGCGGTTACTGCATAATGGCCTGCCCGTACGGCGTAAGGTTCTTCCACCCCGTTTACCATACCGCCGAAAAATGCACCTTCTGTTACCACCGTATTACGAAGGGCATGAAGACGGCATGTGTGGGTGCCTGTCCCTTCGGAGCGCGTATGATCGGAAACATAAAAGACCCTAATGACCCTGTGACTAAGATAATAATGACGGAGCGGGTCGCGATACTGAAGGAAGAGTACGGGACCAAACCGCAGGTCTATTACATAGGTCTCGACAGGGAGGTGAAATAATGCTGGTACATGGTCAGATATGGACGATAAAACAGCTCTTTGTATATCCCAACGAATATATTTACTGGGGCATCCAGATAGTGATGTATCCACTTATGACCGGTCTGGTCGCGGGGGCCTTTGTCCTTTCGTCGCTGTACCACGTGTTCGGCGTAAAGAAGCTGAAGGACATCGCCCGGTTTTCGCTGGTCTTCTCTTTCGCCCTTCTCTTCATAGCACCGGTGCCGCTCCTGCTCCATCTGCAGCATCCCTGGCGCGGTATCAACGTATTCATGACGCCGCACTTCACCTCGGCCATTGCCGCCTTCGGCATCGTCTTTTCGGCATACGGCGCTATAGTGGCATCCGAACTGTGGTTCATTTACCGGAAGTTCTTCGCCGACACGGCGCTGCCCCTGAAGGAAAAAGCCGACAAGAGCCTTGGCGAATGGATCAAATTTCTCATTTTCTGCACCCTCACGCTCGGTGCGTACGACGTAAGCGAAGAGGCCCTGAAGAAGGACGAAAAGGCGATCAAGATACTCTCCGGCATCGGCATACCGGTGGCGTGCTTCCTCCACGGCTATGCCGGATTTATCTTCGGATCCGTAAAGGCAAACGCACTCTGGATGACGCCTCTGATGCCGGTCATCTTCATCATGTCGGCAATCGTGTCCGGCATAGCCCTCTGCATATTTACATACATCATCGCAATGGAGTTGAGGAAGTGGGCTGCAGCCAGGAAGAAACCTGCCAGCCGCGCATATCCCCAGAGCCAGGAAGAGATGAAGAGCGCCGAGATGAGCGTCATAAAGATGACCACCAAGTACCTTCTCTATTTCCTCCTCTTCGCAATAAGCCTTGAGTTCCTGGACATGGTTTTCAGGGGTTACACGGCGGTTAAATCCTGGGATGTAATCCGCAGCGTCATTTACGGAAGAGATTTTACGAACATCTTCATCCTCCAGTACGGGCTCGGGAACTTCCTGCCTCTGGTCCTCCTCCTTATGCCCCGCCTGAGCCTGAAACGCACGGTCGTTGCCACGGTCCTCGTGCTCTTCGGCGTATTCATGATGAGGTACAACGTCGTCATAGGAGGCCAGGCATTCTCCCTCAGCTTTGCGGGCTACATGGAGTATCATATCCCGGTAATACCCCATAACTGGGATACCTTCAAGGAAGGCGTTTTCGGTGCTGTAGCCGTGGGGATTGCTCCATTCCCGCTCTTCTGGTTGTTTAACAAGATATTCCCCGTTTTCGATTTCGAGGAGTCCCACTGACGTCATTGTCGGACAGGAAGAATAGCACGTTATTCCCGTTCATGCGGGGGGGCTGACAGATGTCACCCCCCCGCATGAACTTTACCACGCGGCCCGTTTCTTTGTAATCTGCGCCTCAGATGTAATAAGATTTTTGCATGTTTATTCAGGACGGCTCTGCCGACAGATCAGAGGCTTACAGGCTTCTTGCCGACCTTTTTGCACGGCCGCCTGAAGATGACGATCTGGAAGTCATTAGAAGAGACCTTGAATTGAAATCCGGCGAAACGGCCCGGGAAGTCCTCGATGAGTTCAACCACCTTCTGCGCTATCCCGGAGGAATGCTTCCCCCCTTGGAATCCCTCTCTGCCGGGTCGGGAGACATCGATGTTGCGGAATCGGTCTCCGAATCTTACGAGAGAGCGGGATTGACCATCGGAGAGGAATTCGAGGCGCCTCCCGATCACCTTTCTCTGGAACTGCTGTTCATAAGCTATCTTGTCGAAACGAATAATCCCGGTCTTATCGAGAATTTCCTTGATGAACACATCATGAATTGGGTACCCTATTACTGTGAGGAACTGAAAAGACAGGCGCGGACCGTCTTTTACAAAGAGATAGCGGATATCACAAGAAATTTTCTTCAGAACGAATACGGCAGCTTCGGATAATCAATGACCCCGATGAGACACGAGGGAGCACTTCTTGACAGACAAGAGAGATAAACCCCTCTTCAGACATTTCCTGCAGGCCAGTTCGGTCGGCCTCAATCTGGTCTTTTCGACCTTTGTAGGACTTGCCATCGGCTACGGACTCGACAGCCTCTTTCACACCTCTCCCTGGCTACTGATAATCTTCACGATCCTGGGGATAGTCGCGGGATTCAGGGAACTGGTGAGGATGGCCAGGGAACAGGCATCAGACGAAGACGAAGAATCTGATAAAGACGATGGACCTGATAAAAAACATCTATAAGAAATCCGTCATTATCCTGATACCTCTTGCGGCGCTCTCGTGTTTAATTGAACCGAAGAAACTCCCCGCCGGAATAATCGTGGGCGGACTGCTCGCCCTGCTGAATATAAAGGGGCTGGCGTGGGGTGTGGAAGGGCTCATCGGTTCCGAGAGGGCGACGGGGAAAATACTTTTCCTGAGCCAGTTCCGTCTCGTCATGCTTTTCATAATAATCGCCGCACTTGTTTATCTCAGGATAGTCAACGTATTCGGCCTCCTGGCTGGCCTCACCGTCGTTTTCGCTCTGGTGCTCATAGAAGGCTACAGATATTCGAAAAAGGAGCAGAAGAAGGGAGATCACGTTGAGGGAGAACAACACCGGCCATAAGCCCCCCGGCCTTCTGCCTCCGCGAGCCTGAACTTTTTGTCACAAATCGTCTTTTGTTGTGCTATTATACTTCGGCATTCAGGAGTCTTGATCGTCATCCCCGCAAGCGAAGCCTGGCTTCTCTCCGCATGTCGGGAATCGTGAAAATTTATCGAAGGAGAGGAAAAAATCCGGAACCGGCCCGGACAAGATCTTGACAGGGGCCGGAATGACAACGCTGTCGAATCTTTCATCCGCCTGGTTGCCGAATAATAATTAATGAAGGGAATGGACAGGAGCATGCCGGCACGCCGGGACGCCTTACAGAGGCTTGAGAAACTCAGGGAGGTGTGTGAAGGCGCAGAGAGCGTCCGTGTGGTAATTTATGCGAATCCGGACCCCGATGCCCTCGCCAGTGCCGTTGCCCTCAAGAAGATACTTGAGACGGCGGACCGCCGGGTTACCATAGGGTATACGGGGGCGATAGGAAGACCTGAAAACGCCTCCATGATAAGGCAACTCAAGATACCGGCCTTCCCCATAAGTGAGGAGGAGGCCGCCCGGGCCGACATTATAGCGCTGGTGGACTCCCAGCCCCAGTTCTTCGAAGACTTTCACCTTCCGGGCTGCGACATAGTGATCGATCACCATCCCTTTCCCCCCGAGCAGATATCGGCGGGCTTTTCTGACATAAGGCCTAACTACCTTTCAACCTCGTCCATAATGGCTGAATATCTCAGGGCTGCCGGAGCGCGTCTGACCAGGAATCTCGCAAGCGCTCTCTTTTACGGGATAAGAACGGATTCGCGTCATTTCATGGACAACCTGAGCAGTGGAGACATAGAAGCGATAACGTGGCTCAGCCGGAAGGCCGACCGGGATATAGTCAGACAGATAGAGTTCTCGCAGTTTTCGCGGGAGGGACTGGACTACTTCACAATCGCGCTCGTCAGGAGACGTTTTGTAAAAGGCGTCATGTTTTCACATCTGGGGCCGGTCCCTTTTTTTGACATCTGCGTACAGGTGGCGGACTTTTTTATCCGGGTGGAAAATGTCTCCTGGGCGCTGGTCAGCGGAGTGGTAGGCGACACTCTGGTGATAGTATTCCGCAACGACGGCATGAAGAAGGCTGCAGGCGTCCTGGCCCGCACTGCTTTCGGAGACAGGGGAAGCGCCGGCGGCCATAAGTCGATGGGGCGAGCTCAGGTCAAGCAGGACGCCCTGCCCAAAGGGCTCTTTCTGACCGATGACAGGGGCATCGAGGAGTATGTGCTCAGTTCGCTTGCAAAGATCAGTTCCGCATTCCGTCCGATTCTCAAATCCCTGGACCGCTAGCATCTCCAGTCTCTGAAGAGGCAATATTTGTCGTGAGGCTGTGTGAAGAGTGCGTGACGGAAAAGAATGGCTCAGAGCTTTGCTTGCAATTTATTTCGTGTGTGAGAGAATGGAATTAGCCTTTCAGAACGATTGAGGGGTGGCGGACTACGGAACGAATCCCTTTGCACCCGTCATCCCCGACTTGGAATATTTATTTCGATGAAAAAAAGACTCGTTATTGCCCTTTCACTTACTGTTCTTATGCTTCTTGTGACAGGCTGTGCCTCTCAAAGGATCAATGGCGGCTTGTCCCTGTCCGGATATCAGGCCTTTGAAGTCAGCCCCGTGTCAAACGAAACAGGTCGGGCATTCGATTTCGATGTGGCTGCGGAAATCACAAGGCATATAGTATCAAAACTAAGACAGGAGGGGCTCAATGTCACGGATACATCGGGGAAAACGCTTGTCATAAAGAGCAGGCTTACCTTGTATGAAACGCGGGTGGCCGGTACGGCCAATTGCACGGTAAGGAGCACTTTGATCGACAAGGACACGGGGAGGCTCCTCGGTGAAATCGTGGCGGCCAGATCAGTGTCTGCCGGGGGATTACCACAGTTGGGACTTAAGCCGGAGCGGGCAGTCCTTGAAATGGTGGCGGATGAAATAGTCGCCCAGATTGAGGGGAGAATAAGAGTCAGGAAATGATCATTGGTATCACTGCAGTTCATTTTTCTGTGCCCCTGCATGGTTTTGTGAATATTTTGTTGCAACTGTAAATCAAGGAAATATCTCACGGGAGGTCGGGTGGCGGTTTACGGAATAAACAGATACTTGAGAACAGTTCTGACTGCCCTGATTGTCGGGACCGCAGTGATCGGCTGCACCACCATGTTTGCGACTCCGATAAGAAAGATCCTTGACAACCCCCGGGATTACAGCGGAAAGACCGTTACGATCGAGGGAAAAGTCACGGAAGTCGCAGGTCTGGTATTTGTTCAGTATTTTGTCGTAAAGGACAATACCGGCGAAATAACGGTGATCACAAAAAGGCCTCTGCCCCGGAAAGACTCTGAAATTACCGTACGGGGAAAGGTCCGGCAGGCTTTCGCCATCGGTGACAGACAAGTAATAGTCATAGTTGAGAATGATGAGTAACGGCTCACTCTC
>Ga0315550_1001490_pt1 | contig 14361 bp, 11 predicted proteins | sample SalMarSW160190MG_2_FD_203100 | JGI IMG/M metagenome (GOLD analysis project Ga0315550, IMG submission 203100) | Salt marsh sediment microbial communities from the Plum Island Ecosystem LTER, Massachusetts, United States - Salt Marsh Sediment SW1601-90 ... | reverse complement strand
GTCCCCCCCCACCTCGGATCGAATCCCTTTGGTTTCACAGGATTTGCGCGACAGAGCGTTGTCCAGAGCAAAGGGCCCATCCACGATGCAACCGGGAATTTGACCGCGGTCGGACATCTTGCTCAGCAGCGCGGCATCCAAGGTAACGGGCATGGCTGTGGGGTTGACTTTCTCCACGGCTGCGATCACCGCCACCTTGGGTCGTTCGATGCCCAGTCTGTGGGCCACGTACACCATGTTTCCGATGATCGCCACTTTGGTTTTCAGATCCGGGGCGATATTGATCCCCGGGTCGGACATGAGGAGCAGCTTCGGGTACGTGTCGATCTGAATGATCGATACGTGGGACAAAACACCGGGACCGCGAAGCCCGCCGTGACGATGGAGAATCGCCCGCATGATCACCGCCGTGGGGGTTCGGCCCTTCATCAACACCGCCGCCTCCCCCTCCCGCACCAGCTCAACCGCCTTGGCGGCGCACTGCTCCTCTCCGTCTGCAGACTCGATGCGATAGGGGGATATGTCCAGACCCTCCTTCTCGGCAATCTCGGCGATGGCCCGCCGGTTGCCTACCAAGATCGGTTCAACGATACCCTCTCCTGCCGCTGCTGTCACCGCCTTGAGCGCATCAACCTCCTCGGCCATGGCCAGGGCGAGTTGCAGAGAGGGTTTCGATTTCGCGTTTTCCTCGAGCTCTTCGAAGCTGTGAATCATTGCGCTACCTTGATCAACGATACTACCGGCTCCCGGACGCGTCAAGAATATCCTGTTTTATGACTTGCCGTTTCCGCTATTGACCCGTCGTCGGTTTAAATGATATGAGAGCAAATCACCGACTGCGGAGCAAGGATCGGGAGATGATAACGGCAAAAGGCAAGCGGCTGGAATGGCATCAGGGACTCAAGGTTCGGGATGTCCTGGACACCCTGGGCTACAACTTCCCTACCGTCCTCGTGCGGCTGAACGGCACGATTGTTCGGCGCAAGGATTGGGACAGCACCGTTGTTCCCGATGAAGCGGAGGTCGAGGTTCGACCGATCGTAGCAGGAGGCTGATGGGTACCGGCAATCTACGGGAAAAAGCTATCCTTCCTCCAGGACCTGATCCAGAAACCGGGCGATTGCCCCGGAGCCGTTCTTTATGTTGATATCCTCGTAGGCTCGCTTGCACTCCTGCAGGCCGTAGCCGCTCAAGAACCAGTCCACGATCTGGGAGAGCTTTCGCGGCATGTTCCCCGCGTAGTAGCCCAGACGATTGTCCACCACGAACTTGATGTTGGGGTTCTCGCTGAGCTGAGCGCTCTCGAAGAAAATGATCGGTTTTTTCATCGACAGCACCTCCCAGGTGGTAGCCGGCCCGGGTTTGATGAAACAGAAGTCCGAGGCGTAGATCAGTTCATTGATGCGATCCTGGAATCCCAGAGCAACTACTTTGGTTTCCTGATCTCGCGAACCGAAATCCCGCTGCAGATGCTCGCGCAGCTGTTCGTTCTTCCCCGCCACGGCGATCACGTTGAGAGGAAAATTTTTCTTCACCAGGGCTTCGATCATCCTGTAGATCGATCCGATCCCCTCGCTGCCCAGGGTTATCAGAAGGGTTTTTCTGTCGTTTTCCAGTCCGAGAGAGTCGAGTATATCTTCTGCGTTCCATTTGATATCGAAGAAGCTGCGGCGCACGGGGTAGGGGAAGACGTGCAATTTATCCCTTGGGAACTTTTTCTTCAGCAGCTTGTTCTCGGCCTGCTCGGAGGCGACGATGTAGTGGTCCACGTTTTTCAGATACCAATAGGAGTCGAAATCGAAGATCTCGGTGAGATAGTTGATGAGAATCGGTCCGATCTCGTAGGTTTTTCGGATATAGGCGATGGACATCGTGTTGAAGTAGTGGGTGGAGAAGACCATATCCGGTTTTTCATCGTAGAGGTAGCGCATTACGTACTTAGCGACCCGGTCGAGAAACAGTTTGTAGATCTGGATGTTCACGGGGCCGGTGATGAAATCGAAGGTTTGGATGCTTTTTGTCAGCTCCGGGTGCTTCAGCAGGTACTTCCACATCTTTTTGTGGGCATCGTCCAGACCCGTACACCCCAGATCCTTCATGAAATCGAGGACCTTGATCTGGTACTTATCTGGAAACAGCTCTTCGAGGGCTTCCACCACCGCCAGGGCGGGCGTCTTGTGCCCCCCGCCGGCCTCGATCATTGCGAAATGTATTTTCTTTCCCGCCACGCTTTCTCCGTCGAAGCTTCGCTCAAACTGCGGCGCCCCGTTTCCAAGATTATAAGCCGATTAGGTTTCTTTTCAAAGGTAAAACCGGCTATATTGAAGCTAAAGAGCAGCTATGAAGGCAAAGGGCATGGTGGTAACCGATCTGGACGGGACCCTCTTCCAGAAAGATCACCGCACCAGCGCACGCAATTACCGGACTCTGTTGGACCTGGGAAAGCAGGGGATCATCCGGGTGATCGCAACGGGACGTCATCTGTTTTCCGCCCACAAGGTATTGTCTATCGATTTTCCGGTCGATTTTCTTGTTTTTTCCTCCGGAGCGGGGATTCTGGCCTGGCCGCGGCAGGAATTGCTTTTCAGCGCTTCGATGAACCAGGAGGAGGTATCCCTGGCCTTCGAGTCACTGTCACGGCGCTCTTTGGACTTCATGGTGCATCGGCCGATCCCCGAAAACCATCAGTTCTGCTATTTCGCATCGGGACGGCCGAATCCTGATTTCGAAGCACGGTGCAAGCTGTACGAGGATTTTGCGACCCCCGGGCGGTCTCAATGGAGACCCCCCGGGGAAGCCTGCCAGTTGGTGGCGATCGAACCGTATTTCCGCACAGCTTCCCACTACTCTGAGATCCGCGAGGAGCTGGATCGTCTGACGGTGGTGCGTACCACCTCGCCGTTGGATGGGCGGTCCCGCTGGATCGAGATCTTCTCCAGAGAGGTTTCGAAAGCCCGGGCTTCCATCCGCATCGCCCATGATTTGGGAATCCACGAAAAGACGGTGATGGCGATCGGCAATGACTACAACGATTTGGACCTACTGCAGTGGGCGGCGCGGAGTTTCGTTGTGAACGATGCGCCCGAGGAGCTTCTTGATCTCTTTCCGACGGTACACTCCGGAGATGAGTCCGATTTCAGCGAAGCCGTTGCTCTATGGCGGCGGGAGACAGACCTGTAGAAACCTGCGGGTGCGAAATACTCGGGTCAGTCGATGCCTCGGGCTTCGACTTTGTACAACTTCCGTATGTCCGCCAGAATCGCCAGGTATTCTTCACTCCGGTAATCCGGATAGGTCCACTTCAATGGCCGGTAGCTGCCCCTTTCGTACACCAGTGTAACCTCGGCGAACACACCATCGGAGAGGGGAACCCGGTGGGAGCCGTCTTTGCTCGACGCCAGTACGAAACGGCTCAGGCTGAGCAACCCCGGGTCGATATTCACCTTACGCTTCCCCTCCTCACAGAACCGGCTTTCCAATACATTCGTCTCGTTTTTGATCCGAGCCAGGATGCCGGGATCGATGAGCCGGAGGAAAGAGACGAAGAAGCGTGTTATGGTTGTACCCATTTCTTCGTCGTAGTAGCGGGTATAGGAAAAGGGCAGATCGATGCTCGTGTAGTCGATCGGACCGTAGCGAGTTTGGAGTTCTTCGAGAAGGGACAATCGCATCTGCGTACGGGAAATGAGAACGGGCATCACCAATTTTTCCGGCTTGAACGGGTTTATTTGTCCCATACCGTAATCCGCACCTTTCCCGTAGAGCTTGTCCACGCACAGAACTATCTCTATACTCCTGTATATGTCAGAATCCGAAGGCTTTCAAGCGCGACTGGAGGCGGCCCTTGAAGCCAAGCGTCGGTTCCTAGATGAGAATACTCTTCCCCGGCTGAAGGAGAGCTTGCGAGTATTCCAGAGTCTTTTCGAAAATCTGTACAACATTCTGCTGCGCAAAGCCCTGGTTCAGGAGGATCCCTACAAATACGAGCAGAAGATATCCGAAATCGAAGTGCCCCCCACGGGAGATATCCTGGAGCTGGAGAAAGGCGAAAAACTCAGTCAACGGCTGAGTGCCTTCCATGTCCAACTCGAGTTTTTGAATACCTACTATCAATTCAGCGTGGATTTCATAGATTTGCAGCGCATCCGGAGGATCATCGGGTTGGTGCGGTACATCAACTGGGCCCACGTGAGCGAGACATCTCCGGACGCGACTACTGCGGTTTTTGCGGAGGCTCTGGGAAAGATCCGCCCGGGCAGCGACAACATATCCACCGGTATAGTCTCGTCCTCCCTGGCTCAGATGCAATCGGTGTCCCGAACCATCCTGGCTCGGCTCAAGGAGATCCTCGGATTTCAGAGGCAGAGCTACAAATTAACGCTTCGGCGGCGGCTTTTTCCCTCCCTCCGGCAGACCCTGGCTAAGCTCTATGCAGTCAGCGCGGACAAAGCCTACGAGAGACTCAAAATCGTTTTTTCTGCGACAATGAAAGGACAACCTTTTTATCGGGATCTGGTGACCGAGCTGCTTGAGGAGGAGTTTTCTGAAGACGCCCCGAAGCTCAGGCAGCAATGCCTCACCGGCTTGAAAATCATCGAAGAAAAATCCGCGGAAGTTCGGAAGAAACCGGATTACAGGGTCATTCTCATGGAGGCGATTCGTATGATCCTGCCTGCGGGCGGTCATCTCCGATATGCCTTGAGAAAGGTTGTGACCAATCAGGAGATGCTGGAGAAGAGCAGACGGGGTCTGGGGGGGAAGTTTCGCTCCTGGCTGCAAAAGAGGTTTCGGAACCGTGAACAGAGTCGGACGGTGGAGATTCGCTATTTTGATTCCCGGACATCCACCACCCAAACCGAGTCGATCGACTTCCAGAAATTTGTCGAGGGTGTGCGCAGAAAAAGTTCCCTCTTCGATGGGTTGAATCAGCCGGACAGTGCCTCCTTCGCCCGTTTGAGCGAAGCCTCGGAGCAGCAGAGCGACACCTTCCTCAAAAAGAACATCGGAGAGCTACAGTTGCTGCATAGACGGCTGCAGGGGCTGAACGATTTGTTCCGGCAGGAGGCTTCCACAGAGCAGAAAGAGCAGCTCAAGGGGATAAAAATCGAATTGAGTGGCTTGAAGAACTGTTTCGTCCGGGCGAATCGGAGACGCTACGAGTATGTAGCACTGAAGGAACAAGAGGTTCGGCTGCAGCAACTGGGAGTCGCTGAACAGCCGGAATGACACGCTCCTACACGGTATACAGGCCCAGGGTACGCAGCGTTTCTGTTGCTCCCGACAGCTCCTCCAGGGCGTTTTGGAAAGCGTTTTCTTCCCGGGGAATATCGACATCCACGTAGAACATCTCTTCCCAGGGTTTACCCGCGATGGGTCTGGACTCGAGCTTTACCATATTGATCTTGCGCTCCGCCAGCACCTGGAGCGCCCTGAACAAGGATCCGGGCGTATTGGCTGTGGAAAAGACCAGGGAGGCTCGGTTGGCTTTTCCGCCCGGGCTTTCCGCTTGGGCCAGCTCTTCCCGCGCTATGATTACGAAGCGGGTATAGTTCCGGCTGTCGGTCTCGATTCCCTCTTTCAGCACCTTCATCTTGTGAACCCTGGCCGCCTCCGAGCTGGCAATACCGGCGTTTTCCTTTTTTCCCTCCTTGGCGATAAAGGCGATCGAGCCGGCTGTGTCGTAGAATGGAATTTTCTCCCACTGCGGATAGCTGTCCAGAAAGCGGGAACACTGGGACAGACCCTGAGGGTGGGAGTAGACCCGCCTGATGTCTACCAACTGCGCATCGGGCAATCCAATGAGATTATGGATGATCCGAATCGTTTTTTCACCTACGATGCGGATATCCGGGTACTGGAGCAGTAGATCGTAGTTCTGGTGTATGGAGCCGGTCAGTGTGTTTTCGATTGGGGTGATCCCGTAGGCACTCTTGCCCGTGAGCACCGATTCGAAGACATCCCGGAACTCTTGGAGCGGCAGCGACTGAACGGAATCGGGGAAATAGCGCAGCAGCGCGTTTTCGCTGAACGCGCCCGGTTCACCCTGAAAAGCGACCCTGATCTGTCCCTTTTCAGCCGAAACGGCGGGAGCGTAGGGGGGCAGCCGGGGAAGTTCCTCCGGAAGCCGGGAAAGCTCCTTGCTCAGCACCGGGGTCAAGGCCTGAATGTCCCGCATCAGCTTTTCGAACTGTTCAGGGTACAGAGACTGAGGCCCGTCGGAGAGGGCTGCTTCAGGATCGGTGTGCACCTCCACGATCAGCCCGTCGGCACCGGCGGCCACCGCGGCCAGGGCCATGGGAAGAACCTTGGCCCGTATACCCGTGCCGTGGCTGGGGTCCACCAGGATCGGCAGGTGGCTGAGTTTCTTCACCACCGGGATGGCGGAGATATCCAGGGTGTTGCGGGTATAGGTTTCGAAGGTTCGAATCCCCCGCTCGCACAGCATGACGTATTCGGTGCCGTGGGCCAGCAGGTATTCGGCGGACATCAACAGGTCCTGGATCGTGGCTGCCGGCCCTCTCTTCAATAGTACCGGTTTGTGCAGGGCTCCGACGGTTTTCAGAAGCTCGAAGTTCTGCATATTCCTGGCGCCGATCTGCAGGATGTCGGTGTATGCGGCGAACATCTCGGCATGCTCGGGAGTAACGATCTCCGAGATGACCGGCATTCCGTTCGCCTCACCCGCTTCCCTGAGATACTTCAGGCCCTCTTCTCCCAGCCCCTGAAAGGCGTAGGGGGAGCTTCTGGGTTTGTAGGCTCCGCCCCGCAGGATCACTGCGCCGGATTCCCGTACCAGGGCGGCGACTTCCAGAATCTGCTGGCGGGATTCCACCGAGCAGGGGCCGGCGATGACGGCGATCCGGGAACCTCCGATCTTAATCGGTCCAACGGGTATAGAGGTGTCTTCTTTTTTGAACTCCCGGGAAGCCAGCTTGTACGGTTTGGTGATGGGGATGACCCGGGCCACGCCCGGGAGAATCTCCACCTGCCTCAGATCAATGGGAACGATTCCGACCGCACCCAGAATCGTTTCTTCCTCGCCCTGGATCTCCCGGATTCGAAAGCCCTTGTCCTCTAGGAATGAAATAATATGCTTCTTGTCCGCGGGTTTAATGCTGTGTTCGAGGACGACGATCATGAGGGCTGATTGACCAGGACATTGGCGATTTCCCCGTTGTCCGTGAGCAGCTGTTCGAAGGATTCGAGGAGGTTCCGTTTCTTGTCCAGGATCTTGGCGATATAGTGCAGCGTGCTGTACGGGGTACCTCTTCGTACCCGGTTTACACCGGCATTGTACATTGCCAGGGCCACCACTTCGTTTTTGCCGACCTCTATGCAGTAGCGAAAATGGGCCAGGCCGTATTCGGCATTGATCCAGGGGTTGTAGAACTGCTCCTCCTTCAGGCTGGGAAATGTTCGGGAGTTCAATTGGAACAAACCCCGATCTATCGAATTGGAGTTGTAATTCAAAGCCCGTACCCGGAAAGAGCTTTCGACCCAGGCCAGTGAGAATGCCAGGGGCAGAGAGATGTTATTGCTGTCCGCCCCTGATAGGATTGCATCCGTGATTTCAACGTCAGCGGTTACCCGGGTGTAGAAGCTCTCCACCAGAGGTCGTGTCAGCTTGTTCCTGTACAGGTACAGGCCCGGGTCCACGTCCTCGGGTTTTTCGGAAAGCAGAAACGAGATTGTCTCTGGAGTGAGTATGTCCGGATAGGCTGCTTCCCCGTTGTGCACGCTTCCCGAGCAGGAGAGAAAAAAAACCGCAATGAGCGAATACACTACATTTTTCATAATTTTTTCTCTTAAGAGGGCTTTAGTTACTGATTTTCCGGGGAAAAGTCAAGTGTGCTGCGCTCCGTGCCATTATGCGCTCCGTGCCATTATGCGCTCCGCGCCATTATGCGCTCCGTGCAGCCCTCCGGCTGAGAGAAGCGCTATCTCTGTACCGTAATCCGATTTCGGCCCCCCTCCTTGGACTGATACAGCGCCTTGTCCGCCTCTGCGATCAACTGGGAGGCGGAGCGAATGCGGGCCGGTTTGAACTCCGCCACTCCCATGGACACGGTCACGAACAGAGGCTCCTCTTCACCGCTAAAGGAATGTTGTTCGATTATTTTGCGGATGCGCTCGGCCACCACCGCCGCGCCTTTGGAGTTGACTTCGGGGAGAATCACCACAAACTCCTCCCCACCGTAGCGAGCCGTAAAATCGATCGTGCGGACCGATCCCCGCAAAATATTGGCGATCTCCTTGATAATCATATCTCCCTGCAGATGCCCGTAGGTATCGTTGAATTTCTTGAAATGATCGATATCGAACATGATCAGGGACAGAGTCGTTCCATAACGATGAGCCCTGGTGATCTCCTCTTCCAGGTTCTGCTGGAAGAAGTGGTGGGAAAACAGTTTGGTCATTCTGTCGGTAGTCGCCTGCCAATATAGATTGGCGTTTTCTATGGCGATCGAAGCAAAACGGACGATCTGAGTGACGTATTGAATGTCCAGCAGGGAGTAGGATCCACCCTCCTGCTTCGAGGGCAGAAGAATGAGCCCGCCGACACCTTTGTCGGTTCTCAGGGGAACGATGATATCCGGTTGAATGATCTCGAACTGTCGCACGATCTGTTCGTCGTCGAAATTCTCTTTGAAGTACGCGAAAGAAATCTGATTGTACTCGTTCTCTCCCAGAAACGAGAGGACCGTCTCCAGAGAGGGGATTTTCAGGTCGAGCTTCTCCTGCTTCAAGCCCTTGAAATGGTAGAGGTTGGGCAAGGATTCATCGAGTTCGTTGGGCAGGATGCAGGTAACCGAAGCAGCCTGGAATTTTGCTACGAAACTCAGCACGACGTTCTTGAGGATGTTTTCCACATCCAGCTGAGCCGTGATCTGCGAGGCAATCTCGATGATCTCCTTCAGATCCTGGTTTCCCAATTCCAGATGCATCTGGTGGAGTTCTTCTTGTTCGCTGCTCATCGCTGATGCATTATATTCGTAAAGCTATCCCGTGCCAAGTTGACGGATGATGCGCACTCGGTGTATGAGAGAGTTATTCCTCGGCGAGTGGAAGGAGTGACCCGTATGCGGGCACCGAAATATTCAATCATTCTGGCTGCGGGCAAGGGGACCCGCATGCAGTCCGCCGAACTTCACAAAGTCTGTTTTCCCATCGACGGAAAGGCCGCCGTCAACAGAAGCCTGGAGATCTATAATGCCTGCGGCATTTCCTATCACATCATCGTGGTCGGGGCCATGGCTGCACAGGTTATGGACACCGTGGCTGTGGAGAATGTCATTTATGCCTATCAGGCCGAGCAGCTGGGTACGGCCCACGCCGCGCGCCAGGGGGCCAGGGTGCTCGGGGCGCTGAGCGAGCAGGCGGAGGTTCTGATCGTAGCCGGAGACCGGTTGATCGAGCCCCAGATTCTCGAGCAGTTGTTCGATTTGTTCTACAGCCAGGATTGCGATCTGGCCTTCCTGGCTCTGCCGCGGCGGCGCACCACCGACCTCGGCAGGATCGTGCTTCACTCGGACGGATCCGTGCTGGCTGACGTGGAAGCGGCGGATCTACAGCAGCGGCGGATCTACGGGGAGTTCCGCACGGAAGCGGAGAAGGGCAATACTCTTTCCCGGGTACGAATGCTCGAGCGGATTCGAAAGGAGTTCAGCGAAGAGAGGGCCGCAAAGGCTTTTGGGGAACTGTGGCAGCTGCTGATTGGACAACGGAGGGAACCGGCGGGCGAAGAGGTGCTGAAGCTGATACCTGAAGAATTGACCCGTTTTGATTTCCTCGATCGGGACGGCCGGCCTGTCAGTTTGAACCCCGCAGAGATCGAGAACATCCGGCTGTACAACAGCTCCGTCTATCTGGTAAAGACGCGAGCCCTCGAGTTCGTTTTGGAGCGACTTGACAGCAACAACGCCCAGAAGGAGGAGTATCTGCCGGACATGATCACCATTCTGAGCCAGTCCCGACGGAGTTTCGTGGTCAGAGCGCTCACTGTTGAGGACGAGCAAGCCGTTATGGCTTTCAACAATCCCGCCGAGCTCCTCGAGATCGAAGCCTACGTCCAAGCCAGAAAGAAGCAGCGGCTGGCTCCTGCGCTTTCCGAGGGAGCTCACTTCCGCCGGATCGACGAATGGCTTGCCGCGTTCCGGGATGCAGCGGCGAGTACCATGAGGTCCGGGCAGCTGGTCGAGGAGTTCGAGCGCCTGTACGGTCGGGATGAGAACCTCCTGGGCGAACGGTTTCAGGCATACATCCGTTTGCTCGAATACGCGGCCGCTCTGATCGATCAGGATGAACCGGTGTTGATTGTCCGCTCCCCCGGACGGGTCAACCTGATGGGCCGCCATGTGGATCACCAGGGGGGCCACTGCAATCTGATGACCATCGGCTATGAAACTATAGTCGTGGTTCGACCCCGCCAGGATGACAGGATTCGTTTGTACAACCTGGAACGGGATCGTTTTCCCGATCGCCGGTTCTCCATCGGCGAGCTGATTTCGCAGTTGCCCTGGGATGACTGGATCTCCCTGATCAACAGTGAGAAGGTGTCTAACCTGGTTCTGAATGCCGGAGGAGACTGGTCCCAGTACGTCAAGGCGGCCGCCCTGCGCCTGCAGAAGAAATTTTCCGATCGCAGGCTCTGTGGATTGGACCTGGTCGTCAGCGGCAATATTCCGATTGCCGCGGGTTTGAGTTCCTCCTCGGCTCTGGTCGTGGCTGCGGCCGAAGCCCTGGTGGCGGTCAACCGTTTGAATACCTTTCCCTCCCAGTTTGTGGATCTCTGCGGCCAGGGTGAGTGGTTCGTGGGAACCCGCGGAGGCAGCGCAGATCATGCGGCGATCAAATACGGTCAGCGGGGCAAGGTGGTGAAGGTCACTTTTTTCGAGTTCGCAGTGGAAAACATCGTTCCCTTCCTTACCGAACACGCCCTGTTGGTATGCGATTCCGGGCTAAAGGCACAGAAAACAACAAACGCCAAGAACCAGTTCAACCATCGGGTCGCCTGCTATCGGATCGGCACCCTGTTGATCAAGAAGTTTTTTCCCCAGTACGCACCGTTGATCCAGCACCTCCGTGATGTCAACACGCGAACCCTCAACATTCCTCTCGGCTGGATCTACAAGATCCTTCTCCATCTTCCCGAGAAGGTTGCCCGGGACGAGTTGCGGGAGCTCATTCCTGCGGATAAACTGCAACCCCTGTTCGACAGTCACGAAGAACCGGCGGACGGGAACTATCCCATACGGGGAGTGGTGCTCTATGGATTGGCCGAGTGCGAGCGCAGCCGCCGCTTCACCGATGCTTTGGAAGTAGCCGATCTCGGGGAAATCGGTCGGTTGATGAACGTCTCCCACGACGGAGACCGGGTTGTCCGCATGTCTGCGGAGGGCGAAGTTGTCCCCCATGTCTCACCCACCGGCAATAGCTACCTGCTCGGTCTGATCGATGATCTGGAAAGCGGGGATCTTGAAAGGGTGATGAGAGCCCAGCTGCAGTGGCAGCCCGGAGCCTATCATTGCAGCATTCCGGAGATCGACAGGATGGTGGATATCTCTCTCGGCGTCGACGGCGTCCTGGGGGCTCAGTTGGCGGGAGCAGGTCTGGGCGGGTGCATGATGCTGCTGGTTCACGAAAAAGCGGTGCCTGTTGTTTGCACGGCGATGGAGAAGCGGTACTACCGCCCGGAGGGAAGACCCGTATCGATTCTACAATGCAGGCCGATCAGCGGGAGCAGCGTGCTATTTCAATGACAGAATAGCATCCAGATCTGCAGACAGGCGTGCCGGCAAACGCTCGTTACGTCAATATAAATAATATTCGAAACGGAAGTCGTTGCCAGGTGATTCGCCAATCTCTTACAATATCAGGAGACTGTAGATCAAACAGAGAGGGGAGAGCTATGCGAAAGCTGATTCAGCAGTACGCCAAAGACCTGACGGCCGGACGCTTGGCTTCCGGATACGAGCACTCCTATCGGATCTACCAACTGGCCAGGAAGATCGGCGAAGGGATGGAGTATGACGACGAAGTGCTCCACGCCGCCTGTTTTCTGCACGATATCGAGATGAGCTCCGGGCATCCGGAAAGCTCGGCGGAAAAGGCCAGGGCGATCCTGGGGGAAACCGGTTTTACTTCGGGCAAGATCGAAGCGGTGTACCAGGCCATTCTTCATCATATGCCGGGGAAAGAGGGGAAGCTGCCCGGCGAAGAGCTGTCGATTGAAGGCAAGCTCCTCCACGATGCAAATCTCCTGGAGACCGTAGGCGCGATCGGCCTGATCAGGTTGTCCATCGGGTCGTTTTTCTGGCACCATCTCAAAACCATGGGCGAGGTGATCGAGCTGCTCAAGCGCTGGCGAGGATACGCCGAGACGTTCTTCTTTCCCAAGGCTCGGCGGCTGGCCAAGAAGCGGATCGAATTTCTCGACCAGGCGATCTCCAGGTTCGAAGAAGAGCTGGAGCTGTAGGTCTTGACAAGCACTGGGCCAATCATTAGTTCTATGGGATACTATGTGCCATCAACAGCTGATCAAAGAACTCCATCCTCTTGAAATTCGGGTCCTGCTGCATTTCAAGCGTGGCGACTCCATCAGCTCTGAGCGTCTGCAGCGGGAGCTGGGCTACAAACCGGGTCAGAGCAACCAGGCTTTCGCCTGGCTGGAAGCCAAGCAGCTGATCGAGGAAACCGAACGGCGAGCTACTTCCGAATACTCGATTACCGAACTGGGAGTGGAGTACAGGGAGAAGGGTACGCCGGAGGAGCGTCTGCTGGCTCTGGTTCGGGATGAAAAGCAAGGTCCCCTCACCCTGCCGGAGATTGCTCAAGAACTCGGTCTGGAGAACAGGGACGTGGGTTCGGCCTTCGGGGCGCTGTCCAAGCGCGGTCTGCTGGTGATGAATGAGGATAAGCGGGTTGTCGCAGGCAAGGACCCGGCGGGAGCCGGGATAACGGCCGTGCGGGAGCTGCTGCGGCGATTCGACGAGCAGACGAAAATAACGGAGGAAGATCTGTCGGAGGAGCAGAAGACCCTGATCCAGTCATTGAGCCGCAAGCGCGGGGCGGATAAGGGGATGTTTCGGGTGGTGGAGCGGGAGCAGGTCGCCTACCGCCTGAGGCCGGCGGGGTTGCGGGCGGCCGAAGAGCTTCGCCGGGCGGGCATGAGCGGGGAGGAGATCGGTCAGATCACGCCGGAGATTCTGCGTAGCGGCGAGTGGAAGAGCGCGGCGTTTCGCAGCTACAACATCAACACGCCTCCCCAGCGCGTGCTTTTAGGGCGTAAAAATCCATACGTGGAGTTTCTGGAAGACCTCAAGGACAAGCTGAACTCCCTGGGCTTCGAAGAGTTCGACGGCCCCCTGCTGGAGACCGAGTTCTGGAACTGCGACGCCCTGTTCATGCCTCAGTTCCACGCCGCCAGGGACATCCACGACGTCTATTACGTCAAGAATCCGACCCACGCCAGGGCCATCGAACAGCCCTACCTGGACCAGGTCGCCTCCTGCCACGAGGACGGCTGGACCACGGGCAGCCTGGGCTGGCGCTATCCCTTCGACAGGAACTTCACCCGGCGCCTTATCCTGCGCAGCCAGGGAACGGTCCTGTCCGCCAAAACCCTGCCTCGGGCCAAGGTACCGGGACGCTACTTCGGCGTGGTGCGCTGCTTCCGCTACGACAAGGTCGACGCCACCCACCTGGCCGATTTCTACCAGACGGAGGGCATCGCCCTGGGAGAACGGGTCAATCTGAAAACCCTCCTGGGCCTGCTCAAGATGTTCGCCGTGGAGGTGGCCGGGGCGCAGGAGTTCAAATTCGTTCCCGGATACTTCCCCTTCACCGAACCTTCAGTGGAGATCCACATCCGCCATCCCGAACTAGGCTGGTTCGAGCTGGGCGGGTCGGGGATCTTTCGGCCGGAAGTCACCAGGCCCCTTGGGATCGAGGTCCCGGTGGCGGCCTGGGGTCTGGGGATCGACCGAATGGCTCTGGTCGCTCTGGGGCTGAATGACCTCCGGGATCTGTTTGCGGCGGATATCGAGCAGGTGCGCCTGAGGAGACGGAGATAAGCAATGCCGAAGATCGAACTGCAGGAGAAGAGCTTCTTCGAGATGTTGGGGGGTGGAGACCACGGTGAACGGCCTTCCGGGACCCGACCCACCCCCCAGGAGTTTGCCGAGCTTCTCTCGGCGGCCAAGGCGGAGATCGACGACTGGCAGCCTGAGGAGAACAGCCTGAAGGTAGAGCTCAACGACACCAACCGGCCGGATCTGTGGTCCGGTCCGGGGCTGGTACGCCAGCTGCGCGCCTTTCGAGAGGGAAGCGCGCCGGAGTATCCTTTCCTGTCCAGAGAGGGCG